>OLGL01001909.1_pt1 | contig 18308 bp, 8 predicted proteins | sample 1605041 | NCBI WGS metagenome assembly OLGL01 (sample SAMEA3888905, study PRJEB22519) | human gut metagenome | biome: human gut; feature: human-associated habitat; material: faeces | place: Denmark | collected 2010 | reverse complement strand
CGGTAAAAGAAAAGGCACAGCAGGCAGGGGCATTCGTCATGCGCCACAAGAAGGGCTTCCTGATCGCAGGGGTTTTGTTCCTCATCGCCTGTATGCTGATGAATACCATGTTCTCCTGCTCTATGATGGCACAGAGTATTGGTTCTGTAATTTCCGGCACTACCTATCCATCGGATGACCCGGAAATGCTGGCGGTGGAGGCAGATTATGCAGACAGAGAAGCTCGGTTGCAGGAGAAAATCGACAACATCGAAAGCAGCCACCCAGGGTATGACGAGTATCGCTATAACCTGGATATGATTGGCCATGACCCCCATGAGCTGGCGGCAGTTCTCTCTGCTGTCTTGCAAGGCTATACACGCCACAGCGCACAGGCAGAGCTGGATCATGTGTTTGATGCACAGTATCAGCTTACGCTGAGAGAAGAAATTCAGATTCGCACTTACACTGACGAAGATGGTGATGAGCATGAATATGAATATCGTATTCTCCATGTAACTTTAACAAGCCGTTCCATTGCCTCTCTTGCGCCAGAACTACTGACTCCGGAGCAGATGGAGATGTACCAGGTCTACCGACAGACTATGGGCAATAAGCCGCTGTTATTTGGTGGCGGTTCTCCCGATACAGGTGTTTCTGAAGATTTGACTGGTGTTGAATTTATCAATGGCACCCGCCCCGGCAATCCGCAGCTGGTGGAACTGGCGAAAAGTCAGGTGGGCAATGTGGGAGGACAACCTTATTGGAGCTGGTACGGCTTTGACTCCCGTGTGGAATGGTGTGCCTGCTTTGTATCATGGTGCTATGGTCAATCCGGTCGAACGGAACCACGCTTTGCTGGTTGTCAGTCTCAGGGTGTTCCGTGGTTCCAGTCTCATGGACAGTGGGGCGCACGAGGATATGAAAACATCGCCCCCGGTGATGCCATTTTCTTCGATTGGGATCTGGATGGTTCCGCAGACCATGTGGGAATTGTTGTCGGCACCGATGGCAGCCGTGTTTATACCGTGGAGGGAAATTCCGGCGATGCCTGCAAGATCAAAAGTTATGACCTGAATTATCAGAGTATCAAGGGCTACGGCCTGATGAACTGGTAACAGAGATTTTTTAGAAGGAGTGATAGACGATGGCAAAGAACAAAATTGAACGCATTGACCAGGAGATTGCTAAGGTCCGCGAGAAGATCGCAGAGTATCAGGAAAAGCTCAAGGCGCTGGAGGTACAGAAAACCGAGGCAGAAAATCTGGAGATCGTCCAGATGGTGCGCGCACTGCGTATGACCCCGGCTCAGCTGAGCGCCATGCTGTCCGGAGGCACAGTTCCCGGCAGTTTTGCTGATGACAACAACGAACAGGAGGAAAACAGCTATGAGGAATAAACGATTGCTCCGAACACTTTCCGCCCTTTGTCTGACGCTGGTGCTGGCATCGGGCTTTACCGTTCCCGCTTTTGCCCAGGGCGCAGCGCCGCCCCCGGCAGAGGATACCACCAATGACAGCAATGTGGTGGTGGAAGAAACGGAAAAAGCACCTCCGCTGACCCCGGAGGGCAACGCCGCTCTGGTGGATGATTTCGGGGGCAATAAACAGCTCATTACCGTTACCACCAAGGCGGGCAACTATTTTTATATCCTGATCGACAGGGCCAACGAGGATAAAAAGACTGCTGTTCACTTTCTGAACCAGGTGGATGAAGCGGACCTGATGGCGCTGATGGAAGATGGAAAACCCAAAGAGGAGCCGCCTGCTGTGTGCAGCTGCACGAAGAAATGTGAAGCAGGGGCAGTTAATACGGCCTGTCCGGTCTGTGTAACTGATAAGAGTAAATGTACGGGAAAAGCACCGGAACCTCCGGCAGAAACACCGGAGCCGGAAAAAGAGAAGCCTGCCGGACTGAACCCGGCTGCGCTGATCCTTCTGCTGGCTCTGCTGGGCGGCGGTGGCGTATTTGCCTACTTGAAGCTCGTTAAGAATAAGCCTAAGACCAAGGGCAATGACAGTCTGGACGATTATGATTATGGTGAGGAAGATTCCGAGGAATGGGAAACCGAAGATGAGGAAGTCCTTGAGGATGGTTTTGAGGGTTCTGACCCTAATGAGGAACGCGATAGAGCAGATTGAACCATTTGAGCGTAGCGTATTTCAAATCATTGCGGGATAAGGGACAGAGGACAGGGAGAAATTCCTGTCCTCTGCTGCTCTACTCACTCTCTTACTGTAAATCCACACCCAAAATCAGCACATGGTCAAAGAAAGGAGGACCTCACAATGAACACATGGAACTGGTTATTACACTTTCTGATTATTTTTGATCTGGTCGCCTTCGGAATTTACTTTGGAGGAGACATTCTTTTCACTGCTATCAGCAAAGTTCAAAAAAAGTCAAAGAAGGACGATGACTTGGATCTTTATGATTTTGAAATTGAGACCGCACCCCAAAAGCGCTCTTTATGTGTGGACTCAATCCGAATGCTTTATTCTGGTGAGATAGATGAATTTGTGGAAAAGGAACTGTTGCCTGATGCAGCGGAGACCATGAACGCTTTATCTGAAGCTGAAAAAACAGCAGTTAGCCTGTTACTAAAAGCTTATATCGGTTTTTTGAGCGAAGAAGCAACGGTAGATGAACAAAGTTTTCCCATGGTTAAGGAACTGTTGTCTTATACACAGGGCAGCAAAGAAGATGGTGAAAAAGATGCCATAGATTGTCTGATGGAAGATACGGTCAGCAGAACCCACAGACATCGAGAATATTACAACAATTATCAACGCTATCAACTGATGCAGGTGGATAAAGAGCGTGTGATTATGGCCTGCAATATCATAATCAATGATTTGATTGGCAGGTTGTACCGATATGATTATCGCTTTGGCTATGACATTACACTTGCCTCAGAACACAGCATTGCAAAAAAACTGTCTGATAATTGGCAGAATGAATGGGAGGTTGAAGATTATGAAGCTGGTGATTGCTGAAAAACCATCGGTTGCACAAAGTCTGGCGGCGGTGATCGGTGCAACTGCCCGTAAGAACGGGTATCTGGAGGGCAACGGCTGGCGTGTCAGCTGGTGCGTGGGCCATCTGGCCGGTCTTGCGGATGCAGACAGCTATGACCCCAAGTACGCCAAGTGGCGATATGATGACCTGCCTATCCTGCCGGAGCATTGGCAGATGGTGGTGGGCAAAGATAAAAAGAAGCAGTTTGATATTCTCAAAAAGCTGATGAATGCCCCGGATGTGACGGAAGTGGTAAATGCCTGTGATGCCGGACGCGAGGGCGAGCTGATCTTCCGCAGCGTCTACGAGCTGGCAGGTTGCCAAAAGCCGATGAAAAGGCTCTGGATTTCTTCGATGGAGGACTCCGCCATAAGGGAGGGCTTTGCAAACCTGCGCCCCGGTGCGGACTATGATGAACTTCGGGATGCTGCCCTCTGCCGTGCCAAGGCGGACTGGCTGGTGGGGATCAATGCCACAAGGCTGTTTTCCGTGCTGTACCACCGCACACTCAACATCGGGCGCGTTATGTCCCCAACGCTGGCACTCATTGTCCAGCGAGAAGCTGAGATCGACACCTTTAAGCCGGTTCCCTTTTATACCGTGGCGCTGGAGCTGCCCGGTCTTACCGTATCCGGGGAGCGCATGGCGGATAAGGCTGCTGCCGAGCAGCTGAAAGAAGCCTGTCAGGGTGCAAATGTCACAATCAAAAAGATGGAGCGCAAGGAAAAGTCCGAAAAGCCGCCTGCCCTCTATGACCTGACTGCTCTGCAAAGAGATGCCAACCGCCTGCTTGGATTTACAGCCCAGCAGACCCTGGACTATCTGCAAAACCTGTATGAAAAGAAGCTTTGCACCTATCCCCGTACTGACAGCCGCTATCTGACCGGTGATATGGCAGACAGCCTGCCGGTGCTGGTGAATCTGGTTGCCAATGCTATGCCGTTTCGCAAAGGGATCGCCATTACCTGTGACTCCCATGCGGTCATCAACGATAAGAAAGTAACTGACCACCACGCGGTAATCCCTACCAGAAATCTCAAGGATGCAGACCTTTCTGCCCTTCCTGCGGGAGAAAAAGCGGTGCTGGAGCTGGTGGCCCTGCGTCTGCTGTGCGCCGTAGCCCAGCCCCATATCTATTCGGAAACCGTTGTGATTGCAGCGTGTGCCGGTGGGGAGTTTACCGCCAAAGGAAAAACAGTGAAGCACCCCGGATGGAAAGCACTGGAGGACGCTTACCGTGCCAAAACGAAGGATGCAGAGCCGAAAAAAGAGGGCGCAGAGAAAGCCCTGCCGGAGCTGACCGAAGGACAGACCCTTTCGGTTGCTGCTGCAATCATCAAAGAAGGCAAAAGCAGTCCTCCTCAGCGCTTTACGGAGGACACCCTATTGTCCGCGATGGAGACTGCCGGAAAAGAGGATATGCCGGAGGATGCCGAGCGAAAAGGTCTGGGGACACCGGCCACTCGTGCCGGTATTTTGGAAAAGCTGGTATCTGCCGGTTTTCTGGAACGAAAAAAGAACAGGAAAACGGTGCAGCTTCTCCCTTCCCACGATGCAGTCTCCCTGATCACAGTCTTGCCGGAACAGCTGCAATCGCCGCTTCTGACTGCCGAGTGGGAGTACCGCCTGGGCGAGATCGAGCGCGGGCAGCTTGCCCCGGAGGAGTTTCTGGACGGGATCAGCACCATGCTGAAAGATCTGGTGGGAACTTATCAGGTCATCAAGGGAACCGAGTACCTGTTCACTCCGCCCCGTGAGGTGGTGGGCAAATGCCCTCGCTGCGGCGGTGAAGTTGCAGAACTGCAAAAAGGCTTCTTCTGTCAGAATGATTCTTGCAAATTTGCAATCTGGAAAAACAACAAATGGTGGGCTGCCAAGAAAAAACAGCCGACCAAGGCTGTGGTGTCTGCACTGCTTAACGATGGCCGTGTCCGTGTGACGGGCCTATATTCGGAGAAAACCGGAAAGACCTACGATGCCGCTGTGGTTTTGGAGGATGATGGACAGTACGCTAACTTCAAGCTGGAATTTGACCAGCGGAAAGGAGGCAGCCGATGAAGCTCTCTTTAGTGGAACGGGAAACCATTCTCCTCTATAACCAGGCAGAACCAATGGCTGAGGTCTACACCCACGATCCCCGTCTGATGGAGAAGCTGGAACTGCTGGCAAAAAAGCACCCCGACCAGATCACCCGAAAGGACGCCCATAACTTTACCGTCCCCAAGCGGTGTGTATCAGTCCGGGAGCCATACAGCGCCGAGCGTCGCAAAGCTGCCAGTGAGCGTGCGAAAGCCGCCGGATACCAGCCCCCTGTGAAAAAGTCCGGCAGTTAAAGGCACATGGCAGAGAATGTATTTGAAGCGGTCAAGCAGTCGGTCAGCACCAGAGAAGCGGCAGAGTTTTATGGGATAAAAGTCAGGCGAAATGGCATGGCCTGCTGTCCTTTTCACGATGATAAGAACCCCAGCATGAAGGTAGACCAGCGATTCCACTGCTTTGGCTGCGGTGAAGATGGGGATGTGATCGACTTTACCGCAAAGCTCTTTGACCTCTCCTCAAAAGAAGCGGCGGAGAAACTGGCACAGGACTTTGGCCTGATCTATGACAGTCAGGCCCCTCCCCGCAGGAGATATGTCCGGCAAAAAACCGAGGCACAGAAGTTTCGGGAGGATCGACAGCGCTGTTACCGCGTACTGTCCGATTACTACCATCTGCTGAAAAAATGGGGGATTGACCATTCTCCCCGGACACCGGAGGAAGAACCGCACCCCCGCTTTGTGGAAGCGATCCAGAAGAAAACCTATGTAGAGTACCTGTTGGACCTTTTTCTTTATGAAAGTGAAGAAGAACAAAGGGCATGGGTTGCAGAACACACAGCAGAAATCACACACTTGGAAAGGAGATTGAAAATCATGGCTGAGAACAAACCCACCAACCGAGAGCGGCTAAGGGAAATCACAGATGGCATCGAGCAGGGGATCAAGGAACTGTTTGAGAGTGAAAAGTATATGCGCTATCTGTCCGTCATGTCCCGCTTCCACCGCTATTCGGTAAACAACACCATGCTCATCTATATGCAGAAGCCGGACGCTACATTGGTAGCCGGATACAATAAGTGGAAAGACCAGTTTGAGCGTCATGTAAAAAAGGGCGAGCATGGCATTACCATCATCGCCCCCACACCGTATAAGAAGAAAATCGAGGAGCAGAAGCTGGACCCGGATACCAAGGCTCCGATTCTGGATAAAGACGGAAAGATCGTCACAGAGGAAAAAGAAATCGAAATCCCCATGTTTCGTCCGGTCAAGGTCTTTGATGTGAGCCAGACCGACGGGAAACCTTTGCCGGAGCTTGCTTCCTCCCTTTCCGGCAATGTGCCAAATTATGAGGCATTCATGGAGGCTCTGCGCCGCAGTGCGCCGGTGCCGATCACTTTTGAAGCAATGGCCGCCGATACGGATGGCTATTTTTCTGCCGATCATCAGAAAATCGCCATTCGTCAGGGCATGAGTGAGGTGCAGACGGTTTCGGCCACAGTACACGAGATTGCCCACAGCAAGCTCCACAATCAGAAAAAGATTCAGATTGCCAATGACGAGCAATATCAGGAAATCGAGCTGTTTGATAAACCCGGTCTGTTCTCCAATGGGCGGATTGTCCGTGATAATCTGCCGGAGGGCGTTTATTGCTATGACCTGCGCGGTTCTGACTACGACCCCGGAGAGCCGGTCTGTGTAGAAGAACAAGTGGTTGTAAACCATGCAGGTTGCGTTCTGCTGACAGAGCCGCTGGAGCTGGCGGAAGATGGACGCCTGATGCTGACCGAGGAAGAAGGGCTGAATTTTGTTGGCGGCTTTTCTACCCTCACCCAGTTTTTGCAAGAACAGAGGAAAGACCGCCACACGGAGGAAGTGGAGGCTGAAAGCATCTCCTATGCGGTCTGCAAATATTTTGGCATTGAGACCGGAGAAAACAGCTTCGGCTATATTGCAAGCTGGAGTCAGGGCAAGGAACTGAAAGAGCTGAGAGCCAGTTTGGAGACCATCAATAAGACCTCCGGCACTTTGATCTCTGACATTGAGCGCCACTATAAGGAAATCTGCAAAGAGCGTGGGATTGATCCCCATGCAAAGGCAGAGCCGGAAACCGCCCCGATAGAGCAGCCGACCGGCAATCTAACCTACTATGTAGCAGAGTGCATGGAGTTTCCAAACCTTGGAGAATATCACGATAACCTGTCTTTGGAGGAGGCGGTCCGCATCTATCAGGAAATTCCGGCAGAGCGAATGAACGGGATCAAGGGCATTGGCTTTGAGCTGAAAGACGGAAGCGACTATGAAGGACCGTTTCCGATTTTGACCGGGCAGACCATTGACCTGGACACCATTCAGGCAATCGACTATTACCGTGACAATCCGCTGGTACAGAAAGCGGTAAAGGAACTGGCTGCGGCCATGCCGGAAATGGAAGTGCTGGGGGTGGACGCCAATCAGCAGGAGGCTTTGTTTCTGATCAACGATACTACCTATCTTCATATCCAACCTTGTGACAGCGGATGGGACTACACTCTTTACGATGCTGCGTCCATGAAAGAGCTGGATGGAGGTCAGCTGGATATGCCGGAGCTTTCCTGCATGAAGGCAGTTCTCCAGATTTGTGATGATAACGATTTGAGCAGCAATTCAGTAAAGTATGCGCCCCTGCCTATGATTGAAACCTTGCAGGACGCTGCCTATGAGCAGATGCAGGCAGAGGTCAGTCAGATGACTGCTTCTTCTCAGCTGCCGGAAGCACAAGAGCAGGCGCTGGATGAATACCCCATGCCTGATGAGCAGGTATCTGCACCGGATATGCAGGAATACGGCTACTTCTATGATGGGATGCTCCCTGTCACCAGAGAACGGGCGCTGGAACTGGATGCCGCTGGTTTGACTGTCTATGTGCTGCATGAGGACAATACGGAGAGTATGGTATTTGACTCGCAGGAAATCATGGATCATGGAGGCCTTTTCGGTGTGGACCGTGAGGAATGGGAGAAAAGCCCTCAGTTCCACGAAAAGGTCATGGAGCGTCAGGAACATCAGCAGGAACGCGAACAGGCATTTCTCTCCCAGAACAGAGATTGCTTTGCCATCTATCAGGTAAGTCGTGACGATCCGCAGAATGTGCGCTTTATGAATCTGGACTGGTTAAAGTCCCATAACATTTCCATAGACCGCAGCAATTATGACCTCATTTACACAGCTCCTCTGAGGGAGTCTGGCACTGTGCCGGAGCAGCTGGAAAAACTCTATCAGCAATTCAATCTGGAAAAGCCCGTGGACTTTCACAGTCCCTCCATGAGCGTCAGCGACATCGTTGCGATCAGACAGGACGGTAAGGTATCCTGTCATTACTGTGACAGTGTTGGTTTTACCCAGATCCCCGGATTCCTGCCAGAAAACCCGCTGAAAAATGCGGAAATGATGCTGGAGGACGATTACGGCATGATCGACGGTATCATCAACAATGGCGCAAAAGAACCCACGGTGGCAGAGCTGGAACAGCAGGCCCGAAGTGGTCAGCCCATTTCCCTGATGGAGTTGGCAGCCGCCACCCATCGGGAGGAACGGGAAAAGAAAAAGTCCGTCATGGAGCAGCTGAAAGGCCAGCCCAAGACAGAACACAAAAAGACAGCACTCAAAAAGAGTGCGGAAAGGGAGATTTGATATGGGAAACTTTACTTTTGAGGAAATGAACCTGATGTGCATTTACAATACCGGCAGCCGCACCGGGCTGATTGACAGTCTGCGTGAGATGCGCGGCGAGCTTTCGCCGGAGGAAACGGAGCTGAGAGAGTTGACCGACAGCGCCCTTACGAAGCTCTGTGCGATGACCGATGAGAAGTTTGCCAAACTGGAGCTGTACCCGGATTTTGACCAGTAAACAACATAACCGCAGGGATGGGGTGGCGATCTGCCACCCCACCTTTTTACCCCAAAACTGAAAGGAGGACAGAACACTATGCCAACCAAAGCTGAACTATATGCACAGATGGCGGACAAGGTGGCAACGCAGCTCACGGGGAGCTGGCAGGAATGGGCAGGGTTTCTCACCACTGCTTCCCGCCTTTACAAGTACCCGTTCCATGAGCAGCTGATGATCTACGCCCAGCGACCGGACGCCACCGCCTGTGCGGAGTACGATTTGTGGAATGAAAAGATGGGCCGGTATGTAAGGCGCGGTTCCAAAGGGATCGCTCTGGTGGACGATTCCGGGGACAGACCTCGCCTGCGTTATGTCTTTGACATTTCCGACACCGGAACCCGTGAACATTCCCGCACTCCCTGGCTGTGGCAGCTGGAGGAGCGCCATCTGGATTCCGTGCAGGCCATGCTGGAGCGCACCTATGATGTTTCCGGTGAGAACCTTGCCGGACAGCTCACCGAAGTAGCCGGAAAACTGGCCGAGGAATACTGGGCAGAGCATCAGCAGGACTTCTTCTATATCGTTGACGGTTCCTTTTTGGAGGAATATGATGAGTATAACATCGGAGTGCAGTTTAAGGCAGCCGCCACCGTCAGCATCACTTACGCTTTGATGTCCCGCTGCGGACTGGAGCCGGAACACTACTTCGACCACGAAGATTTCATGGCGATCTTTGATTTCAACACCCCGTCCACCATCGGGGCGCTGGGGACAGCGGTCAGCCAGATCAATCAGCAGGTGCTGCGGCAGATCGGCGTTACCGTCCGAAATGCAGAGCGCGAAGCCAACCAAGAAAGGAGCAAACAAGATGAACAATCCCATGACCTATATCCAGAACGGAGACTATCTGATTCCCGACCTGAAGCTGAGCCAGCAGCCGGAGAAACCCCTGGGCAAGTACGGCAGGATGAGGAAAACCTACCTGAAGGAACACCGTCCCATCCTCTACAACCAGATGTTGCTGAGCGAGAAGCTGTACCCGCACCTTCTGGAGATCGACGAGACCGCCCAGAACAGACTGGAGCAGATGATGCCCCAGCTGGCGAAGGAAGCGGGAGCCACCGAGGAACTGAAAGCCAGCGATCCTATGAAGTGGGTGGGGCTGATGAACACCTGCAAAGCCCAGGCCGAGGAGATCCTGATGGCGGAGCTTATCAACAGCTGACCCTAAACCTGTTCCTCTCCGAAGCGGAACAGATCCAATCCATAGATGAAGCAGAGAATGTAGCGCATACATCCTCTGCTTTTTCTTTTGCCCAAAATGACATCGACCATGTGCTGCGTTTGGGCGGCAATACAGACCGTCAAAGGGAGCGTGTGGTTGCAGCCTTTGAAAAGCAGAAAACCACCGCTGAGATTACCGAGATACTGAAAACGCTGTACCACGGCGGCAATGGCCTTGGCAGTGTGAGCGCATGGTATGCCGAGGATGGTATCCATCTTTCCCATGGGAAGTCTGTCCGTTATGACAGGTCTGCCCAGGTCATTTCCTGGGAGAGCGCCGCAGAGCGTATCGGGGAGCTTTTGGAAAGTGGTCAGTTTGCCTCCAATGTGGAGCTTGCAGAAGCGGCAGGCTATGAACGCTCCCTCCTTGCAGAAAAGCTCTGGTATCTGTATCACGATCTCAGTGAGGGTGCCAGAGAAGCCGGATATTTGTCCTGCCTGTCAGAGATCAAAGGCAATGGTTTCCCGGAGGAGACTCGCCGCCTGACGGAGCAGCTGAGTGACCCGGCTTTCCGCCAGACCCTCAAGGAAGAATACGCCGCCTTCTGGACTGCCTATCAGCAGGACCGTGACCTGTTGCGTTTTCACTATCACAGACCAAGGGAGATCTGGGAGAACCTGAAGGACCTTGACCTGCCCCGCAGGACCTTTTCTTCAGAGCTTTCCCAAGTGCCAACCGTCCAGCACTTTATTACCGAGGATGAGATCGACGCCGCCATGACCGGCGGAAGCAGTTTCGCCGGAGGAAAAGGCCGTATCTATGCGTTCTTCATGGAAAACCATACGGATAAGGAGAAAGTAAGATTCCTCAAAGACGAGTATGGCATTGGCGGACGCTCTCATGCCTTGTCCGGTGCAACACACAGCGGCGAAGATCACGATGGGAAAGGACTGCACTATAAAAAGCAGGACTGCCCGGATGTTCACTTGAACTGGGAAAAGGTTGCCAAGCGCATTACCTCACTTGTCCAGAAAGACCGCTATCTTACCGAACAGGAACAGGCGCAGTATGACAAAATCCAGGCTGAAAAGAAACTGGCAGAAGAAGATGCCATTCAAGCACAGCAGCCGGAGGTGGAGAAAGAAACGCCAAAGCCTACCCTTGGGGAGCAGTTTGAGCAGTATAAGCCCGTGGTGACTGCCGCCATTTCCGAGGATGCCGCATACCGCAATGCCTGCGGGCATTCTGACCGTGAAAATGCTGTCATCGAGGGCAATGCCGCTGTGCGCCGTGCGGTTCTTGGTTCTAAGGATATGGAGCTGATCCGACTCTATTCGGATGTGCCGGAGTTCCGTCAGCGTTTACACCGGGAAGTGATCGACGAAACCTATCCAAAGCTCCATGAGCTTCTGCGCCCTCTTTCTCAGGAAGATATTGATACTGCCATTTGTGCATGGAACGGCAATATCGAGAGTAAACACGCTGTCGTCCGTTATATGAAAGACCATGCAAGAGAGAAAGATACCGCTGCATGGCTGGCTCAGGAATACGGCGGCAGTAACAGCAACAGCCTGTTCGTTGTCCGTGCCGGCAGCCCGGAGGAAACGCAGCTGCCCTGGCCGAAGGTACAGCGCAGGCTTGCCCAGCTTATTCAGGAGGATCGGTTCTATACCGAAGAAGAACAGGACCGTTTTGACGACATCGACCCAATCGCCATCCGGGAAGCTCTGGAGGAAAGAGGGATCGTCAACGGCCAGGTGGCAGACCCGGAAAAACTGGACAATGCCCCGTTTATCCAACAGGTGATGTCAGATGCCGAGACAGAGCAGACTTCCGAAGTTTCCATTTCCGATGAGGAATATGACGCAGTTCGCCGCCCAATTCCGCAAAGAACCTCCTATGACCCAGCCGCCCCGGTCTATGCCGTGGGCGATACCGTGTATATCGAGGATGACGCCTATCAGATCACCGAGCTGCGGGAGGACACCGTACAGCTTCTGCCCACTGGGATGGTATATCCCATCTACCGGGCAGAGCGCAAAGAACAGTTCGAGCAGCTGCTTCGGGCAGACCGCCGCAATGCTTACTATACCGAGTTTCTTCCTACTGACCCGGACAAGGCAGATCAGGACTTGCGGGATGTATTGGCTCATGGACTGATGGATGAAGCGGATAAAAAGCAGATTTCCACGCTGCTGCAATCCGGCAGGAGCAACAGCGAGATCGCCTACTGGCTGAGCAGAGCCTATTCCGGTGAGATCGAGACACTGAATCTGGAGACCGGCGATATTGCCGATTACCGTACCACGGCACAGGGCATGGAGCTGGAAGTCATGGATGCAGAGGAAAAGCGTCTGGCTATGCTGTATTTCCGCTGGGATGAGGTTGCGCCTTTGCTGCGCGGGATGTATGCCCGTCAGCAGGACGGTTTTGGACAGGAGCAGCCCCAACCGGCTACCGAATCCCCGACCTTCCATTCCGAGACCATGGCCGTCTATCCGGGCGATAAGAACAATCTGCCTTATGATGTGGTGGTGGAACGACTGCATATCGAGGAGCCGGAGCCACCAGCTCCTGTGACTGAGCCGGAGAAAACCTTTGAGGAAGTGTTGGATGAACACCCGGTTTCCATTCAGGTCAATGGCCAGTGGCAGACCTTCCCCAATGCCAAAGCTGCCGAGGAAGCATCTTATGAGGAATACAAGGCTAACCTGCGCCGCAATGCAAAAAACTTCCGCATTACCGATGAGCATTTGGGCGAAGGCGGTCCGAAAGCCAAGTTCCAGGCAAATGTCAATGCGATTCGTTTGCTGAAAGAGCTGGAAGCTGCCGGACAGCAGGCAAGCCCCGAACAGCAGGAAGTTCTTTCTCGATATGTGGGCTGGGGCGGTCTCTCTGATGCGTTTGACCCGGAGAAACCGGTATGGGCTTTAGAGTATGCCCAGCTAAAAGAACTGCTGACCCCGGAGGAATATGCCGCCGCCAGAAGCTCTACCCTCAACGCCCATTACACCAGCCCTACGGTCATTCAGGCCATCTATGAAGCGGTGGACCGTATGGGATTTGAGACCGGAAATATTCTGGAGCCGTCTATGGGTGTGGGCAATTTCTTTGGTATGCTGCCGGAGAAAATGCGAAACAGCCGTCTGTACGGCGTGGAGCTGGACCCTGTTTCCGGGCGCATCGCAAAGCAGCTCTATCCCAAGGCGGACATCACAGTAGGCGGCTTTGAGACCACCGATAGGCGTGACTTCTTTGACCTTGCCATCGGCAATGTACCTTTCGGTCAGTATCAGGTCAATGACAAAGCCTACAACAAGCTGAATTTCAGTATTCACAACTACTTTTTCGCCAAAGCACTGGACCAGGTGCGTCCCGGCGGCGTGGTGGCCTTTGTCACCAGCCGCTATACGATGGACGCCAAGGATTCCACCGTGCGCCGGTATCTTGCTCAACGTGCCGAGCTGCTGGGGGCTATCCGTCTGCCGAATGACGCGTTCAAAAAGAATGCCGGTGCCGAGGTGGTATCAGACATCATCTTCCTCCAAAAGCGGGACCGACCGCTGGACATCGTGCCGGAATGGACTCAAACCGGACAGACGGAGGACGGATTTGCCATCAACCGGTATTTTATCGACCACCCGGAAATGGTGCTGGGCAGACAGGAACCGGTAAGCACTGCTCATGGTATGGATTACACCGTGAACCCTATCGAGGGACTGGAGCTTTCCGACCAGCTGCATGATGCTGTGAAGTACATTCATGGCACTTATCAGGAGGCAGAGCTGCCGGAGCTGGGCGAGGGCGAAGCCATTGACACCTCCATTCCTGCCGACCCCAATGTGAAGAACTATTCTTATGCCATTGTAGACGGGCAGGTGTACTACCGGGAAAACAGCCGCATGGTGTGCCCTGATCTCAACGCTACCGCCGAAGCCCGTGTGAAAGGTCTTGTGGGACTGCGTGATTGTGTGCAGGAACTGATCGACCTTCAGATGGATGCAGCGGTTCCAGACAGCATCATTACCCAAAAACAGGCGGAACTGAACCGACTCTATGACAGCTTTTCTGCCAAATACGGTCTCATCAACGACCGTGCAAACCGGCTGGCCTATGCAGATGATTCTTCCTATTACCTGCTCTGTGCGCTGGAAGTTATCGACGAGGACGGAAAGCTGGAGCGCAAGGCGGACATGTTCACCAAACGGACCATCAAGCCCCATCAGGCGGTGGCTGTGGTGGATACGGCAAGTGAAGCACTGGCGGTGTCCATCTCGGAAAAAGCCTGCGTGGATATGGGCTATATGAGCCAGCTTACCGGAAAAACAAAAGAAGAACTGGCCGGAGAACTGCAAGGCGTGATCTTCCGTGTACCGGGACAGTTGGAGAAAGACAGCACACCCCATTATGTGACTGCTGATGAATACCTTTCCGGCAATGTACGCCGCAAACTGCGTCAGGCGCAGCGGGCGGCACAGCAGGACCCTTCTTTTGCAGTCAATGTGGAAGCTCTTACCGCCGCCCAGCCCAAAGACCTGGATGCGTCGGAGATCGAGGTGCGTCTGGGTGCTACCTGGATCGACAAGAAATATATCCAGCAGTTTATGTACGAGACCTTCAACACTCCGTTTTATCTCCAGCGTAGTATCGAGGTCAACTATTCGTCCTTTACCGCTGAATGGCAGATCAAGGGGAAATCTTCTGTATCCTACAACGATGTGGCAGCCTACACCACCTACGGAACCAGCCGCGCCAACGCCTACAAGATTCTGGAGGATTCCTTAAACCTGCGGGATGTCCGTATCTATGACACCATAGAGGACGCAGACGGAAAAGAGCGCCGCGTGCTGAACGCCAAGGAGACCACTTTGGCTGCCCAAAAACAGCAGGCTATCCGGGAAGCCTTTAGGGACTGGATCTGGAGAGACCCGGAGCGCCGCCAGACTTTGGTGCGCCAGTACAACGAAGAAATGAACTCTACCCGTCCCCGTGAATATGATGGCAGCCACATCACTTTTGGAGGGATGAACCCGGCCATTACCCTGCGGGAACACCAGAAAAGCGCCATTGCCCATGTGCTGTATGGAGGAAATACCTTGTTGGCACATGAAGTAGGCGCAGGCAAAACTTTTGAAATGGTAGCTGCTTCGATGGAAGCCAAACGCCTGGGACTGTGCCAGAAATCTCTCTTTGTGGTTCCAAACCATCTGACCGAGCAGTGGACGTCGGAGTTTCTGCGCCTCTATCCTTCTGCCAACATCTTAGTCACAACCAAAAAGGACTTTGAGACCCATAACCGCAAGAAGTTCTGCGCCCGTATTGCGACCGGTGACTACGACGCCATCATCATGGGACACAGCCAGTTTGAGCGTATCCCCATCAGCCGGGAGCGTCAGGAACGGCTTCTCTATGAGCAGATCGACGAGATCACCGAGGGTATCGCAGAGGTGCAGGCCAGCGGCGGCGAGCGTTTTACCGTCAAGCAGCTGGAGCGTACCAGAAAGTCTCTGGAAGCCAGACTGGAAAAGCTGCAAGCCGAGGGGCGAAAAGACGATGTGGTAACTTTTGAGCAGCTGGGTGTGGACCGTTTGTTTGTGGACGAGGCCCACAACTATAAAAACCTGTTTCTATACACAAAAATGCGGAATGTGGCTGGTCTTTCCACATCGGACGCGCAGAAATCCTCCGATATGTTTGCCAAGTGCCGCTATATGGATGAGATCACCGGAAACCGTGGCGTGATCTTTGCCACCGGCACACCGGTCAGCAACTCCATGACCGAGCTTTACACCATGCAGCGGTATCTCCAGTATGACCGCCTGCAAGAACTGAACATGACCCATTTCGACTGCTGGGCCAGTCGCTTTGGTGAGACAGTGACCGCTTTGGAGCTTGCCCCGGAAGGGACCGGCTATCGGGCGCGCACTCGATTCTCCAAGTTTTTCAACCTGCCGGAACTGATGAACCTGTTCAAAGAAGTGGCGGACATCCAGACGGCGGATATGCTGAAACTGCCCGTTCCGGAGGCGCACTACCACAACATTGCCCTGAAACCCTCTGCATACCAGAAAGACGTGGTGGCATCGCTGGCAGAGCGGGCGGAGAAGGTCCGCAACCGCGAGGTGGACAGCAGCGAGGATAATATGCTGTTGATCACCAACGACGGCCGCAAGCTGGCGCTGGATCAGCGGCTCATCAACCCCATGCTGCCCAGCGACCCGGATAGCAAAGCCGCCAAGTGTGCGGAAAATGTATTCGAGATCTGGCAGCGCACCGCTGACCAGCGTTCCACGCAGATGATTTTCTGCGATCTGTCCACGCCCAAGGGCGACGAAAGTTTCAGCGTCTATGATGATATTCGCGCCAAGCTGCTGGAACTGGGCATCCCCGAAAATGAGATCGCATACATCCATAACGCCAAAAGCGAAGCGCAGAAGAAAGACCTGTTCGGCAAGGTGCGCGCAGGTCAGGTGCGGGTTCTGCTGGGCAGCACCCAGCGTATGGGTGCAGGCACCAACTGCCAGCAAAAACTCATTGCCCTCCATCATCTGGATTGTCCGTGGCGTCCTTCAGACCTTCAGCAGCGGGAGGGGCGCATCATTCGCCAGGGCAACGAAAATACCGAGGTGGATATTTACAGCTATGTTACCGAGGGGACCTTCGATGCCTACCTCTATCAGCTGGTGGAGAGCAAACAGAAATTTATTTCCCAAATCATGACCAGCAAAAGTCCGGTGCGCTCGGCTGAGGATGTGGATGAGCAGGCGCTGTCCTACGCCGAAATCAAGGCGCTAGCCAGTGGCAACCCCATGATCAAAGAAAAGATGGATCTGGACATCGAGGTTTCCAAGCTGAAGCTTTTGAAATCCAATCATCTGAGCCAGCGTTACGCGCTGGAGGACAGCATCAGCAAGACCTTTCCCAAAGAGATCGCGGAAACACAGGCGCGGCTTGCCGGCTACGGCACTGATATTGCCATAGTCAAGGAGCAGACCCACTCCAGTGCGGCCGGTTTTAGCCCAATGACCCTGACCGGCACTACCTACACCGAAAAGAAGGAGGCGGGCGCAGCGCTGCTGAGCCTGTGTCAGAATATGCTCACACCGGATGCAACTCAGATTGGTGCTTACCGTGGGCTGACGCTGGAATTGTCCTTCGACAGCTTCGCACAGGAGTACCGGCTGGCGATGGTCGGACAGCTGCGTCATACAGTTACGCTGGGAACAGACGTGTTCGGTAATATCCAGCGCATGGACAATGCATTGGACATGCTACCAGTGAAGGAGCAGACCTGCCGGGAACACCTGTCTGACCTGCACGGTCAGCTGGAAACCGCCAGAGTGGAGGTGCAAAAGCCGTTCCCCCGTGAGGAGGAGCTGAAAACTAAGACTTCCAGATTGGAAGAACTGAATGCTCTGCTGAATATGGACAACAAAGCGCCTGAACCGGAGCAGGAAGAAAAAACAAAACGTAAGGAGGAATTGGAACGATGAACAATACTGAAGCACTGTCCCAACGGCTTTATGATACAGCGCTGAATGAGCTAAACAGCTATCTGGAGGACTTGGAAACCAAGTCGCCGCAGGAGATCATTAGCAGTGCCTATCAAATCGCTTGTAAGCAGGACATCGTAATAATTTTGGAGGAGGCGGATTTCACGTCGTATGAGCTGGAGATACTGACCGGACTGGAGCGCCCATTGCAGGTATTGTATGAGACGTGGATCTCCACCGAGGATCGATATATGGAAGAACTGCGCGGGTCGATGCAGAATTATGTAGATGAACGGTTACAGCACCAAGCAGAAATCTTATATGCCGATCCGCAGACACCGCGCTATACAGGACTGTATTCCGAGGCACAGGAGCGTGGGGAACTGCATCTGCTGCGCGCCAGCCGAAAACGAGACGGCACATGTATGAGGGCGTTTGAAGACGGGATCAGTGAAGCGCATGAAAAGCGTGCCATGCGGGAATTTGTAGAGCAGTGGACGCAGGCGTTTGGGTATGACCGCTGCAAATTCCTGCTGGGTTATACCGTCCAGCGCGCTGCGTGGGACGGGCGGTACTCTGCCGCATCCAAGCGGGAAGCTGGTAAGCTCGATTACCATATCACCACGAAGCGGGACCCCTTTGCAGAATTTCAAACCAACACGCATCCCTGTCTGGTGAACTATGCG
>OLGL01001908.1_pt1 | contig 18309 bp, 17 predicted proteins | sample 1605041 | NCBI WGS metagenome assembly OLGL01 (sample SAMEA3888905, study PRJEB22519) | human gut metagenome | biome: human gut; feature: human-associated habitat; material: faeces | place: Denmark | collected 2010 | reverse complement strand
TGGTAGTACTCCAGGCGGAAAGTGAAGTGGCAGCTATCAATATGGTATATGGAGGTGCAGGTAGCGGAAAGAAGGTAATGACCTCCTCTTCAAGTCCGGGTGTGAGCTTGAAACAAGAAGGAATCTCTTATTTGGCCGGTGCCGAACTTCCTTGTCTGATTGTAAATGTAATGCGTGGCGGTCCCGGACTGGGAACTATCCAACCTAGCCAGGCTGACTACTTCCAGACAGTAAAAGGTGGTGGTCATGGAGACTACAAACTGATTGCCCTCGCTCCGGCATCCGTGCAAGAAATGGCGGATTTCGTAGCATTAGGATTCGAACTGGCCTTCAAATACCGTAATCCGGCTATTATCCTTGCCGACGGTGTGATCGGTCAGATGATGGAAAAGGTTGTTCTTCCTGCACAAAAGCCACGCCGCACAGAAGCAGAAGTAATTGAACAATGTCCATGGGCTGCTACCGGAAAAGCAAAAGACCGCAAACCGAATATTATCACTTCCCTTGAATTGAAACCGGAAGCAATGGAAATCAACAACCTCCGTTTTCAAGCTAAATATCGTGAAATTGAAGAAAATGAAGTACGCTTCGAAGAGATCAACTGCGAAGATGCAGAGTATTTGATTATCGCTTTCGGTTCAATGGCACGTATTGGCCAGAAAGCAATGGAACTAGCCCGTGAAAAAGGAATTAAAGTAGGTATCCTTCGCCCGATTACACTGTGGCCGTTCCCAACCAAAGCGATTGCTGCATACGCTGATAAAGTAAAAGGTATGCTCGTTACGGAACTAAATGCCGGACAGATGATTGAAGATGTCCGTCTCGCTGTTAACGGTAAAGTAAAGGTAGAACATTTCGGACGTCTAGGTGGCATCGTTCCCGATCCGGATGAAATTGTAACTGCCTTGAAAGAAAAAATAATCAAATAACGAAACAATGAATCCCGATAAAATAAGAAACGTACTGAACATCCTATTTATGATATTGGCTGTTGCAGCCATCATCACCTACTTTGTAGCAAAAGATGATTTCAAAATGTTTATCTACGTATGCGGCGCGGCAATCTTTGTCAAGCTGATGGAGTTTTTTATACGGTTCACCAACAGATAAGGAGAAGAAGTTATGACTAAAGAAGAAATAATCAAACCCGAGAATCTGGTTTACAAGAAACCGACTCTGATGAACGATAATGCCATGCACTACTGCCCGGGTTGCAGTCACGGCGTGGTACACAAGCTCGTTGCCGAAGTCATTGAGGAAATGGGCATGGAAGAAAAAACGGTGGGAGTCTCTCCGGTAGGATGTGCAGTTTTCGCCTACAACTATCTGGATATAGACTGGCAGGAAGCCGCTCACGGACGTGCACCTGCAGTAGCTACGGCTATCAAACGCTTATGGCCCGACCGTCTCGTTTTCACTTATCAGGGTGACGGTGACTTGGCCTGTATCGGTACCGCCGAAACAATCCACGCACTGAACCGTGGCGAAAACATTACCATTATCTTTATCAATAACGCTATCTACGGTATGACCGGTGGACAAATGGCTCCGACGACTCTGGTAGGCATGAAGAGATCTACTTGTCCTTACGGACGTGATGTCGAACTACACGGCTATCCATTGAAGATTACCGAGATTGCCGCCCAACTGGAAGGAACTGCTTATGTTACGCGTCAGTCGGTACAATCAGTGCCCGCCATCCGCAAAGCCAAGAAAGCAATACGCAAGGCATTCGAAAATTCGATGAACGGCAAAGGTTCCAATCTGGTAGAAATCGTATCAACTTGTAGCTCCGGCTGGAAGATGACTCCGGAAAAATCAAATAAATGGATGGAGGAACATATGTTCCCATTCTATCCGCTAGGTGATTTAAAAGATAAAGAATAACGCAAAAGTCAACAGAACAATGAAAGAAGAAATAATTATTGCTGGATTCGGTGGACAAGGCGTATTGTCCATGGGTAAGATTCTGGCATATTCCGGACTGATGGAAGGAAAAGAAGTGAGCTGGATGCCGGCATACGGTCCTGAACAACGAGGCGGAACAGCCAATGTGACAGTGATTGTCAGCGATGACAAAATCTCTTCACCGATCCTGAGTAAATATGATACGGCGATCATACTGAACCAGCCTTCACTGGAAAAGTTTGAAAGCAGAGTAAAGCCGGGCGGTATCCTGATCTATGACGGATATGGGATTATCAACCCTCCTACCCGCAAGGATATCAAAGTATATCGCATCGACGCAATGGATGCTGCCAACGAAATGAATAATGCGAAAGCCTTCAATATGATCGTACTTGGCGGTTTACTGCAACTCCGTCCTATCGTAACTCTGGAAAACGTCATCAAAGGATTGAAGAAAACTCTTCCGGAACGCCATCACCACTTGATTCCTATGAACGAGGAAGCGATCAAAAAAGGAATGGAATTAATCCACGAAGTTTAATAAATTAAGAGTTTAAAATTGAGAATTGAGAATTATTTGCTAGATAATAGCGCGATGCAACATAATTTTCAATTCTCAATTCTCAATTCTCAATTTAAGTAAGTATCTTTGCCTCCAATTATGAGACGAATCTTACTATTATATATATTATTCTCCGTTGTAGGACTGAGTGCTATCCATGCACAGCTCAACCCTGCCCGCCAACAAATCGACGAGAACGGACGCGACCAATATGGTAATCAGGTAGACCCTGCCATGATTCCGGACAAACTGGATAGTGCCAATGTTGAAGTACAGGGATTGCCACCTACACTCTACATGTGGCGCATTAAAAATCAATTGGGCGACCGGACAATGATTCCGGCAGATACAACTTATCATCACTTTCAGAATACGAATCTTACAGAAGGAATCACCGGACATTATAATTATCTGGCCAACCTAGGTTCACCGCGTCTGTCGCGTATCTTCTTTGAGCGTCGTTATCCGGAGCCAACCATCTTTATGGAGCCTTTCTCCAGCTTTTTCATTCGCCCGACAGAATTTAACTTTACGAATAGTAATGTTCCTTATACTAACCTGACCTATCACAAGGCCGGAAATAAGCAAAATGGAGAAGAACGTTTCAAATCTTATTTTTCAGTCAATGTAAACAAGAAGCTGGCTTTCGGCTTTAATATTGATTATCTGTATGGCCGAGGCTACTATAATAATCAAAACACTTCTTATTTTAATGCCGCGCTTTTCGGTAGTTACATTGGCGACCGCTATCAGGTGCAGGGAATCTATAGCAACAACTATCTGAAAACGAATGAGAACGGTGGTATCACTGACGACCGATACATTACCGCACCGGAAGAAATGGCAGAAGGAAGAAAAGAATATGAATCTGTCAATATCCCTACCGTACTCAATGCCAGTGCCAACCGTAATCATGACTTCTATGTCTTTCTGACACAACGCTATAATCTGGGCTTCCACCGGGATATTCCACAGGCAGAAAATGATACGATGCCTGCCAAACAGGAATTTGTTCCGGTCACCAGCTTTATACATACCATTCAGGTAGAACGTTCGCGCCATAATTTCCGTTCGGATGATAATGTAGAAAACTATTACAAGCAAACTCTCCTTGATAAAGAGAATACATTCGTCAGAGACAGTACTGTCTATATCGGAGTCAAGAATACCATAGGTATTGCTTTGCTCGAAGGCTTCAACAAATATGCAAAAGCCGGATTGACAGCCTTTGCCTCACATAAGCTGAGCAAATATTCATTAATGAGCCTAGACCCGCTAAAGCAGGATAAATACAATGAGACAGAAATCTATATCGGTGGCGAACTGACTAAAAAACAGGGAAACTTTCTTCATTATCATGCAATCGGTGAAGTGGGAATGGCAGGAAAGGCTATCGGACAGTTTGATGTCAAAGGAGATATCGACTTAAATATCCCTTTATGGAAAGATACCGTCAGTGTGATTGCACGCGGAGAAATCAGTAATAAACTTGCTCCATTCTACATGCGTCATTACCACTCCAAACATTTTTGGTGGGATGATGATATGGATAAGGAATTCCGCACCCGTATCGAAGGCGAGCTGAGCATAGCTAATTGGGGGACCCGCTTAAGAGCCGGCGTTGAAAACATAAAGAACTATACTTACTTCAACCAGCAGGCATTACCGGAACAAAAAGGTGGTAGCTTGCAGGTAGTATCAGCTTGCTTCAATCAGGATTTCAAAGTGGGAATCTTCCATCTGGACAATGAAGTGATCTGGCAGAAATCCAGTGATCAGGCTGTACTTCCATTGCCGGAACTTTCGCTGTATCATAACTTCTATATGCAGTTCAAACTGGCGAAAAAAGTATTGAGTGTACAATTAGGTGCTGATGTACGTTACTTCACTAAATATGATGCTCCGGCCTATATGCCTGCTACACAGCAGTTCTACCTGCAACCGGAAGAAGGTAAAGTAGAGATAGGCGGTTATCCGATAGTGAATGTTTATGCTAACTTACACTTGAAACGTACCCGTTTCTATGTGATGATGTATCACGTCAATCAGGGAATGAGCAAACCTAATTACTTCCTGGCACCTCATTACCCCATTAACCCACGTGTGCTGAAATTCGGACTTTCATGGAACTTCTGTGATTAACAAAACCTCTATGGCTTATGAAAACGCGCCCGAAATTGAGACTATTCAGATATCTGTTGCCGGTAGTCATTGTATTGGCACTTATCTTCTCTGTCCGCTATTGCGGTAAACAAGAAAAACCTCTGGGGCATCCGCGTGATTACGCAGCCATCGCCAAAGAAGGCATCCTGCATGTAGCCACCGAATATAATTCAATCAGTTTTTATGTAGACAGTGACACTGTCTCCGGATTCCATTATGAACTGATAGAAGCGTTCGCACGTGACAAGGGGCTGAAAACTGAAATCACTCCTGTCATGAGCTTCGACGAACGGCTGAGAGGATTAAGCGACGGACGCTACGATGTCATAGCATACGGAATACTGGCAACCAGCGAACTGAAAGATTCTCTGCTTCTCACCTCCCCCATCATACTCAACAAGCAGGTGCTGGTGCAACGAAAAGCGAACGGGGAGAATGATTCACTTTATATCCGAAACCAATTGGACCTTGCCCAAAAGACACTTCATGTGGTAAAAGGCTCGCCTTCTATTCTACGTATTCAGAATCTGGGAAATGAAATCGGAGATACTATTTATATAAAGGAAATAGAGAAATACGGTTCAGAGCAGTTGATTTCGTTAGTTGCTCATGGAGATATCGATTATGCCGTCTGTGATGAAAGCATTGCCCGTGCAGTGGCAGATTCATTGCCTCAGGTAGATATCAATACCGCAATCAGTTTTACTCAATTCTACTCATGGGCAGTCAGCAAGCAATCACCCGCATTGCTCGATAGTTTGAATACATGGCTGGATAAATTCCAAAAAGAAAAAGAGTATCAAAAGATTTACCGGAAATACTATGGTGATAAATAGATAAAAAATAATACGCCGAAGACTTGACTTTCGCATTTGAATGTCGTATCTTTGTCAACGTAATCATAAAGTAGTTTCAGTTAAACTACACGTAAAGGAGGGAATCACAGTTCCCTCCTTTCTTTTTGTTACAATGAATGAAAATCAGCCTTTTTCCCAGCTTTTTGCTCATTTTACCCCCGAGCTTAGTCCGTTTTACCTCGTTTGTTACCATACTTAACATAGTATCTTATGACTAATTAGATGCTTTGTTATGATTAATCAGATGCTTTGTTATCCATAAACCGATGCTTTGTTCTCCCAAAACAGAAGCTCTGTTTCCGGACAGCTCCCAAGAGTTAACAATCAATAAAGTTGCTCTTGACAAAAATTTGCTCTACTTTTGAAAAAAATTCCCTTTTCGATGTCACGTTTTTAATCCGCCACCGTCTTATCAGTGTAAATGGAACTGAAACAATTTAAAATAACCGTTGTACCCCTTCGAGACAAGCTGCTGAACTACGCCCGAAGGATGACAGATGATCCTTCGGATGCGGAAGATGCCGTACAGGAAGTCATGCTGAAGCTGTGGAATCTGCGCCAGAAGCTAGACGAGTACAGAAGTATCGAAGCCGTAGCCATGACCATGACGCATCATCTCTGCATGGATATGTGGCGTGCCAAACGACCGGACACTCTATCACTCGACCGTGTACAGGCTCCCACCCCTTCGGCTACTCCGGAGCGACTGCTGGAAGAGAAAGATGAGTTCAGATTGATGCGGGAAATTATCGACTCCCTGCCTACGCTGCAACGAACGATTATCCGCATGAAAGACATCGAAGAGTACGAGACGGAAGAGATTGCCGAAATCACCGGCTGCAACGCAGAAGCCATCCGCAGTAATCTGTCGAGGGCCCGCAAGAAAGTAAGGGAAGTCTATTTGCAAACGATACAAGAACGAAAAAGGAGGAACAAAGCATGAAAGATATAGAAACCTTGCTAAACAAATATTTCGAAGGAGCAACCACTTGCGAAGAAGAACGCAGACTACGACGTTTCTTTGCCGAAGGGCTCGTACCGGAACATCTGGAGGTATATCGCCCGATGTTCGCTTTCTTCGAAGCGGAACAGAAGGAACTTGCGGAAATCTCCGATAAAGGTAATGCCGCCGAGATGCCGGAACTCGCTCCATTCGAGAAAAAGACAAAAACGGTCTGACAGTATCTGACTTACAGTCTCAGTGCTGCCGCTGCCGCCATCCTGCTACTGGTGGGCATCTCCGGTATCTACCGTCATCTATCCCCTGCACCGGCCAACTATGTGATCATTGACGGTAAGGAATATACGGACGTTCATTTAATCCGTGAACAGGCGATGGTCGCCTTTCGTGACGTCAGCCTCAGCGAGGAGGAAGTATTCGCTACTTTATTTGATGAATAATATAAAAACAGCATATAATTATGATGAATAAAATCATTCGTACCACACTAATCACCCTGTTACTTACATTCGCCGCCCATGCGGCCGCCCAACAGGGACTACAGATTGCCACCGTCTTCCAGAAGTACGGAAAGCAAAAAGGGGTAACTATGGTAGAGCTATCCAATGAAATGCTGGAAACTTACCAGATGACTCTTTATAAAAGTCTTGTTTTCAAGGATGCCAGCGATGCACTACCTACGATTCTCCGTTGCCTGGAAGCCGACAAGAAGAAAGCAAAGAAGGTGAAAGAAGTGGTTTCCAACGGGCAAATCAAGTCCGGCTATTACCAACTTCCCCAGCTTAAGGAAGATGTGAACCGCTTTATCCTCTTCAAAACCGGAAAGAAAGATTCGGCTACCCTTATCTATATTGAAGGAGAACTAGATGCCGACGACCTGATCACCATGTTATTCATGAAGAAAGAATAAAAAACAGATAAAGAAATACGAATATGAAAAAACTATTATTACTATGGCTCATGATAGCTCCAATGAGCGGCATGGCACAAAATGAAAGTACACCGCAGGATACAACACTTTACGTCAACGGACGAAAGATCGTAATCAAGGAACAAGGCGACAAGATTAAAGTGAAACTCTACGAAAGCGCATCCGGCGGAGATACGATAACAAACGCGCAAATCTTCGAAGGAGTCTACCTGAACGGGCAGAGTACGGAAAGCCGTACCGTGCTGAGCGCTCTCCCCTTCTCGAAGAAAAACAACAAGAGAAACAGGTTCGAGCCACATGCCGGCGGATTCTACATCGGCTACACCCGACTGTCCAATGACTTCCTCTCATTCAATCCGTCGAACGGTGCCGACCTCAACACCAGTCATTCATGGGAGATAGGCGGCAATCTGTTTACCGGTTCGCACGCCTTTGCACCTACCTATAACTGGGGGATCACCATCGGACTAGGATGGGGATACCGCAGTATGCGCCTGGACGGCAATTATGCTTTTCGTGAAATAGACGGAGTGACTGAAATTTACTCCGGCATGGAGGCAGAAGAACCTACAGAGTACAGCAAAAGCCGTCTGCGCTATTTCTACTTCCGCATTCCGCTCTCTATCGAATGGCAAACACGGCTCAACGGCAAAGGTCCTTTGTTTTTTGCTGTAGGTCCCGAAGCCGAAATACGTCACGGATTCAGATCCAAAGCCAAAGTCAATGGATCGAAGAAGACGATTGACAAGGGACTGAACGGGCGCCCGCTAGGTATCAACTTACTTGCACAAGCCGGTTATGCAGATTTAGGAGTGTATATGCGTTACTCCACCTACGGCCTCTTTGAGAAGAACAAAGGTCCCGAACTTTATCCATTCTCTTTCGGTGTATGCTGGTACTGGTAAAGTAAATACTCAGACCCTTACCTATTTCTGACAGTTAACAATCAATAAAGTTGTTCTTAATAAAAAATAGCTTTATCTTTGGGAGTTGTTAAAACAAGCACAATAGGTATATTATGAGTGAAAAGATGATTAAATGGGGCTTCATCGGCTGCGGAGAAGTAACCAAAACCAAAAGTGGCCCCGCCTTTCAAAAGGTAGAACATTCTGAAGTAGTAGCTGTAATGAGCCGCGACGGCGCCAAAGCAAAGGCTTATGCAAAAGAAAGAGGGATCAGAAAATGGTATGATGACGCTCAAGAACTGATAGACGATCCGGAAGTAAATGCCATTTATATCGCCACTCCTCCTTCTTCACACGCTACATACGCCATTATGGCTATGAAAGCAGGCAAGCCTGCCTATATTGAAAAACCAATGGCTGTCACTTATGAGGAGTGTACACGTATCAACCGTATTTCTAAGGAAACGGGTGTTCCCTGTTTCGTCGCATATTACCGCCGCTATCTCCCCTACTTTCAGAAAGTGAAAGAAATGGTAGAGAACGGTTCTATCGGTAATGTCATCAACGTACAAGTCCGCTTTGCACAGCCGCCACGTGATTTGGATTACAACCGTGAAAATCTTCCTTGGCGTGTACAGGCTGATATTGCCGGTGGCGGTTACTTCTATGACCTCGCCCCGCATCAGATCGACTTGCTGCAAGATATGTTCGGCTGCATCCTCGAAGCCAGCGGATATAAGAGCAATCGTGGAGGGCTTTATCCTGCCGAAGATACGCTGAGCGCCTGCTTCCAGTTCGACAACGGATTGGTCGGCAGTGGTTCATGGTGCTTTGTTGCCCATGATTCCGCCCGCGAAGACCGCATCGAAATTATCGGAGATAAAGGTATGATCTGCTTCTCTGTCTTTACGTACGAGCCGATTGGTCTGCACACCGAACGCGGCCGGGAGGAAATCTGTATCGGTAATCCTGAGCATGTTCAACAACCTCTTATTCAGGCAGTAGTAGATCATCTGCTCGGTAAGTCAGTCTGCTCATGCGACGGAGAAAGTGCTACCTTGACTAACTGGGTAATGGACAAAATATTAGGGAAGCTCTAAGATAAAGCTCCCTCGTTTGTTTCTTAAAATAATTTAATCACTATATTCTATCGTTAGTTTTCTTTATATTTGCGAAAGGTAGCAATAAAAGCAAAACTAACGATATTTATTTTTTATAACTATGACCAAAGAAGAACTAATGAGGAAAGCAATAGAGCTTTCGAAGGAAAATGTTGCTAATGGTGGAGGCCCGTTCGGAGCTGTCATTGCAACAAAAGAAGGAGAAATTATAGCTACAGGAGTCAACAGAGTAACCTCTTCATGTGATCCCACTGCTCATGCCGAAGTTAGCGCCATACGTGCCGCAGCCGCGAAACTGGGAACATTCAACCTCAGCGGATACGAAATCTATACTTCATGCGAACCTTGCCCGATGTGTCTGGGTGCCATCTATTGGGCACGACTGGACAAAATGTATTATGGGAACAACAAGACAGATGCCAAAAACATCGGTTTTGACGATTCCTTTATTTATGATGAGCTGGCTCTAAAACCTGCCGACAGAAAACTTCCCTCGGAAGTATTATTGCACAACGAAGCCATTACAGCCTTCGAAGCCTGGATGTCCAAAGAAGACAAAGTAGAATATTAGCATCTAATCTCACTTAAACTCACTAATACTTAGTAAAATGAAAAGAAAAAACTTTTTGATTCTTCTAGCCGCAGGATGTTTGTTCAGTTGTCAGCAACAGGATGAACTGCAAGAAACAAGTAAAGAAGCAACCAACTTCTCTATCTCTATCGACGACGCTCTCTCTGACCCGCTCACCCGTACCAGCAATGATCTGTTCCCTGCCAGAAATAGCATCACTACAGGAGAAGTTATCTCCATGGCTGCCTCCGGTCAGGACTATACTCCGTTTATTGTTGGCAAAGACAGCCGCGCATGGAACGAAATAGGAACTGCCACAGGCACAGTAACCTTCTACGCCCACTATCCTGCATTGACAGACGAAGCCGCTACCAGATCAGGCGGTAACAAACGCTATTTAAAAGGAGGTCAGGAGCACTTGTTCGGAACAGCGGAAGCAGCTCCGGGCAGCCAGAATGTATCGCTGAAATTCAAACGAATGACCGTGCCGGTTATTATACTTGATGAGAACGATCGTCCGTATGAAGGCGAAGCTAAAGTTAAGCTCAGCCTGAAAAACGAAGGTACGCAGGATTTATTGAACGGTACCATAGAAATCAACGAAAATGCGCTGTCAGAGAATATCGAAGTAAAGAAAGTATCCGAAGGCGTTACTACCAATGTTCTCCCGCAAAAGATCAATGCTGGAGAGGAAATAGGAACGATCACTGTCGGAGGAGTCACTCAGAAGATCAGTGCAGTGGAAGATCTTGATTTAAAAGCCGGAAGCACACTTTCTGTCAGATTATCAAAAAAATTCGGAGGCGGTATTATTGATGGTAATGTTCCATTGTACAGATAAGAAGATTGCACTTGATCTTGCATTACATAAATAAAAGAAATCCCTGGAACCGCTGTAGACACTCAGCATTCCAGGGACTCTAACACACAAAAGTTATTATTGAAATTGAAAACAGTTTCTAATTAAAAGCGTAAACCTAAAGTCATCATCACTTTACTACGGCTATTTGTCACATCAGTCTTTTTTAAAGCTCCATCATCAAATGGATAGAAATCTTCCTTATAAGTACTATACATGTAAGCCAAGTCTGCGTAAAAAGTCGATCCTCTATAACCGATACCTAATGTATAATTATTATTTGCTTTTGCATTCGCAAAATCCGTATCCGTATTAATTGAATTGTAGCTCAAATCTTTAAAAGCTGTTTTTTTGAATGCTGCTGACATATAATTATAGCCTAAACGAAAAGCAAATTGAGGAATAACTTTCCACTCAGCACCGATACGGAAAGTATTCACACCTTTCAACATTTCTTTTGCTGTAGGATTCTGCCATCCCATTGCTTCTCCATCCGAATAACTAAAATGCATAGCGGAGTAATCCTGATATTCATATTCTGCTCCAATAGCGAAAGATGATCCATAAGTATACCCAAGACTTAAATTATATTTCCATGGTGTACGGAAACGGAAGTCATATCCATAATCAACACCATTCGTAAAATCATAAGAATCTACAACAGCCTCACTTAATTTTTTAGAGTCAAAATCAGGGGTATATGTCACTGCTCTAACATTCGTTTTAATTTTCAAATTATAAAATGTAGGAGTATGAACAGAAACACCAATACGGAATGGAGAGTCTTCAAATGGACGCACGATAGCTCCAAACTTAAAATCCACACCTGAACCATCTATTTTATTCTCAGTAGTCATTTCATAACTTGGAGTACCATAATTCACATTTTCTACAATATATTCCCCATACTCCTCTCCATAAGTAGAAATCTTTGAGTAATTAACATCGTAAGCACCAATGGTCAATCCTAAATAAACACGATCACTTATATTAAAAGCAACATTAAAATCATACTGATTGATTCCTCCTTTTTCATGTCCATCATACCATGAATATGGTTGAGGTAAATAACCTATATAGCCATTTTTATCTTCATTTTCATTATATAAATATCCATTCCAGCCGATAGCAGCCAGCCAGCCAGTCTGACTATCAGTAAACAGATTAATCTTATCATCAGCTAACTTACTGATAAAGTCACCATTCGCTTTAATCATAGTGTTCGCTTGATTCGTCATTTGATTAGTCTGAGAAAGAATTGTTCCTCCAGGCCCCAGATTAATCAAACCTTCCATTGTCATATACTTATCAAATGACTTGGAACGAGTGTAACTGAATCCAAAATTCACATAACGCAAAGCGGTCTGATTTCCAATTTTAGAAGAAAACACAAATCCTATATTATCAAATGATCCACGAGTCTTATCAACATTAAACTTTGATCCTTCATATTTACTCTCCGAACCAAAAGAAGAAAAGCCGAAAGTTCCCATTATATCATTACTACGATATATACCAATACCAGCCGGATTTGTCCCCATAGTAGAAATATCTCCTCCTAGTGCGCCCATTGCTCCTCCCATTCCTACAAAACGGGCAGTTCCATTCAAATCCTTCTGCGTAAACTTAGCACCATCGTATATTGTCTGGGCGCTTGCACTTGCCACCATAATAAGAGCAAGTGCAGCTATATTTATTTTCTTTTTCATACGTTTCCTTAAATATTATTATATGCTATAGTTTTATCTCCTGCTACCGCCTCTAGCTGAACCTCCACCACCGGAAGAACTTCCACGACTACTGCTACTACTTCCGCCTCCATACGAAGAACCACTAGAACGAGAAGAACTGCTACTAGGAGAATAAGAACTGGAACTACTAGAACGACTACTGCTACTAGGAGTATATGTTCGAGAACTACTACTAGAACGGTTACTACTGCTAGGAGTATATGTTCGAGAGCTACTAGAGCGACTAGGTGTATAACTACTACTTCCTCTTGAATAAGTTCCGCTACTTCTAGAAGAAGATCCCCTATTATAAGTACCTTCACTTCTTGAAGAAGAAGTACGAGTGCTACTACTACGATTCATACCCGAAGATGTGCTGGTACGAGTACTGCTCGGACGAGTATAGGTATCTCTGCGAGAAGAACTAGTTCTTGTACTTACTCCTGTCCGTGTACTATTCTCTCTGGTTCCTACTACACGTCCCGAAGTTGTTCTATTCGAAGATGTACGAACTGATGAAGGACGAGAAGACTGATAACGGTTAGAGGTATATCTGGTACCATTGGTAGTACGGTTAACACTCCTGTTAGGAGAACGACGATTGGTGTATAGCATGTCTCTATGACCACCGCCCCAGCCCCAGCTAGGACCACCGTGCCAGTGGTGATGATGTACCCAATAGCCACCGCCATACCAGCCACCCCAGTGGCCGCCATACCAGCCGCCCCAATAACCGGGGTAATATCCCCAAGAGTAGTAAGGACGATTCCATCCCCAGCCATAGTTCCATCCCCAACCGTAGGAGTTGTAACGCCAATCCCACCAAAGCGGATTACTAAATGTCGGGAAAGCATAAGCGTACATACCATCAGTATATACATTCCAGTTCCATGAATTAGGTCCGTAAACAACGTCCCAATAGAGTGGACTGCTAATGCTGATAGCAAAACGTGGATTACGGAAACGGATAATACGTTCGGCATATTCATAGTCCTCTTGCGAACCATCAAATTCACCGGTTACCCATTCTCCTTCCAAGTCTGGCTGAGCTTTCTCTTTTATATATAAGGTATCGTTTTCCATTACGAATTCATTCTCACGAGCGTCATAACGGCGGTTATATTCATCCACATCCCGTGTTTTTCCCTTGCGGTCCTGAACTACAACGGTAGTGCCCGGTGATGTATAGATGTTGGTCGTGACTTGTCTTTTCGGTTCCTTCTTTTCCGGAGTCGTTTCTTTCTTCTCCTTTTTGTCTTTAGAAGGTACGAAATAAAGGTCGTCATCAACGCTTTGTGCCATCAAGCCTATAGGGAGGCATAAAGCAATTAGCAAGAAATAAACAATCTTTTTCATATCATCTCGGTTTATGTAATTACTTAAACTTATTCACATTACAAAGATAAGGAAGAGATTCGCCACTCTAGGGAGATTTTCCCCAAAGGATAATAGGGAAATCCCTATTTCTAACTATCTTTGCAAAAGATTCACCAAATTAAAAACAACTATGAAGTATTTTGAGTTCACATTCCATACAAGTCCATGCACAGAAACAGTAAATGACGTACTGGCTGCCGTATTAGGTGAAGCCGGATTTGAAAGTTTTGTTGAAAGCGAAGGCGGACTGACTGCATACATACAACAGGCATTATACGATGAAAATACAATAAAAAATGCAATAACCGAATTTCCTCTGCCCGATACGGAGATCACTTATACATACGTTGAAGCGGAAGACAAAGACTGGAACGAAGAATGGGAAAAAAATTTCTTTCAGCCGATTGTGATCGATAACCGATGTGTTATCCATAGTACCTTCCATAAAGATGTACCCCAGGCAACTTATGATATCGTTATCAATCCGCAAATGGCTTTCGGCACGGGACATCATGAAACGACAAGCCTCATCATCGGGGAGTTACTGGACAATGAGTTGAAAGATAAATCACTTCTGGATATGGGCTGTGGAACTTCGATCTTAGCTATTCTCGCCCGCATGCGGGGAGCACGCCCATGTATCGCTATTGACATTGACGAATGGTGTGTACGAAACTCTATTGAGAACATTGAATTAAACCACGTAGACGACATCGCCGTTTCACAAGGAGATGCCTCATCGCTTGTTGGCAAAGGGCCCTTTGATATCATCATCGCTAATATAAACCGGAATATTCTATTGAACGACATGAAGCAATACGTTGCCTGCATGCACCCGGGATCGGAACTCTATATGAGTGGATTTTATGTGGACGACATTCCTTTCATCCGCCGGGAAGCAGAAAAGAACGGACTGACCTTCGTACATCATAAGGAGAAAAACCGCTGGGCAGCAGTGAAGTTCACATATTAAGCATTAATCTTCCTTATCTGTTTCAAGAAGACACAGACCACGTATCTTTAAAAGACAGCATATATTTGTAGTAGAGATAAGATGTACGAGATGCTCATCTCGTGCTGTACGGCATGCTCATCTTGTTATACACCAGATGCTCATCCAGTAGTGTACGAGATGAGCATCTGGTACATACCATCCTTTAATGAAAAGAATGGTATGATATAATATTCCTTCTGTTATGTTACCGGGAAACAGATATAAAGTATTAAGGTTTTGAATCAAACTCATTCTTTACCTGTTCGCACCATTCCCTGATTCTCTTTTCCGCTTGCTCGGATTGATTATCCAAATCGACGACCAAACCGCACCACCGATCACCACGCAACGCTCTAGAACGTTCGAAAGTGTATCCTTCGGAAGAAGTAAAACCGACCAGTGTGGCCCCGTCTCCTTCAAATACCTCGGCAAGCAGTCCGATTCCGTCAGCAAAGTTTTCGGGATAACGTATCTGATCTCCTAACCCGAAGACAGCTACTTTTTTCCCTTTCAAGTCCAATGTACGAAGTTCCGGCAATAACTCATCCCAATAGGTAGGAAGTTCTCCGTCAAACCAGGTCGAAGCACCTACTATAAAACAATCGTAAGCTGCAAAATCATTTTGCCATGCCTGCTCAATAGGCACCACTTCTATCCTATCTTTTCCAAATTCTTTCTGAATTTTCTCTGCCACCCAAGTAGTCTTATCAGCTTTGGTGGCATAAAACAAACCTATCTTTTTCATAAACTATACCTCCATTTTATTCCATTAATATTCCAATAGTTTTTTAGCTGCCTCATAGATCTTCGCCTCATCCGGCAATATCTCTTTTTCCAGAATCGGATTGAAACCGACAGGAGTAAATGTAGAACCGACACGCTGCACCGGACCATCCAGATAACGGAACATATCCGTTCCGATCATAGCAGCAAGTTCCGCACCGAAACCGGAGAACACCTTGTCTTCGTGAACAACCAATGCTTTACTGGTCTTTTTCACCGATTCAAAAATTGCCTCCTTATCTAACGGTATCAATGAGCGAATATCAATCACTTCAACTTTCCAGCCTCTTTCTTTTTCCAATTGCTCTGCTACGTGCAGACAGAAATGGGTCGTATTACCATAAGTAATAATGCTCAAATCCGTTCCTTCACGACGAATACGTGCCTTTCCGAAAGGAACCTCAAAATCTTCCGGAACAACAGCTGCTGCTTCTACCGAATTATATAGAGCTTTCGGTTCCAAAAACAAGGTAAATCCCTTTGAACGCATACTGGTTCGTAACAATCCGGCTGCATCATCTGCAAAAGAAGGACAGACAATACGTGCACCCGGCAACGTTGTCAGAGCACCCTCTATATTTTGGGAATGATATAATCCACCACCGATATATCCTCCGGAAGCAAGCCGTAAAGTGATATTCGGAGCAAACTTACCGTTACTGCGCCAATATTCATGAGTACACTCCACATACTGTTCTACGGCAGGCCAGAAGTAATCGGCAAACTCCGCACCTTCTATTACGACACGTATCTTCGGGTCAAAACGGCTCATGCCGTTTGCCGTACCCACAATATAGTCCTCTGCTATAGGAGCATTAAACACGCGGGCATCCCCAAACTCCTGCTGCATTCCTTTAGTAATATTGAATACTCCACCTTTCTCTTTATTCGCTACATCCTGCCCATAAATGAAAGTATCCGGATTATGGCGGAATTCCTCTTTCAACGTTTCGTTGATAGCAGTTACCATAAAGGCCTTCTCACCATTTTCTTCTTGATGAAGTCCCTCTTTATACTTTTCCGGTATATAAGGATCGGGCAAAACATAATCAAAGATACTTTTCGGATCAGGATCAGGCGCTGCAAGTGCTTTCCGGTTAGCAACCGACAGTTCTTTCTTTGCCGCTGCTTCTATCTGTTGCAACTCTTCTTCCGTAAGACGTTTGTAACGCAACAGCATCCGGCGGAATTTCATCAAAGGATCAGCCTCTTTTACATAAGCCAATTCGTTTTCATCCCGATACAACGTCTGTTTATCTGAATTAGAGTGGGAACCAATACGGACACAATTGGCATGTACAATGACAGGAGTACGATGGGCTATAGCAAATTCACGGGCTTCACTCATGGCATTCATCGAGTCGAACACATCTTTGCCATTACAATGAATAATCTTCAGATTCTTAAAACCGGAAAAATTATCAGCATACTTCCGGGCAACTGTCTGATCCTTTTTGGGAACAGAGATACCGTACCCATTATCCTGCCATACAAATATCACAGGAAGGCCTTCCCTACTGGCCCCGTTAATCGCCTCGTAAACATATCCTTCCGAAGAAGCAGACTCTCCATGCGAAGTGATCGCCACCCCCTTATGTCCATAATACACCATGGCACGCGCCACTCCGGCAGCATGAAGGTCATGCGTTCCGGTAGCGGACGACACATTTTCTATATGCCATTCGGGTTTAGCAAAGTGGTTGGACATATGACGTCCTCCACTGCCGGGATCAGTTGCTTTCGAAATGCCATTCAATATCAATTCCTCCACACTCATGCCTGCCGAAAGCACGGTCAGCATATCGCGATAGTATGGAAAAAGAAAGTCCTCTCCTTTGGTAAAGACTTGACCTACGGCCAATTGGATTCCATCATGCCCCGCATAAGGCGCATGATAGGACCAACCCAATGATTGCAACAGATAAGACGGAGCTTTTTCATCAAGCGCACGTCCCAATACCATCAAATGATACCACTTTTTCAACGTTTCGGTATCAGTGGTCTTTATATCATATTTTTTCATTATATTATTTTTTTACTGTGATGAATGGTTATTCTTTCCAATTTTCCAGATAATCTTTTATCGCATAGAGGAATTGCCCCCCTAACATACCATCCACCACCCGATGATCGTATGACAAAGAAAGATACATTTTATGACGGACAGCAATCACATCGCCTTCAGAAGTTTCAATAACTGCCGGCTTCTTTTCGATATATCCCACACCGAGAATGGCAACCTGCGGCTGATTAATTATAGGAGTACCAAACAAAGACTTGAAAGTTCCAAAATTGGTAATCGTAAACGTACCACCCGAAATGTCATCCGGCATCAGTTTATTATCACGCGCTTTCACCGCCAGAGTATCAATGGTCACAGCCAAACCATTCAAATTCAACCTGTCGGCATCATGTATCACCGGAACTATCAGATTTCCATCATTCAGTGAAACAGCAATACCGACATTGATATGCTTTTTAAACAGGACATTATAACCGTCTACAGATACATTTACCTGCGGATAGGCAACCAATGCCTTCGTTACGGCTTCGGTTATGGCAGGCATATAAGTCAATTTGACTCCTT
>OLGL01001890.1_pt1 | contig 18455 bp, 16 predicted proteins | sample 1605041 | NCBI WGS metagenome assembly OLGL01 (sample SAMEA3888905, study PRJEB22519) | human gut metagenome | biome: human gut; feature: human-associated habitat; material: faeces | place: Denmark | collected 2010 | reverse complement strand
GTTTCAGCGCTTTCTACCTCCTGCGCGGTGTGGTCTCCGGCGGGCAGGCAAAATTCCAGCTCTTCCAGCACGGTTTCGGTCTGGCCGCCGCCGCGCTGGAAACCCTCCACGGTCACTCCTCCCGGGTATTCGAGGGGGCCATCACCGACCGTCTGCGGGATGCCATGGGCCGGTAAGCCGCTTCCGTGTTTTTGACAGAAAAACGATTTGATCCTCTGCTGTTCTTCCCGGAACAGCAGAGGATCTTCTCTCGTCATTTTTTGCAGGAACAGCCCGTAAAACTTTCATATTTGTTTAAAAATACACTGGACGGCTGAACTGTGATTTGATAAGATAAAGCATAAAATTTCCTCCGGCACAGAGAATTTGAAAGGAGCCTATCCCATGCTGAACAATGAATACTGCAAGCGCGTCTATGAGCAGATCCTGGCCCGTGACCCGGATCAGAAGGAGTTTCATCAGGCGGTCTATGAAGTTCTGGAGGGTCTGGAGCCCATGGTGGAACGCCGCCCCGAGTTGGAGAAGAACGGCATTCTGGAACGGTTCGTGGAGCCGGAGCGTGTTGTCACCTTCCGGGTGCCCTGGACCGACGATGCCGGTCAGGTCCATGTGAACCGGGGTTACCGGGTACAGTTCAACTCCGCCATCGGCCCCTACAAGGGCGGCCTGCGGTTCCACCCCACGGTGAACCTGTCCATCCTGAAATTTCTGGGCTTTGAGCAGATCCTGAAGAACAGCCTCACCGGCCTACCCATCGGCGGCGGCAAGGGCGGCAGCGACTTTGACCCCAAGGGCAAATCTGACGCCGAGGTCATGCGCTTCTGCCAGAGCTTTATGTCGGAGCTGTACCGCCACATCGGCCAGTTTACCGATGTGCCCGCCGGTGATATCGGCGTGGGTGCCCGGGAGATCGGTTATCTCTTCGGCCAGTACAAGCGGCTGAAAAACGCCAGCGAGGCCGCTGTGCTCACCGGCAAGGGCCTGACCTTCGGCGGTTCTCTCACCCGGACCGAGGCCACCGGCTACGGCCTGTGCTACCTCACCGCCGAAATGCTCAAGACCCTGAAAAATGACAGCTTTTCCGGCAAGACCGTGGTAATCTCCGGCAGCGGCAACGTGGCTATCTTCGCTTGTGAGAAGGCCACGGAGCTGGGTGCCAAAGTGGTGGCCATGAGCGATTCCAACGGCTATATCCACGATCCCGACGGCATCAAGCTGGATATCATCAAGGACATCAAGCTGGTGAAGCGGGGCCGCATCAAGGAATACGCCGCTCAGGTCCCCGGCAGCACCTATACCGAGGGCTTCCGCGGCATCTGGACCATCCCCTGCGACATCGCCCTGCCCTGCGCCACTCAGAATGAGATCACCGCCGCTGAGGCGGAGGAGATCGTCAAGGGCGGCGCCATGGCGGTGGCCGAAGGCGCCAATATGCCCTCCACTCCCGAGGCCATCGCCATCTTCCAGAAGGCCGGTCTGCTGTTCGCTCCGGCCAAGGCAGCCAATGCCGGCGGCGTGGCAGTCAGTGCGCTGGAGATGAGTCAGAACTCCATGCGCTACTCCTGGACCTTTGAGGAAGTGGACGCCAAGCTTCAGGGCATCATGGTGAACATCTTCCACAATATCAACAACGCCGCCAAGGAATACGGCATGGAAGGCAATCTGGTGGCCGGTGCCAACCTGGCGGGCTTCAAGAAGGTCTCCGAGGCCATGATCGCACAGGGCGTGGTGTGAGCCCTCGCACCCCTTTAAAAATTTCATCGAAAAAGCCAACTGGGAGAGGACTGTTGTCCTCTCCCGGTTCAGCGTGTCGAAAAGGTCTTTTCGCCCCGCTGAGCAAGTTTTCAGAACTTTATAAAAGTTCTGAAAACTTAGAATTTTAATGACGCAGGACACCCCTCTTGGGTTTCCCGCGCACACCCTTCCTTACCGTCACGGAGAATTTACTACTTTATCGACAATCTCAACCGGGAGTGGCAGCGCCGCTCCCGGTTGGTTTACGATATTCAGTTTCGCCGTTCCCAGCGCCGCAGACGGTTCCCCCGCCAGGTGGAGGGCACGAACAGCAGCAGCATGGGGAAGATCTCCAACCGGCCCGCCAGCATATCAAAGCTCAGCAGCAGCTTGGCCCACGGTGCAAAGGCGGAGAAGTTCCCCGTGGGGCCTACCATGCCTAAGCCGGGACCGATGTTGTTGATACAGGCGCTCAGCGCCGTGAAGGTGGACAGCAGGTCAAAGCCGTTCAGACTCAGCAGCAGCCAGGACACCGCGTACAGCAGCATATATACAGAGAAATAGGCCTGTACGCCCCGGACCTGCTTCTCCGGCATGGCCCGGCCCTCCATCCGCACGTTGACAACGGCGTTGGGGTGGATCATTTTCCGCATATCCATAAAGGCAGCCTTCACCAATGTCACCACACGGGTGACCTTCAGACCGCCGCCGGTGGACCCGGCGCAGCCGCCCACGAACATCAGCAGCACAAGCACCGTCTTGGCATAGCCAGGCCACTGGTCAAAATCCACCGTGGCATAGCCTGTGGTGGTGATGATGGAGGACACCTGGAAAAAGGCGTGGCGCAGAGAAGTCCCCACCGCGCCGTACAGATGGCGGATATTGGCCGCGATGGTAACGGTGGAAAAGGCCACGATGCCCAGATACGCCCATAGCTCCTCGGACTTGGCCACGTCCCGGAAGCGGCGCATCAGCAGGAAGTAATACAGATTGAAGTTGATGCCGAAGGCCAGCATCCCGATACCTGTAACAACGTCGATATATGCGCTGTTGTAGGCTCCCACGCTGGCGTTCCGGCTGGAAAAGCCGCCGGTACCGGCAGCACCGAAGGCGTGGACGCTGGCATCGAAAAGGTCCATGCCGCCCAGAAGCAGCAGTCCGATCATCACCAGCGTCATGACAAAATACATACCATAGAGGATCTTGGCGGTATCGCTCATGCGGCTGACCAGCTTGCCCGCCGTAGGCCCCGGCATCTCTGCCCGGAGGATATGCATGGTGTGACCGTCGCTCATAGGCAGGATCGCCATGACGAACACCAGCACGCCCATGCCGCCGACCCAGTGGGTAAAGCTGCGCCAAAACAGGCCGCCCCGGCTGAGGGGTTCCACCGCCGTCAGGATGGAAGCGCCGGTGGTGGTAAAGCCGGAGACCGTTTCAAAAAAGGCATCTATATAGTTGGGAATGTCCCCGGAGAGCACAAAGGGCAATGCACCAAAAGCGGACATCAGCAGCCACACCAGCGCCACGGCGGCAAAGCCGTCCTTGGCATAGAGTGCGGTGCGTTCCGGCTTCCGCAGGCTCAGTGCTCCGCCGATGGCCGCCAAAACCAGCATGGTGGCCAGCCACGGCATCAGGGGTTCCCCGTACAGCAGTGCCGTCAGCAGCGGAAGGGCCAGCAGTCCCGCCTCCACCATCAAGATCCGCCCCAGCAAAAAGCCGATCATTCGTGTGTTCATAGCCTACCCTCTTATCCTTGCCGCAGAATATCCCGCAGCTCCTGCAAGGCCGTGTCCTGGGTGACCACGATCACATCGTCCCCGGCCCGAATGGTATCGTTGCCGCCGGGAATGACGATCTCGCCGTCCCGCCGGACGATGCCCGCGATCAGAACCCCACTTCGCAGCTTCAGCTCCCGCAGCGGCACGTTCACCAGATCGGGGTCTCGGTCCACATGGAATTCCAAGGCCTCCACCGCGCCCTCCACCAGCCGGTGAAGGGTCTTGATCTGAGAACCGGCGGCGCCCTCCATGGCCCGGACATACTGCACGATCAGTTCCGTGGTCACATCCCGGGCAGACACCACGCTGTCAATGATCCCTTCACTGCTGACCAGATCCATCAGGGACCGGCGGTTGATCTTCGCCACCACCTTGCACTGCTCCGTCTGCCGTGAGGCACACATGGCCATGAGAATATTGGCTTCGTCAAGCCCCGTCAGGGCTACAAAGGCGTCTGTATGGTCGATGCCCTCTTCCGCCAGCAGCTCGCTGTCGGTGCCGTCTCCCATAATGACCAGCGCCCGGGGCAGCTGCTCGCTCATCTGGGCGCAGCGGGCCTCGCTCTGATCGACGATCTTCACGCTCATGCCCATGTGCAGCAGCTCGTCCGCCAGATAGTAGCACATTTTACTGGCACCCACGATCATTACCGTAGACGCCTTCTTTCTGAAAACGCCCAGATACTGGAAGAATGCGGACAGATGCTCCGGTGCGGCGGTGACATAGATCTTGTCTCCAGTCTTGAGCTCAAAATCACCGGAGGGAATGGTGGTCTGTCCCTTCCGGGACACGGCGCAGATCAGAACTCTGGCCCGGGCGTTCCGATAAATGTCCAGCAGCCGCACGCCGTCCAGAGCAGACCCCTCCGGCAGGCGGTATTCCACCAGCTCTAAGCGGCCCTTGGAGAAGGATTCCAGCTTCATGGCCGCCGGGAACCGCAGCACACGGGCGATCTCGTGGGCCGCTGCCTTCTCTGGATTGATGGACATGGTGAGGCCCAGCTCGCCCCGCATGAAGCGGAGCTGCGTCTCATACTCCGGGTTGCGAATGCGGGCAATGGTGTGGGCCACGCCCAGCTTTTTCGCCACCAGACAGGCCAGAATATTGATCTCGTCGCTGGAGGTGGTAGCGATCAGCAGATCCGCCTTGCCTACCTCCGCCTCCTTCTGGACCTCATAGCTGGCTCCGTTGCCGCAGACGCCCATAACGTCATAGACATTGATGATATTTTCTATGAGCTTGGGTTCCTGGTCGATGACCGTAACCCGGTGCTCCCGGATAAGCTGGGCGGTCAGGCTGGTGCCTACCTTACCCGCGCCCACAACAATGACCCGCATAGTGCTCCTTTCCGGCGCATTGCGCCGTCCCTATGGTTCTGTGTATGATCCTATCGCGGCAGCGCCGCCAAAACAAGCCATTTGAAAAAACCTTAACAGAAAAGTCCTGCCGGGATCCGGATATCCTGACGCGGTACCTTCTCCCACGCGAAGTCCGCCAGCAGCTCCGCCGCCGTTTTCGGCGCGGCAGAGGGATTAAACCTTGCTAGGAACGCCAACCGTCCCAAAATTTCCTCCGGGGGCAGCCTGTCCTGCAAGCTGTCCAGTCCCACGGCGCCGTCCCGCTTGGAAAGGCGGCGGCCCTCCGCCGTCAGCAGCAGAGGGAAATGGTAAAAAACCGGCGGCGTCAGGCCCAACAGATGATAGAGATACAGCTGGCGGGGGGTAGAGTCCAGCAGGTCAGCGCCCCGCACCACCTCCGTCACGCCCATGGCGGCATCATCCACCACCACAGCCAACTGGTAGGCGAACATCCCGTCGGACCGCCGCAGCAGAAAATCCCCGCAGTCTGCCGCCAGATTTTCCTCGTATCGGCCCATGTGGCCGTCTGTAAAGCCCCAACGCTCCTCCGGCGTTATCAGCCGGAGGGCCGGGGCGCGATTTCTGCTTTTTTCCGCGATCTCCGCCGCGGTGAGACGGCGGCAGGTCCCGGCATAGACCACCTGCCCGTCCTCCCGGTGAGGAGCGGAGGCAGCGTGAATCTCCGCCCGGGTACAGAAGCAGGGATAAACAAGGCCCTTTTCCCGCAGCGTTTCCAGTGCCGCTTGGTAGATCTCCGTCCGCTGGCTCTGGTAATAGGGGCCGGTGCCGTTGTCCCTTCCGGGGCCGATGTCCCAATCCAGCCCCAGCCATTGGAGATCCCGCTCCATCTGCTCGCTGTACCTCCGGGGACAGCGGGCGGTATCCAGATCCTCCACCCGAAGCAGGACCCGGCCGTCCTTTTGTCTGGCGGAGAGCCACACCAGCAGGGCGCACAGAAGATTTCCCAGATGCAGCCGCCCGCTGGGGGACGGCGCGAAACGCCCAACGGTCTCCATGGCCCCTCCTTTCAGGTAAACAATCCCAGTTTAAAATTATGGTGCCATTATACTCCATTCCTTCTGTCAAGGCAAGTATTCCCCGGAAACACCGACACAACTGCCGGTAAAAACGAAATTTCCAGTTGATAATTCAGAAAAAATATCGTATAATAGATTCCGCAATTCATCCTCCGCTTGCAGACGCGGAGCCGGTCTCGCGCAATGGAGCCCCGTGAACCATGTCAGGCGGGGAACCGAGCAGCATTAAGCGGGATGTTCCATGTGCCGCGAGGACGCCGGTTCCGTGTCTGCAAACGGAGGATGTTTTCATATGCGCAGGGCACCCTTTGGAGCTACCCGCGTGCCCTTCCTTCCCGCAGATTCGATTTTTCAGGAGGTGTGTTCCATGTATCAGGCGCTGTACCGCAAATGGCGGCCCAAGGTGTTTTCCGACGTCATCGGTCAGGAGCACATCACCGAGACCTTGAAAAAGCAGGTGGCAGAGGGCCGTACCTCCCACGCCTATCTGTTCACCGGCACAAGAGGTACCGGCAAGACCACCTGCGCCAAAATTCTGGCCAAGGCCGTCAACTGTGAGCACCCTGTAAACGGCGACCCCTGCTGTCAGTGTCCCAGCTGTCTGGGGCTGGAAAGCGGCAGCTTTCTGGATGTTCTGGAGCTGGACGCCGCCTCCAATAACGGCGTGGACCAGGTCCGGGCCCTGCGGGATGAGGCCATCTACGCCCCCGCCAACGTAAAAAAGCGGGTCTACATCGTGGACGAGGTCCACATGCTGTCCACGGCGGCCTTCAACGCACTGTTGAAAATTTTAGAGGAGCCGCCGGCCCACCTCATGTTCATTCTGGCCACCACGGAGCTGCACAAGGTGCCCGCCACCATTCTCTCCCGGTGCCAGCGCTACTCTTTTAAACGCATTCTCCCCAAGGACATCGCCCAGCGGCTGACCTATGTGGCCGGTCAGGAGCACATTGACCTGACGGCGGACGGTGCCGAGTTGCTGAGCCGTCTGGCAGACGGCGCTCTGCGGGACGGCCTGAGCCTTCTGGATCAATGTGCTGCCGCAGGCGGCACAGTGGACAGCCGGGCGGTGCTGGAGGTGTTGGGTCTGGCAGGCAATCTGCAAACTGCCCAGCTTATGCGGCACATTCTGGACCGGAATGTCCAGGCGGCGCTGCTGCTGCTGAACGAGCTGTACGCCGGGGGCAAGGATGTAGGCGCTGTATTGGGTGAACTTTCTACCCTGACCCGGGATCTGCTGCTGCGAAAAACCGCCCCGGAGGGCGGTGCAGCGCTGCTGTCCGGCGGATTTGACAGCGCCACGCTGGACCAGCTGGGCAAGGATGTTCCCTCCAACCGTTTTCTCTATCTGGCCTCCACCTTGCAAAAGGCTGCGGCTGATCTTTATTACAGCGCCGACCGCCGCACCGATGCGGAGCTTTGTCTCCTGCGGCTGTGCGACGAAAGTCTCTGCGGCGATCTCACCGCCTTGGAAAACCGGATCACCCGGTTAGAGGACGCAGCGGCCCGCGGCGCGGTGATCTCCGCCGCCGTGAACCAAAGCGTCTCTGCCGCAAAGGCGATCGGGGCAGCACCGGTGTCTCAGGCCCCTGCAAAGCCCGCGTCCAAGCCTGTGGAACCACCGCCTGCGGAGGCCCCGCCCCCTTGGGACGAGCCGCCGCTGCCGGAGGAGCCGCCCATGCGGGAGGAACCCGGTGAACGGGTCTTTGACATTCCCGAGGACGCCATTCCTGTCCGGCCCGCACAGCCCAAGGCCGTCCCGGTCAAGCCTGCAGCCTCCATCCCCTCAGCACCGAAGCCCCAGACGGCCATTCACAGCGCTGCGCCCGTCAGCGGTGACTGGTGGAAGGCTCTGTCCGAAAACTGCAAGGGTCAGATCCCTCCCATGTACCGGGCGTTTCTGGACCTGTGCGGCGGCGTGTTGGAGGGCGATCAGCTAACAGTGTTTGCACCCGATGAGATCACTCTGAACCGTTTGGACAATGACCGGGTACGGGGCGTTTTGTCCGCCGAGGCGGAAAAGGTCTCCGGCCAGCCGGTGCGGCTGCTGCTCCGGGAGGGAGAGCCGCCAAAGCCGTCCCCGGAGGAAAATCTGAAGCAGCTACTGCAATTCGGCAGTCAGTTTGACAATATTGAAATCAAATAAAAGGAGAAATTTACTATGGGTTACAGTGCACGCCGCGGCTTCACCAACGGCAAAATTTCCGGAGCCGCCCGTCAGGCGGAGCTTCAGCAGAAGATCGCCGCTATGCAGGAGAAAATGACTGAAGCACAGGACGCCGTTGAGGCGCAGGAGTTCACCGCCAGCGTAGGCGGCGGTGTTGTGGAGGCCAAGGTCAACGGCAAGAAGGAGGTCCTCTCCGTCACCATCAAGCCGGAGGCCGTGGACCCCGAGGATGTGGAGATGCTGCAGGATCTGGTGGTCTCCGCCGTTAACGAGGCACTGCGTCAGGCCAATGACGCCATGGAGAATAGCATGAACGGCGTCACCGGCGGTCTGGACCTCAGCAGCTTCGGCCTGTAAGGGAGATCACAAAAGAGCGGAGCGAATGCTCCGCTCTTTTTGGAATACGCCCATTTAAAACCCCAAAAGGAGGACCCATGAAAAAACGAATCTTGGCAGCAGCCTTATGTCTGGCCCTTCTGTCCGGCTGCGGTGCCCGCCCTCCGCTGGATCTGCCGGATGCGGAGTCAGACCGTGCCGTGATCGCCTACGTTCCGCTGGATGACCGGCCTGACAACGTGGGCCGGGTGGAATATCTGGCGGAAAGTCTGGGGTATGTCCTGAATATGCCAGAGGAATGGATGTTCAAAACACTGCTGGATGGGCAGATGGAGGACTATTACGCCGAAAACGGTCTGGAAACACAATCCTGGACCGGGCAAAGCGGCTATCCCGGCCTCCTGTACGATTGGGTGCTGGAACAGGAGGCATCAGGCTGTGACCGCTACCTTCTTTCCGTGGACCAGCTGCTCTACGGCGGACTGGTGGCCTCCCGTCTGGCGAAAACCACCACAGAGCGTGACGGCGTGCCGTGGCCTCTGACAGATTTGCTGGAAAGCCTGCTGTCCGCTTTGGCGGAGGACCCCAACAACGAGGTCTGGCTGCTGGACAGCGTTATGCGGCTGGCCCCCACCGTGGGCTACGCCGGCGGCACGCTGGAATACTACAACGCCATGCGGACCATCGGCGCGGCACCCCGGAAAACCCTCACCGGGGACGAATTGACGCTGGAAAATATTCGCGCCACCTACGATACGGACGCCGACGGCCACGATCTGCTGTGCTTTGAGGACAACGTGATGCACGATGCCGCCCTCCGCTACACGGAGCACCGGATCAACAAGCTGACCCTCAGCGGAGAACTGTTGGAAACCGTCAGCCGGATCGGCGGCGACCGGTTCCATGTGCTCATTGGCATTGACGATTCCTCCTCCGAGGACTGCATCCAAAAAAATGAGATCGCCTATTTACAGGCTCGTCTGCGGGCAGGCGATGTCATCCTTTCCGGTGTAGATGATCTGGCTTTCAAGGCCGTGACCAAGCTGTATCTCAGCGAGATTGGCTGGAACGGCGCACAGATTAATGTGCAATATTTCGGCGGTACAGAGGATCGGCCCGCCTGCGACTATGATTACAAGCCCCTAACAGAGATCGTGGCGGAGCATCTGGGCTACTTCTGCCTGACAGCGGAGGACACCCCCGCCTTTGCGGACCTCTATGTGCTGGTGTTGACCCAGCCGGAGGACGCCGCCCAGAAGCAGCAGTACATCCAGGAGTTGACCGCCGTGCTGAATGAACGTCTGAAGGCCAATCTGCCGGTGATCCTCATCGATGCAAGCAACGGTCAGTACGGCACTGTCTTCCATGACGCCCTGACGAAAAAAGCGGAGCTGGGCAAGCTGTTGAGCTACGCCGGTTTTTTGGATATGGCCATCGTCACCGGCACGGCCCTGAGTCACGGTGTAGCCCGCTATGCCCATCTTGTTCAGGGCCGGACCTCGCAGGCGGAGGAGGTTGCCTTCTGCAAGACCCTTGCCGACAGTATTTTGAAGGATTTCTGCTATAAAAACGTGGTACGGGAGGATATTTTGTCCTATGTGCGGAATGATCTTGGCGGTGACGCCAACAACTTCTGCCTACCGGAGCTGGACCGTCCCGCCATTGTCGCCCGGCTGACAGCGGGGATGGATAAGGCCACCGCCCCGGTACTGAAAAATTTAGAGCGCAGCAGCTTGCTCATCGGCCTAAAGCCCCATGTGGATACCGTCACAGCCCATTGGGGAAAGGTCTGCCTCTCCAATTACCGCTTCCCGTGGAACCGGGCCTTTGAGATCGACATGGATATTTCCGTGGACCCGCTGACCCGGTAAGCCGCGCCACCAAACAAAGATAGAAGAAACCAGCCCGTCCGGAATATTCCGGACGGGCTGGTTGTATTCGATCGATCAATAAAATTCCTTCATGTAGGCCAGAACGTCCTCCCGGGTGCCCTTGAAGGGACCGGGGGTCTCCATTTTCAGGGAGACGAGAGCGGTGCAGAAGTTCAGCGCTTCCTCCACGCTGCCCCGCTGACGCTCGGCGATATATCCGGCGAAAGTGGTATCGCCCCGACCGGTACGGCCGGAGAGGTTCCGGGCCTTGATGGGGCAGGTGTAGACCTTGTTGCCGTCATAAGCCAACACCTCGGTGTTGTGGGTGATGACCACTTCCTTGGCGCCCCAGTCATGGAGCATTTTCGCAGCCTCTACGCGGTCCGTCAGGCCAGTGAGGACCTCCGCCTCGGCGGCGTCGGTCTTGAAGTAATCCATCAGGGGCAGCAGTTCCTTCTTCTCCGCCCAGTCATGGAAGGCCATGGACTTATCCGGCTCCACATGGCGCAGCATGCACTGCACGTCCAGACCCACCTTGCCGTGCTTGGCGGCCTCCGCCAGCAGAGCGCCGTCAAAATCGCCGTAGACCAGACCGGCAAAGTGATAGACCTTGGTCTTCACCTGAGGCAGCTCCTCAAAACGGAAGGGGTCGCACACGCCCATAGAGGTGCAGGCCCGCTTTTCCTTGTCGGCGGTGAAGTACTGGTTGCGGATGGAGCAAGTGGCCTTGGACGCAGCCCAGTAGAGGTCTGCGTTGACTCCGGCGAAGCGCTCCTTCACATCGGCGTCCGCCGCATTGGACTTGCAGAAGATGGCGGTCTTTGCGCCGCTGCCGGCGGCAGCAAAGCCGGAAGCCACAACAGCGCCGCCCACCTCTTTGCGCTCGTTGCCCAAATAATCGATGTTGTGGTCCAGAGAGACAGGACCCACTACCATGATATCGTATTCTTTCATATTCCGCTCCTCATCAGTTAAAGTAACAAAAACAGGCTATTCAGCGGCAAGCTCCGCCGTAGGATCAGTATAACACGGTTCCGAAGGGATCACAATTCCTGAACGGTGATAACGCCTTCGATCTGAGATACATGGGTCAGCAGCTCATCTACGGAAACGCCCTTGCTGAAACGCAGGGAGAAAATCGCGCAGGCGTTGTGGCTCTCGCTGTCGGAGTTGCGGGTGATCTCCATATCCTGAAGGGAGACCTTATTTTCCCGCAGGAAACGCAGGACTTCCTCCAAGCAAGGCTTTCCGGTGTACTCCATGTAGAGATTGATCTCCGGCACATGGTCCAGGATCCGGTATTCCAGTCGGGAGAGGAAGGATTCTGCCACTAACACAAGAACCGTTGTCAGCAGAGCGCCTTCATAGAAGCCGCCGCCCAGTGCCAGGCCGATAATGGCGGAGGCCCAGAGACCCGCCGCAGTGGTAAGGCCCTTGACCCGATGCTGCCGGGTGACAACGATGGTACCGGCGCCGATGAAGCCGATACCTGCCACCACCTGCGCGCCCAGACGGGCCATATCCGTGTAGTAATGCAGATTAAGATAGAGGAATTGGCTGGTAAGTGTGGTGATCGCCGCACCCAGGCAAATAAGAATGTGGGTGCGGAAGCCGGCAGGGCGGCGCTTGTAAGCCCGCTCGATGCCGATAAGACCGCCGCAGAGGACAGCCAGCAGCATTCGTGTTGTGACGGAGGCAAGCGTCACGTCACGCAGTCCATCAAAAATAGGCAGCATCAGATCTTCTCCCTCCTTTAAAATTCTTCCACAGTGTAAACGCAGTCTAGTTCGGATATGGAGACCAGCACATCGGAATGGCTATGGCGTTTGGCCAGCCGCAGGGAAAAGACCGCGCTGGGATTGCTGGAGCCCGAACCCCTGCCGTGGTCAACCTCCACATCCAGAACCTGTGCGTTCTGCTCTTTGATGCGTCCGATTACATCACCAATGTGGTCCAGCGATTCAAACTCCACATAGATGTTCAAAAACGGGGCATGTTCCACCATCATGTTTTCCACGATGGGGAGATAGCGCATGGAAAGGAAGATCAGCACCGTTCCCAGGAAAACACATTCATAGAAACCGGCACCGATGGCCAGGCCCATACAGGCGGAGGCCCAGAGGCCCGCCGCGGTGGTAAGGCCCTTGACCTCCCGCCGGCCGGTGACAAGGATCGTACCGGCACCCAGGAAGCCGACGCCGTTGATGACCTGTGCGCCAAAACGGGAGACATCCGTCCGGAGTCCGATTTCAGATGCAATAGACGCCCACTTGGTGGTGACCATGATGTATTCGTATTGACTGAGCAGCAGTGTCAGGGTCGCTCCCATACACACCAGCATATAGGTCCGGCACCCGGCAGGACGGCGCTTGCGTCCCCGCTCCAATCCCAGAGAGAAGCCGATGAGCGCAGAGAGCAGCAGCCGCAGAGCAACAGACACAAAATTAAGTTCACGAAAGTAATCCATCATAGTCTCATGAAACCAACAGGTCCGCTCGCCCCAGGTGTTGTCTGGGGCGAGCGGATGCGCTGTATGATCCTTTCAAGTAATTCACAGCGTGTCGAAAAAGTTTTTTCGCCCCGCTGGACAAGTTTTCAGAACTTTATAAAAGTTCTGAAAACTAAGGATTTCAATGGCACAGGACACCCTTCTTGGGTTTCCCGCGCACACCCTTCCTTACCGTCGCGGAGAATTTACCACTTTATCGACAGTCTCAATTCTTTTTATACTTCCAGATTTTTCTGGGTATTCCGGTCGAAAAGATGGGCCATAACGCCGTTGAAGGTAAAGGCGATAGGGCTGCCGATGGTGAATGCAGAGGTGCTTTCCAGCTCCGTGGTGGGAACGATCATAATGGTGTCGCTGCCGCAGGCGCTGACGTGGAGATGGACTGCGCTGCCCATCATCTCGCTGACGTCCACGGTGCCGTGGATCATGGAGCCTTCGTCGCCGCTGAGGATCAGGTGCTCAGGCCGGACGCCCAATGTGATGGGGCCGGCTGCCGCGCCGTTGGCCTTCAGCTTGGCCTGCTTCTCCTCCGGCAGGGTCACCTTGGCGCCATCCAGCACCACGGCATACTGCCCGTCCTCCAGCACCAGCTCGGCGTCGTAGAAGTTCATCTGAGGCATGCCGATGAAGCCGGCCACAAACAGGTTGGCGGGGTGGTTAAAGACCTCCTGCGGCGTGCCGATCTGCTGGATGTAGCCGTCGCGCATGATGACGATTCTGTCGCCCAGGGTCATAGCCTCGGTCTGATCGTGGGTAACGTACATAAATGTGGTATCGATTTTCTGGCGCAGTTTGATGATCTCGGAGCGCATCTGATTGCGGAGCTTGGCATCCAGATTGGACAAAGGTTCATCCATAAGAAAAACTCCCGGTTTTTTTACCATTGCTCTTGCCAAAGCAACTCTCTGACGCTGTCCTCCTGATAAAGCGCTGGGTTTTCGATTTAAGTATTCCTCCAGTCCAACCGATCTGCTGACTTCGCAAATACGTTCCTCCCTCTCTTTCTTTGCAACCCCTGCATTTTTAAGTCCAAATTCAATATTTTCCCTCACGGTCATGGTCGGATACAAAGCATAATTCTGAAAAACCATTGCAATATCTCTGTCGCCAGGTTTCACTTCCTTCATATCCTTCCCGTCAATATATAAGGTGCCTCCCGTCTCCTCTTCAAGTCCGGCAATCATGCGAAGTGTTGTAGATTTTCCACATCCGGACGGCCCGAGCAATACGGTAAAGCTTCCTTCTCCAATTTCAAGATTTAACCCTTCAATAACAGGTGCTTCTTTCCCATATGACTTCTCAATATTCTCCAAAACGATTTTACTTTCCACTCAATTTTCCTTTCTGATTTCATCCTGGTTTGTCTTCTCTGTATGAATAATTTACAGGCATCAGGTAAAAACCACTACCGCAAATTTGAAAATTTTAAGTAAACTCATCTCTTAAAAACAAATGAAATTTTCTTACATTTTTTAATATTCATTGAAATTGTCCATCTTTTTATGGTATTCTTACATCAGAAAATATGCGTGTTTGTTTCAAAGAGGAGGTATATTATGAAAATACGATCGTCAAACTTTCTTCATCTCCCTGTTTTCTTTCTGGCCGCCGCCCTTGCCCTGACTGGCTGCGGGGCCTCATCGGAAAAAAACGTCACTGTAGCTGAGACTGCCGCCGCCGCTGCCCCTGCTGCCGGTTCCCATTCCCCGGAAGGCGCCCTTGAAGAAAATGGCAGCGCCGACTTCGGAACCGCTGCAGACACCACCGCTGAAAGCGAAATGCCTGCCCAAAACGAAAGCAGTCAGCCCACTCCGGTACAGGCTGGAAGAAAGCTGATCCGCACCGTATGGCTGGACATGGAAACAACCGATTTTGACAGCTCCCTTCAGTCTGTCCATGAAAAAATCTCCGCTCTGGAAGGCTATACAGAACAGTCTGAGGTTACCGGAAGCCGTCTCAATTACGCCGGAGAACCGATTCTCCGTCACGCTTCCATGACTGTCCGAATTCCCACCAAACACCTGGAAGCCTTTCTCCAGGCAGCTCAGGCCAGCGGTAATGTTGTCAGCCAATCTGAAACCACAGAGAATGTTACTCTTCAATATTCTGATGTAGAAAGCCGAAAAAAATCTCTGGAAATTGAGCAGGAACGTATCTGGGCCCTGCTGGAAAAAGCAGAAAGTCTGGAATCTGTTATTGCTCTGGAAGAACGGCTTTCAGAAATCCGTTATGAACTGGAATCCCTGGAGGCACGCCTTCGCCTTTACAACAATCAGGTGGAATACAGCACCGTTCATCTAACCCTTTATGAAGCAGGCGAAAGCCGCCTGACTCCATCTAAGCCACTGACTGCCGCCCAGCGAATCAGCCGCGATTTTCAAAACAATCTGGCTTCTATGGGACAGCTTCTTCTCAATTTACTTATCAGTATTTTGACCCTGGCGCCCTTCTGGGTTCCGGCTGTTCTCCTTATTCTTCTGCTTATCTGGCTCCTTAGAAGGAAAGTCGGCAATGCCAAATGTTTCTTCCGGAAAAAGAAAAAATCCCCCCCGCAGGAGGGTGAATCCAATTCATAAGTTCTCTATAATACTGCAGGGCGGGGACCTTCGTTCCCGCCCTGCATCTGGTATTTTCCAATATTTTTCCTATACTGCAATATCATTCTCTTCCGTTTATAGTCTCCCCGCACGGCCAGTATCGACAGCTTCTGTAGCATAACACTTCTCAATCCCCGTCTCTTCCCGACTCCGATACTCCTGGATCCAGTCAATCAATAAAGAAGAAAGATTCACAGTAATCAGTGAAAAAACAATCCGCGCAACAGGAATATACGTTAAAGATAATACTAAAACCACCGTATCCGTAAACAAATATGCCCGTGATAAACGCCAATGAAGGATATGAGAAATTGTCAATGCCAATGCATCATCACCTCCACTGGATCCCCCCTGCCTTACAATCAATCCAACACCTACACCCACAAAAATACCGCCTAACACAGCGGCAATGAGGGGATATTCCGATAAGTCAGGAAGCATTGGAGGAAACAGCTCCCAGATTTTATAAAAGCCTGACACAAACATGGTCGAAATAATGGATACCTTAATAAAATTTCCTCCCAGAAACTTAAACGCCAGCAGATAACAGGCAAGATCAAGAATCGGAGTAATATAAGCCGGAGACATTTGCAGCCAATGCTCAATAAGCAGCATCAGACCGATAACGCCGCCCTCTGTAATATTTGTTCGCTGATGGATATTGTGAACGCCAAACGTATATATCATTGCCCCAAGCATAATCAACAATATTTTTTTGACAGTCAGCCCATCCTTCACCTTGTTCCAAAGCTCAGATATATAAGATAACAACAAAAACAACCTCCTTGATTGGTTTATACTTTTATGATATAGTTATAAACTATATAGCAACTATACAGTCAAGGGGTATTTTATGAAAAATCTATTTTCCATTGGAGAACTGTCAAAACAACAAAATATTTCACGCCAGACTTTAATTTTTTATGATAAAATCGGCCTGTTTCCTCCTGCCTATGTTGATCCGGAAAATGGGTATCGATATTACAGTTCCAGTCAGCTCGATTATTTAGATACCATTTGTATTATGAAAAAAATCGGATTTTCTCTGAATGAAATCAAGACATACATGGAAAACTACACCATTGACCATTCTATTGTCACATTGCGCAAACAGCTTACTATCATTGAGCAGCAAATCCAGGAGCTGCAAATGATAAGAAACCGTGTGGAGCATCGCTGCCGGCAGCTGGAACATGCAGTCGCTATTCGTAACAGCAGTGATATTGTTGCCTTAGAAAACGTAAAAAACCAGTATATTCTGATCCAGGAGGTTCCCTCTCCTCACACCCTGGAGAGCGTCAGTATCGCTACAAAAGAGTGTTTTGTCCGCTCCTTCAGGGAACAGCTTCCCATCTTCTTCCAAAGCGGGGCAATCGTTCCCTATGAGCATATTTTAAATGGCAGATACACCGAAGCGGCATTTGCCTTTCTTCCCATTGAAAAAATCGATCACGTTCCTGGCGTTGTCAAGCTTCCTGCCGGAAAAAGTGTATTTACCTATCATACAGGAACTTATATTTCTATCGGAAAAGCATATGAACGAATCCTGGAATACTGCAGAAATAAGCATTTGCATATTATTTCAGATTCCTACGAATTTGCAATCAATGATTATCTCTCTACTGGAGATGAGGATGAATATATTACAAAAATTATGTTTTATGTGGAGTAAAGCAAGCCCCCCAAATTTTCATGTAGACAACCGATCAGGCTTCAGCAATTATTAAAATATCCCAACAACAGATACGATTTTCAAAGAAAAAGGAAAAACACTATGAAAAGGAATCCAAAAGCAGCAAATTCAAAAAAAGCATCTATCAAACATATCATAAGGTTTATTCCTGTGGCAGCGCTGCCGCTCTTGGCAGGCATCGCCATTGGATATACGATTCGCCCGGAATCGAAACAACCTGCTCCAGCAGCTTATGCAGCTGATCCGGCCTACGAATATATGGTTGGCTCTTCCGCCTGGCAGATGAGCGCAGAGGCACATGCCTTGATGATGCAGGGCTTCCGCGTCGCCTCAGAAAATATTGAGCATATGGCTGCCCTGGCAGACGCTGGTCAGCAGGGTTATCATTGGGAAAAAGAAAATGGGCGAAAAAAACGGAGAATGGACGAACAAAGACTTTACTGATTTTATTCAAAGCGAAGCCTGCACTCCACTTCCAGGAGCTGTGCCCTTCGCAAATCACTGTGTAAAAAATGGAGTTGCGCTGTTTTATGTGACCAATCGCTATGATCAGGCTTATAAGCTGAGCGAAGAGGGCTACGCAAACCAAACGGGGTATCAAAAAGCAGACGGCTCCGTGATTGGTTCATCTACCTTTGACGTTTTTGGAAAAACCATGTACGACATCACAATGGAACCCATGACAAAGCTCGGCTTCCCAGAGCTGTTTGACTATTTCGACTACACAGATGAAAACAGCGATGCCTGGAAATTATACAAATAGCAGAGATAATTTGCTCCCGATCTTCCTATTGGCAGGAAACAGTTTTTCTGTCTGTTCCGCCGAAGCAGCGGAGGATTTCGTCGCGCAATCTCTTTTGAAAAATTGCGTTTGTAACTGTCGAAATTTGTTAAAATATAGATTTCATCAGTTATATCTTATATTTCCTCGAACGTATCAATGAATTTCATCTGTAAATATGCTATTCTGTTCTCAGCCAAAGGTAAGGAGGTTGCCTATCTGTTGGCATCCGATGAGACCGTCCAGCGGGAGTTCGGTGCATATGATAACATCCGCGATTTCCTATTGGCAGAGGAATGGAATTAAGTGCCTCTTCATCGAGTGTATTATAAGGGGGCTGTAAAAAACAGCCCCACTCTTAAGCAGACATACACCATAGTGAATGTCTGCTATGTAAGTGTTCTGAAAAGTATTTTTGCAACCTGACGCAATTTTCTGTTCCTGAATTCGTTTCAAAGCTTTCCCACTTCTGACGCTTGTTGCCGTTCTCATCGGTATATGTATAAACCACAGAATACTTCTTTTTTCTCTTAACGATGCCAATCACATAGGACACAACATTTGTAAGCAGATTTCCAAGAACGCAAATCA
>OLGL01001881.1_pt1 | contig 18524 bp, 9 predicted proteins | sample 1605041 | NCBI WGS metagenome assembly OLGL01 (sample SAMEA3888905, study PRJEB22519) | human gut metagenome | biome: human gut; feature: human-associated habitat; material: faeces | place: Denmark | collected 2010 | reverse complement strand
GCATTTCTTCAAAAGTCAGTCTAAGTTAGACGGTTGCTTTCATGTAGATAAATGATCATATGAACTGATTTTATGCCTAAAGATAGTGATTGTTATTCACTTTGTATTATAATCCGGAAAACTTTTGCGATTTAATGTAATTGATTCCGGTAAAACACTTAATTCCCTTTTTAAAAGGATGTTTTTGTTTTACATCTCTCAATAAGAAACTTTATGTTGATTTTTGGAAGTATTATAGTGATTTTTGAACATTTGTTTTCTTTGCCTGTACCTACTTTTGCGATCAAAACCCATTAATTATCAATTATTATGCTACTACCAAGAAAAATTGTATTTTTCCTTCTCTTGTTTGTTGGATTATCGTTGTATGCACAACAAAACTGCTTTATCAGTTCGTATGTACGGGGTAATTTCTACAATCGCGGACGTATTTCTGCGGAAAGTTTAAGGGCGAGTGATGATCTGATTTTTCTGAACGTCCGTCCCAATAAAGACGGGTCGCTTTCGTTTGAAAATCCCCGTATTTTTGAGAATGGAAAAGGAGTGACTAGCTGGGAGGAATTGATAAAGTCTGTCCGTGCGGATGTGAAAGGAACAAAGACAAAACTTCGTCTGGGCGCTGCCAGTGGCGAGTGGAAAGCGATGGTTGCAGATGAGGCGGCCCGTGTTGCATTTGCCAAAAACATAAAGAAGATACTGGAAAAGAATAAGCTCGATGGCATCGATCTGGATTTTGAATGGGCGGAGACTGAAAAAGAGTATGAAGATTACAGTCTGGCTATTCTGAAGATGAGAGAGGTATTGGGAGATAAATATGTGTTCAGCGTATCCCTGCATCCTGTGTGTTATAAGATTAGTAAAGAGGCGATTGCTGCGGTCGATTTCATTTCTTATCAGTGTTACGGTCCTTCGCCGGTTCGCTTCCCGATGGAGAAATACTGTTCGGATATACAGATGGCGTTGGCTTATGGCATTCCAAAGGAAAAGCTGGTGGCAGGCGTTCCTTTCTATGGCGTGACAAAAGATGGCTCAAAGAAGACTGAGGCTTACTTCAGTTTTGTGCAGGACGGGCTGATTACGGGGCCGGCACAAAACGAAGTAACCTATAAAGGAGACGTGTATGTCTTTGACGGGCAAAATAATATCCGTGCCAAGACACGTTATGCGATGGACCAGCAGCTCAAAGGAATGATGAGCTGGGACTTGGCTACGGATATGCCGCTGAATGACAGCAGATCGCTGTTTAAGACGATGGTGGAGGAGTTGGGGAGGTGAACTGCTTCAGATAATCTGAAGGAGAGACACCAAACTCATCCTTAAAACATTGACGGAAGTAGCCTGTACTGTTCATTCCTATTTTATAGGCTATTTCCGAGATATTATATTTTCCTTCGAGGAGTAACCGTTCCGCATTCTGCATTTTTACTTTCCGGATGTATTCGTTCGTAGAAAGTCCGGTCAGTGCTTTCATTTTCCGGTAGAGCGTAGAACCGCTCATACACATCTTGTCGGACAGATAAGTGATGTCGATCTTCTCCGAAGAAAGGTTGTCCTCAACCAATTGCGTGATTTTCTCAATGAATTCGTTATCCAGTTTGCTGAGCGCCTCGGTGATTATGGAACGCTTTTCATCCAAATGAGAATTGGGGTTATGACTCGTTCCGGTCTGCTGGAATTGAGCAATCAGTTTCTTTCTCGAATCAAGCAGATTGTTGATGCGGCTTCGCAGCAGTGAAGCACTGAAAGGCTTGGTCAGATAAGAATCCGCTCCCACTTCGTATCCTTCTTCTTTATCCTGCAATGAATCTTTGGCCGTTAACAGGATGACAGGGATGTGGCTGGTACGCACATCCTCTTTTAGTTGACGGCATAGCGTGATGCCATCCATTACCGGCATCATGATATCGCTTACTATAATATCGGGAATACGGTTGAGAGCCTGCTGTTTCCCTTCCTCACCGTTGCTGCCTGTGATTACTTCGAAAGAGTCGGAGAAAGATTCGGCGATGTATTTCTGTATATCTTCATTGTCTTCTACAATCAGCAGGATAGGTTTGCTCGTTTCCGGTTCCGTATTTTGAGAATCTTCCGGAACAGCTTCTGATATCATTTCCTCCTCTGTTTGCTTCGTAGAGTCTCCATGCAAAGCGTTGGGGTAGATATTGTCTGTTAATAAGCTGATATAGAAAGTACTTCCTTCGTTCTGTATGCTTTCCACCCGGATTTCGCCTTCGTGCAGTTCTACAAGATTTCGGACTAAAGCCAGTCCGATACCTGTGCCGGATGCCTGATGCTTGCCGCTTTCCTGATAGTAACGGTCGAAAACATGAGGCAAGGCTTCCGCAGAGATTCCGTATCCCGTATCACTGACTTTAATCTCCGTATAAGTGACCCCGTTTCGTGTGGTGGGATACAAGCTCAAGGTTATTTTTCCCTGTTCCGTATATTTGATGGCATTGGAAATCAGATTATCGAGGATAATGGTGATGATTTCTTTGTCAAAGAACAGAAGCATCTCTTCTTTTTCTATTTGAATCTGAAAGTCGATCGCTTTCTTTTGATTGAGTTCTTTGTATTTGAGTCCGATTTCATGAACGAGGGGCGCGATGTTGCTTTTGCAAACACATAGCTTTTTGTTCTGCGTTTCCGTTTTCCGGAACTCAAGAATCTGATTGATCAGGTTGAGCAGCCGGAGGGCACTCTGGTGGATGACAGAAAGTTTCTGCGCCTGTCTGGTCGGCAGTGACGTGTTTTTCTGCATATCTTCCAGCGGACCGAGGATCAGGGTCAGTGGTGTGCGCAACTCATGAGTGATGTTAGTATAGAATCGCAAACGTTCCTGATTCAATTCTTGTTCTTGTTCGTGGTTTTTCTTTTCCAGGGTATAGAGAATTTCGAGGTCTATTTTCTTCTTATAGGCATGGATAATAGTATAAATAATGCTGATAGTGATCAGAATATAAATAAGTTTTGCCCACCAGGTCAGCCAGAGAGGAGGGTTGATATGTATCCTGAGAGAGGTCGTGTCCTCCGACCAGTCCTGATTGTGCAGGCGGGCTTTTACCAGAAACTCATACTTGCCGGGAGGAATATTACGGAAGGTGACGCTGTTTTGCTCGTTGATCGTATACCATGAGTTTTCAAGTCCTTTCAGCATATAGGCATATTCCACCTGGTTGGCCAGTGAATAGTCCTGTACGTTGAAAGTAAGATTAAAACTATTTTGTTCATGAGTCAATTCTATCTCTCCTTCGGAGATGGGAATAGCGGTTTCGTTCTTCTCCCGACTTGTGAGTCGTCCGGGAATTCTCACTTTAGTGATAACCACAGGAGGAATCTGCGGACTGTTTATGGCAATATCGGGGTTGAAGAAACACAATCCGTTGATAGAGCCGAAATAGATGAGCCCGTTATGGTCTTTGGTAACGCATCCGCTGATGAAACTTCCTTGTGGGATGTTGTTGGAGTGATCGTAGGTATAGAAACATTTTTTAGAGGTGATATAGCAACTGATGCCGGTATTGGTACTTGCCCAGATGTTGCCGTTCTTATCTTCACTGATAGCTCTTATATGTGTATTGGGCAGTCCTTCTTTTCTTTGAAAAACCTGATAGTCAAAATTGCGGGCCGAAGGAAAACATACCAGCCCCTCACCGGTGGCAAGCCACATCTGACCTTTGCTGCTCCGGTATATCTGATTAATCGTATTGGAACAAAAACCTTCGTATTGGTTGAACTTCCTGACCAGTTGCATATCCGGCGTATATATCCCGACTCCTCCTCCGAAAGTTCCTATCCAGAAACGTCCTTCACTGTCTTGGGCAATGCTGCGTACAAAGTTTTCCAGCAACTGGCTGTTGGAGGTGTCATAATGATGAATCACCTTCTTGCTGGCAAGGTCTATAACGAACACCCCTGCGTGAGTCCCTATCCATATCTTTTTATTCTTGTCTTCATAGAAGACGCGTACGTCGAGAAGCTCATTCTTTTCCAGTTCGATGATCTGAAACTTCTTCAGTCTTGTATTGTAATAGCTGATGTTGCCCAGATAGGTGCCGAACCATAGGTTGCCTTCCGAGTCTTTCAGCGAACAAAGCACTGAGTTGGACAGGAGTTCTCTGTTTTCTTTATTGTAAATGGCCACCCGTTTTCCGTTTTCGAATACGTTAATACCTCCTCCGTCAGTTCCTATCCACAATTTTCCTTGTCCGTCATCGCAGACGCTGCTAACGACTTTGTTGCTCAGCGAACTTTCATTCATTTGGGTGGGTGAATAGCTCCATGTATGGAATGCGGGAGGAGCATTGCTGATAAAATTGATTCCTCCTCCCCAAGTCCCTATCCAGATATTATTAAAAGAGTCTTGAAAGATATACCGTGCGCTGGCGTTGGACAAACTGTAGTTATTGTCCCCTTCGCGGATAAACTCAAAGCGTATTTGTTCGGGCAGCAGAAACTGATTTTGCTGTAAGTCCAGTATCATGATCCCGTTCAGTTCTGTTGCAATCCAGAGTTTGTTGTCTTTGAGTTGTTTGATGGAGAAGATATAGCTTGACAATGCTCCGTGAATATTCCCCGGGTTGTTATGAAAGTTGGTAAATGTTTCTGTATTGGCATTGAACAGAGCCAGACCTTTGCTGGTTCCGATCCATATATTTCCGTTGGTATCTTTATAGATACAACGCACATCGTTCCCCGGAAGGCTGTTCGGGTTTTGAGGATCATGGACGAAGTGCTTCACGGATTTGTCATTCAGGGAGAGGATGCTCAACCCGCCTTCTACGTGTCCGATGTATAGTTTGCCATCCTCAGCCTCCGTGGCTGTCCAGGTCTGCTCAGAGGGAAGGGCGGGTACTGTACTTTTGTTATAATGAGTGAATTTCCCGGTAGCGATGTCCAGATACTCTATACCTCTGTAATAAGTACATACCCATAACCCTTTGCCGGCTTGTACGGATGAGGTAATGTGAGTGACATCGTTCGTAATCAGACTTTGAGGGTCTTCCGGATTATATTGGTAGACGCTGAAACTTTGTGTCTCGTAATTATAAGCGTTGAGTCCTGCCCGCTGGGTGGCTATCCAGATAACAGGCTGCACGGGATCGGCGTACACTTCATTGAGTTCGTTGCCGGTAATGCTTTGAACAGAAGAAGATTGCTCCTCTTTATAGTAGGTGATAAAGCGGGTTCCGTCAAACTTATTCAGCCCTTCTTCGGTGGCGAACCACAGAAATCCCTGCTTGTCCTGCGTGATACTCAATACATAATTGTTGGATAAGCCTTGTTCTATTCCCAATCTTTGGATGAGGTAAGGGTGGGCTGCCGCAAATGTGGCGGATAGCAGGAGGAAGAAAGCCGCAATGTATGTTTTCATCGTTTCAGATATTATGTATTCCTTGATATTCACTCTCAAAAGTACAAATAAATCTTGTATTTAGTATAGACAAATGATTCATTGCATGATTTTCTACCCTTTCTGCATGATTTTTACAGCGAATAAAATAAAACAACTGTAATTTTGCAATCAATCAAATAACCGAATCTAATACTTGCAGAAAATGGAATCTGATTCTTTACACGAACATGATAAAAGCTGGAAGGCATTTTTTATTACCACTCTGTTCATCTTGTGTACAGCGAACGTTTATGCGCAGTCATCCGATACAATCTTTTCCCGATATTTCCGTTATGCACAGAACTTCGCAGATTCGTACCCTCGCGAGAAAGTGAGTCTTCATTTGGATAATGCAAGTTATTACCTTGGTGATACGATTTGGTTCAAAGCGTATGTAGTGACGGCTGAACAAAACTTACCGACGACGATCAGCAAACCTTTGTATGTAGAATTACTGGACCAGTTGGGAAATGTCGTAGAGCGGCAAATTATTCAGCTTACGGATGGGGAGGGAACGGGACAAATCATTTTGAACAATACCTTCTTTACCGGTTATTATGAAATGCGTGCCTATACAAAGTGGATGCTTGCTTTTGATAACCCTTCCTGTTTTTCCCGTGTATTACCCGTCTATCGGAAACGGCTGAGCGATGAAGAGACTCCTCGGAGTATAGCTACCTATCGTATGGACGCTTCGATGAAACAGCGGCCGAAGGATAAAGAGAAGAAGTTTACAGTCCGCTTTTTTCCGGAGGGTGGACAATTGGTGAAAGGCATATCTTCGATTGTAGCTTTTGAAGCCACCAGCCGCGACAAAGGAGCTGCTGATGTAGAGGGAACAGTGGTTTTGCCGAGTGGTGAAGAACTGGCGCATATCCGTTCATTGCATGACGGGATGGGTTACTTTGAGTATAAGCCCGAAGAAAAGGCGGGTGTGGCAAAAATTGATTATGAAGGCTCCACTTATCAGTTTGACCTTCCGGAAGCTCTTCCACAAGGATATGTACTCCGAATCGATAACCGGCGGGAAATGTTGGATATCACTGTAGCCCGCAGTTCACAGGCAATGAAAGACACACTGGCTGTTTTTGTATCTTCTCAGGGGCGACCTTACAAATGTATGACACTGGACTTTGAAGATGAATTGAACTGCCAATTCCGGATTTCGACTAAAGAACTACCGCCCGGAGTGCAACAGATATCTCTGGTCAATCTGAAAGGGGAAACGTTATGCGAGCGTTTTTGTTATGTGATGCCGCGTTCTTCCATGCTCCTTGCCTGTAAAACGGATCACGCCCTATATCGCCCTTTTGAGCCGGTGACTTGCCGGATTAAAGTGAGAGATCATCTGAATCGTCCGGTACAGGCCAATCTTTCTGTATCTATCCGCAACGGTGTGGAGTCTGATTTTCGGGAATATGATCATTCCATTTATACGGATTTGTTGCTTGTCTCCGATCTGAAAGGCTATATTCATCAACCCGGTTTTTATTTTGAGAACCAGTCTGCCGAACGTTTCAAAATGTTGGATGTCCTCCTATTGGTACGTGGCTGGCGGAAGTATGACCTTTCCCGACTGATAGGTAAACGTCCTTTCTTGCCTCGGTATCTTCCGGAGACCTCGCTGACCCTGTATGGACAGGTCGAATCTTATTTCGGTAAGGCGTTACGGAATGTCGGGGTGAGTATTCTTGCGCGCAGGGATTCGGTCTCTATTGCAGGTATGACAAAAACGGATTCATTGGGGTATTTTAGTGCGCCGGTAGATGGTTTTAGCGGTTCTATGGATGCTCTCATACAGACACGGAACGAGGGAAAGAAGTGGAACAAGCAGGCAGTCGTGAAGTTGTTCCGTAATTTTGAGCCTTCCTTACGGAAACTTGATTATTATGAGCTGAATCCGGAATGGAAAGAGGCGGGTGATTTGAAACAGTTGTTGGACACCTTGGATATTGCTTATAAAGATTCTGTATTCGGACCGGATCATCATTTGCTGGATGAAGTGGTGGTGAACGCCAAGCGTCTGAACTTGTTATTGAAGCAAACTGAACGCTTTGAAAAAGAGATTCTGGGTTATTATAATATAACGCAGGTGGTAGATAAAATGCGTGATAAAGGAGAAGCGGTGTACAATCTGCCTATGCTGTTGAAGGAATTAAATCCTAATTTCAGATTGAGTGATTCGCTGAGCCTGCACTATAATAACTCAAGAGTTTTATTTATAGTCAACGGCGGGGTTTTATCTTATGGTAAAACGGATTATGTGTTGGACAAAGATGTGGATGCTATTAAATCTATCATGCTTTATTATGATCAGGCAGGAGGGGAATCTGTTTTTGTGATGAACAAGCAGAGTAATAGAGTGACGAAATTTACAGCAAATAATTTTTGGAGTGGTCGCTGGCAGGATGGAGATTTGAGTGATTTGTCTTTGCAGGATGCTATAGGTGCGGATTCCGGAACAGATGCACTTTGGGGTGAGAAAGATAGAAAGACTATGAAGAAAGGTCCGTTGCAGAAATCGTCAGTAGTAGTTTGCTCCATCACTACGATTGATGACTGGGACCCGAACAAAACTTATAAAGCCCGGCGCGGGATTCGTCATACCTATATACAAGGATATAATGAGCCCTTGGAATTTTATTCACCAGTTTATCCTGATGGCGCTCCTCTCTATACGGAAGATTCTCGCCGCACACTATACTGGAATCCGAATGTGAAAACGAATGAAAAGGGTGAAGCAGTCATTCGATGTTATATCTCCGATAATTCGGCACCGTTAATAATAAATGTAGAGACGTTGTATAAAGGTAGTCCGTCATCATTGAATATCTACTCTATAGATTATTAAACTCGATCTATATTATTCATATTTATATAAAGTCCTGTTAAAGAGGAAGAAAGGAGTTGTGTTTCTTGCAGCCAACGTGTGTAAATCGTTTATGAATGATTCTCTACGTTTTTTGAATGATTTTTATAATGTAAAATCTACACTCATTCGTATCTTTGCTGTAGATAACAACGAAATAAACTAATATTATGAAAATGAAAACTAATATAATCTTTAAAAAACTAAAGTCATTCGTCAATCGATGTCTTTTTCCTGATTATATGTGCTGTTTTATCTTCCTGCGTTTATAACGCTGATATGCCAATAAAGAATTTTTAGTGAACCAATAATTTAATATGTAAAAAGAAAAACGTTATGAAAAGACTATTTCTTCCCTTATTAGGGTTTTTGTCGTTGGTGCTGATGTGCTGTAATGACAACAAGGAGTCTGGTAATGATTCCTACGACCCGAACAAGCCAGTCACCATTGACTATTTTACACCGGACACCGGTCGGGTAGCAGAGAAAGTGATTATTATAGGTAATAACTTTGGAAATGACAAATCTGCGGTAACCGTATTATTTACTGATAATATGGAAAAGGAGAACAAGGCTGCCGTAGTGGGAGTAGATAATACTACGATTTATTGTATGGCACCACGTCAGGCAGAAGGTTTCAATAAGATTACGGTTAAGGTGAATGATCAGACTGTGGTAGCTGATGAGACTTTTAAATATTCTGTGTCTGAGAATGTATCTACTATTGCCGGTGATTTTGTACAAGCTGATGGTGCCGGTAAAGATGGAAGTCTGGCTGAGGCAACTTTTGGGCAGATGTTTGGTGTAGCTTGTATTGATGAGCAGTCGGGTATCATAGGTCAGGCATGGAATAATAATAGTGTGCGTTATATTTCTATAGACGAAGATGCTGTAATTACTATCCAAAGCGGTCCTGTGGTTGGGAAAGTGGCGGTATCTAATGATAAAACATTGGCTTATGGTGCTACCATTAATGGTGCTAATACTGTTTATGTCTATAAGAAATCGCAGGCATGGGTTCCTTCTCGGCTTTGTGATATCAGTGCAGGTACTGACCTTTGGGCTGTCGCTTTGGATGGTGACAATAAATGGTTGTATTATGTTACGAAAAATGGTCGTTTAGGACGTATTGAAGTAGATAATCCGACTCATAATGAGATTTTGTTTGAACATAATGATTTTAGTGGTGGTCCTTTCGCTTACATCGCTTATAGTGCTTTTGAAGATTGTTTCTATGTAACTACTGATAAAAATAAGATTCTGAAAGTTTGGGTAAAAGAAGATGGTACACATGCTTACGAGCAGATTAACCAGAATAATACAGGAACTACAGACGGTTTTTTGGCTGATGAAGCAAAATTCCAGTATTTACGTGGTCTTACAATAGATGAAGATGGTAATATTTTCGTTTGTCAGGGGGATAATAGTCACGTAATACGTAAAATCGCTTATGATGAGAATATGGAGAAAAGATATGTAACTACTGTATTGGGTACATCCACTGTATATGGAACCGATGATGGTTCACCTGATATTGCTTTATTTGATGGACCTCAAGATATTAGCTATGACGGGAATGGTGGTTACTGGATTGCTATGCGCTACCAGCCGGCATTAAGAAAGTATTCAATAGAATAAACACATTAATCAGAATTTAATCATGAAAAAAATAATAAGCATCTTATTTATAATATGCAGTCTCTTTTCTTCTATGGCATACGCTCAGGGAGGGTTGACATATTCCGGTACTGTCATCGGTGAAGACGGATTGGAACTCATAGGCGTGAGTGTTGCTGTGAAAGGGACATCTATCGGAGTAATCACCGACTTGGACGGAAAGTTCCGCTTAAACAATATTCCTCCTAAATCTATCGTTGTGTTCTCCTATGTAGGTTTTGAGAATAAAGAAGTTAAAATAACAGAGTCTAAAGAGCGTGAGACTATTGTCTTGAAACAAAGTATCAGTAGTTTGGATGAAGTAGTGGTAGTAGGTCGTGGTTCACAGCGTAAAGTTTCTGTTGTGGGAGCTATTACTTCTGTTGATCCGGCACAATTGCAGGTTCCTGCTACTTCCGTATCCAATATGCTTCAAGGTCGTGTGCCGGGTATCATTGGTGTGACTCGTAGTGGTGAGCCGGGCAATAACTTCTCTGAGTTCTGGGTACGCGGTATCAGTACATTTGGTGCAAACGCTTCAGCATTGATTTTGATTGACGGTGTGGAAGGAGACTTGAATACACTTGACCCTGCCGATATTGAAAGTTTCTCAGTTTTGAAAGATGCTTCGGCAACTGCCGTATATGGTGTGCGTGGTGCCAATGGCGTAGTAATTGTAACTACCAAGAGAGGTAAAGCCGGTAAGTTAACTGTTAACTTCAAGACAAATGCCACATATTCCTATTCTCCCCGCATGCCGGAGTATGTAGATGCAGTGGGCTATGCAAACCTTGCTAATGAAGCACGTGTTGTCAGAGGTAAGAATCCGATTTATACTAATTCTGAAATCCAACTGTTCCGTTCCGGTCTCGATCCGGATCTTTATCCGAATGTGAATTGGAGAGATGTGATTCTGAATGACTATGTGATTGACAATCAACATCACCTGAGTCTTTCTGGTGGCGGTACCAATGCACGTTATTATGTAAGTATGGGTATCATGAACCAAGGAGCTGTTTTCAAACAAGATAAGTCGGTAAGTAAACATAATACTAATGTGGATTACCATCAATATAATTTCAGAGCGAACGTAGACGCCAATATGACTAAAACAACTCTACTCTCTTTGAATATGGAAACGATTATCACTAAACGTAATTCTCCGGGATATGGTGATAATAACAATGCATTATGGTCGGCGCAAGCTAATCTTCCGGCAACAATCGTTCCGGTGAAATACTCCAATGGTACTCTTCCATCATTTGGTAGAAACTCGGATGAGGTTTCTCCTTATGTACAGTTGAACTATACAGGGTATAAGATCAGTGAAACACAGGCCACCCGTATGAATGCCAGTCTGAATCAGAAGTTGGATTTCATCACAAAAGGATTGTCTGCAAGAGGCGTATTCTCATTTAACTATACCGGCTACTTTGACCAGTATCGTACCAAGACTCCGGACTTATATTACGCCACAGGAAGAAAGCAGAATGGAGCATTGATCTCTAAACGTACATCGAGTGCTACTGATATGACTTACAGCGATTATCGCCGCATTGCCCGTCAGTATTATTTTGAAGGAAATATCAATTACGAAAGAATCTTTGGCGAAGACCATCGTGTGACCGGATTACTTAATGCCTACCGTCAGGAAAATAAAGACTCTTATCTGAATAATGATGATGACGACACCACATTGGATGAAAGAATTCGTTCCATTCCTAAACGTTATCAGGCTATTTCTGCTCGTGCTACTTATTCTTATAAGGATACTTATATGTTTGAATTCAATGTAGGATATACCGGTTCCGAGCAATTCAAGAAAGGCAACCGCTACGGGTGGTTCCCGGCAGTAGCTTTGGGATGGGTGCCTACTCAGTATGAATGGACGCGTGAAAAACTTCCGTTCCTCGATTTCTTCAAACTCAGAGCTTCTTTGGGTAAAGTAGGTAATGACCGTATCAAGAAAATCCGTTTCCCGTACCTTTCTACTGTGTCTACCGATTATAGCTCAGTAACATGGCCTGGTAGCACCGTTGGCGAGAGCCGCGTAGGTGCCAATGACTTGAACTGGGAAGAGACAACCAAAATGGATATTGGTGTAGACCTGAAAATGTTTAATGACAAAGTGGAACTGACTGCCGACATCTTTAAGGATAAAAACAAAGGTATCTTCCAGCAACGTGCCAACATTCCTGAAGAAGCAGGTTTTGTAACCAATCCGTATACCAACATCGGTGGAATGGAATCATGGGGATTTGATGGAAACATAACGTTCAACCATAATTTCACCAAAGATTTTGGAATGACAGTTCGTGGCAACTGGACATTCGCCCGCAATAACGTAACCTATTGGGAGCAATCAGGCGTAGTATATCCTTATCAGTCTTTTGTAGACGTTCCTTATGGAGTGCAACGCGGTTTGATATCTTTAGGTTTGTTCAAAGATCAGGCAGATATTGAAAGTAGTCCTGTTCAAACCTATTCTTCTGATGTGCGTCCAGGTGACATTAAGTATAAAGATGTCAATGGTGATGGTGTTATCAATGATGATGATATTGTACCGTTATCCTATTCGAATACTCCGACTCTTCAGTATGGTTTTGCTGCTGAATTCAGATACAAACAGTTTACTGCCAGCATTTTCTTTGAAGGTGTAGGTAAAGTGCAATATTTCTATGGGGGGTCAGGATACTATCCGTTTGCTTGGGAAACGCGAGGCAATGTACTTAACATTGTAGCTGATCAAAAGAATCGCTGGACACCGAGAGAATATTCCGGTGACGCTAGTACGGAAAATCCGAACGCGCGTTTCCCGCGTCTGACTTATGGTGAGAATAAGAACAATAACCGCGCATCTACCTTTTGGTTGGCAGATGGCCGCTATTTCAGATTGAAAAATATCGAGTTGTCTTATAGATTCACCAGCGCATGGTTGCGAGATAAGATTAGTGTACAGAACGCTACCTTGAGCCTTGTAGGCGAAAACCTGCATGTGTGGGATAAGGTGAAACTTTGGGACCCGGAGCAGGCATCGTCAAACGGTGCCGTGTATCCTCTGCAACGGAAATTCACCCTTCAGCTTAATGTGACGTTTTAATCCCGTTTCAATTGTAACATTATCATAAATCGTATAATTATGAATTTCAGAAAAATATATTGCATAGCCGCTATGGCACTGATGTGTTGCACAGGAAGTATGTTTACCTCCTGTGACGACTACCTGGATGTAGACTCATACTTCGATGAGATTTTTGAGCTAGACTCTGTATTTAAACGTAAGGAATATCTGGAAGAATATATCAATGGTGCCGGAAAGTTATTACCTAATGAAGGAGACTTGTGGACCAATGCTTGGTCGCCTTATCAGGGAGCTTCGGACGAGAACTTTACATCATGGAATGACTCCCGTCATAAAGCTATCCAGCTGATGGTGGACGAAGTGACTCCACAGAGTGATTTCTATAATAACTATGGTACTTGGTATAAAGGTATTCGTAAAGCCAACCTCGTCTTGGAAAGAATCAATGAATGTGAGGATATTACTACGAGCGATTTGCGTGACTTTATGGGACGTTGTTATTTCTTGAGAGCTTATTTCTATTATAAACTGGTAGAGGCTTACGGACCTGTGCCCATTGTGCCTGAAACGGCTTATGATGTGGATGCCAGTGCGGAAAGCATGTCATTGGAAAGAGAGACATACGAGAATTGTATTAACTATATCTGCGAGAATTTTGAGAAAGCATACGAATATCTTCCTTCCAGCCGTACGTCTACCCTAGTCAATCTGCCTACCTCGGGAGCGGCATTGGCATTGATGGGAAGAGTAAGACTGATCGAAGCAAGTCCTTGGTACAACGGAAATGAGTTTTATGCTGATTGGAAGCGTTCGGACGGTACCAACTTTATGCCTCAAGTCAAAGACGAATCCAAATGGGGAACAGCCGCTCTTCTTGCCAAACGTTTGATTAAGGGCTCGGAAGCTGGTAGCTTTAAATATAAGCTGCACACTGTTGAGAGAAAACTAGACACAAAACCGCTACCGGAGAATGTGCCTGACGAAAACTATCCTAATGGAGCGGGAGGCATAGATGCGCTTCGTTCTTATGCTTTTATGTTCAATGGTGAAACTCCGGCTTATAATAATGACGAGTTTATTTATATGTGCGGCTACTCTAGTACAGCTGGCGACTCTCCGGCATGGATTGCTACTCCTACGAGCCTGGGTGGTGGTAATGGGTTGAATATTACTTATGCGACTGTGAAAGCTTTCCGTATGGAAGACGGTAGCGACATCAATAACTCACCACTTTATCCCACAAATTACTGGGAAGCCATTGGTGGTAGTTCACAGTCTTTCTCTGACTATACACTTCCGTCCGATGCTGCTAAGATGTTTGATAAGATGGAAATGCGTTTCTATGCCAGCGTAGGTTTTAACCATTGCTACTGGAGCGGACTTTCTTACATCGGAACCGAAGGTAATCAGACTAAGCAGACAGTTACTTACTATGCTAATGGTACTGCTGCACCGTCGTCCGATCATCCTGAAGATTATAACCACACTGGTTTTACCTGCAAGAAGTACATTCATTATGTAGAGGATCAGCTGAAAGGTATGATGAAGTCGAAAACTTTCCCGATCATGCGTTATGCAGAGGTGCTGCTCAACTATGTGGAAGCATTGAATGAGTTGGGAAGTAATACATATACCGACGAAGAGAATGGGATTACAGTGAGCCGTGATGTAGACGAGATGGTGAAATACTTTAATATGGTTCGCTATAGAGCCGGTTTGCCGGGCATTACAGCGGATGATGCAAGGGATGTGACTACGATGCGGGATTTGATTAAGCGTGAAAGACGGGTGGAGTTTTTCTGTGAAGGCAGACGTTATCACGATTTGCGTAGATGGGGAGATGCAATCGATGCATACAATGAGCCTGTAACAGGTATGAACATTGCTGCACGTAGCACAGACCGTAAAGCATTCCATACGGAAACAGTGATCAATAATACTCGTTCGCATCGTGTATTCTCTTATAAAGATTACTTCCTGCCTATCCCTCGTACAACGATGGATAAGAACCCGAAACTGGTTCAGAATCCGGGATGGTAATTTTGCACACGAAGTACAGAATTAATAATTAAGTAAAAAACGTTTGTTATGAATATCAATAAAATACTATATCCGATACTTTTGTTATTGGTCGTTTTAAGTAGCTGTGATTATGAAAGCCCGCTTGATAAGGAGCAATATAAGAAGACACTCTATCTGATCGGCGCTTCCAGCAATCTTGTGACTAAAGAACTTGCTTATAGCAGTGAAGTGCAGGAAGGATTCATTACAGTGGGTGTAAGTGGCTCTCTTTTGATTGACGGGAATGTGGATGTGACTCTGGAAAGCCATAACAGTGTAATTGACTGGTATAATAAAAAGTTCAAGTTCCTTGCGACTGATATCAAATATCAGGGACTTGCTACCAGTGCTTTTGAGGTACCTTCCTATACTACTACATTGAAAGCCGGCGAAACTTATGCGAGAGTTCCCTTTAAAGTTAAAACAGAAGGTCTGGAGTGCGATTCGCTCTATGCGATAACTTTCAAGATTGCTTCTTCTTCTGCCGGTTATGAGATCAACCAGAAGGACTCGGCACTTATTGTATCCTTCAATCTGGTAAATAAATACTCAGGTAATTACATCTTCAAGGCTCTTCGGCACGAACTGGATAGTAATGATGAAATAGTTGCATCCACTTCTATTACTATAGTCAGAACATTGAAAGCTACAGAAGAAAATGCAGTACGTTTCTATAACGAGCAACAGGCGGAAACAACTGCCAATATCAAGAAACATGCTGTTGTACTGAAAGTTGATGCTAGTAACAATGTCAGTATCTCGGCATGGGAGGACTTTGACTTGATTGATGGTACATGTACTTATAATCAGAACTCGAAAGTCTTTAATGTAGATTATAAGTATACTGCGGATGGCAAGACTTATCAGATGGTGGGTACGTTTACCTATCAGGATGAAGATGCAGGTAGCAACTAAATGAGCTTATAAATCTAGTAACTGAATTAGGTTATCAGCAAGGTAGAAAAAGGTGTTGCTTTAAGTCGATGAAATAATAACTGGCAGGTTCAAGGAATTCTTAAACCTGCCAGTTTGTTTTTATTCAGCCTTATAATTTGTGACATTGCAAGATTTGTGGTAGTTTTTGGTCGTTTTGTGTTCTCCAAGGTTAGCTGTAATCACGTATTTTTGTACTATCACTTTAAAATTATAAAAAACAAATTTCACGATGAACTATAAATTACTGTCAGTCGCCTTAGCTTTCTTATATATAGGTATGGTAGGCGGATGTTCCCAACCCGCCCCTGACCTGCGTTATCAGATTGAAGTGGACAAACCTCTGCAGACAATGGAACACTTCGGCGCTTCCGATGCCTGGAGTATGCATATCCTTGGCTTGTGGCCGCAGGAGAAACAAAACCAGATAGCCGACTGGCTTTTCAGCACAGAGAACGATGCGAATGGAAAACCGAAAGGAATCGGCCTGTCTCTTTGGCGTTTCAATGTCGGTGCAGGTAGTACCGAGCAGGGAGAAGCCAGTCAGATCGGTTCTTCGTGGATGCGTACCGAATGTTTTCTGCAAGCCGACGGAACCTACGACTGGAACAAGCAACAGGGGCAACGCAACTTTCTGAAACTGGCAAAAGAACGGGGCGTCACTAAATTCCTCGCATTTCTGAATTCCCCTCCCGTATATTATACTCAGAACGGTCTGGCTACCAATACCGGTCGTGGAGGAACCGCCAATCTGAAGCCGGAATGTTACGAGAAATATGTCCGTTTCCTGGCCGATGTAGTAGAAGGAATAGAGAAGCACGACGGAATAAAGTTCAACTATATCTGTCCTTTCAACGAACCGGACGGGCATTGGAACTGGGTAGGACCGAAGCAGGAAGGCTCTCCGGCAACCAATCGGGAAGTAGCCCGGACCGTCCGTCTGCTGAGCCGGGAGTTTGTGAACCGGAAAATGAATACACAGATTATGGTGAACGAATCTTCGGACTATCGCTGTATGCTCCGTACCCATCAGACGGACTGGCAGCGTGGCTATCAGATTCAGGCTTTCTTCTGCCCGGACAGTGTGGATACGTATTTAGGTGATACGCCCAATGTGCCCCGACTGATGCTTGGTCATAGTTACTGGACAACGACTCCTCTGAGTGAACTGCGTGCCATGCGCTGCCAACTGCGTGAAGCTCTGGATAAATACAACGTCGGCTTCTGGCAGTCAGAAACCTGTATCATGGGGAATGACGAAGAGATAGGCGGCGGTCACGGCTTCGACCGTACGATGAAGACGGCACTTTACGTTGCCCGTATCATCCATCATGACATCGTGTATGCGGGAGCGAAGAGCTGGCAGTGGTGGCGTGCCGTCGGCGGCGATTATAAAGACGGGTTGATTCGGGAATATACCGATGAAGATCTCAAGGATGGACGTGTGGAAGATTCCAAACTCATGTGGGCTTTGGGTAATTATAGTCGTTTCATCCGTCCGGGAGCTGTCCGCCTGTCGGTTTCTGCTTTCGATCAAGCGGGGAATTTAATCCCCGGAGGCGATACGGACCAAAAAGGACTGATGTGTTCTGCTTATCAAAATGCGGACGGCTCATACGCTGTTGTTCTCATTAACTATGCGCAGGAAGACAAAGAGTTTTCAATCAATAAGATAAATGGCAAGAAAACTCGATGGCAGGTGTATCGCACTTCGGATGTAGAAGGAGAAGATCTGCTACCCGTTGAGAAAGTGAAGAGTGGAAGAACAGTTCGGATTCCGGCACGTTCGATTATAACTTTATTGAATCAATCGCTTTAATATAAGAGTCAATTATGGGTTTGTCCGGTCGAATAAAAGGCCGATATGTCGCCTTTTTCTTTTTTTAAGTATTACATTTGTACGCCCGTCCATTGCTAACCAAGGCAATGGACGGGCGCAATGCATAAAAAAGGAGGCATTTTATGAACGATAGAGGAAATATTGTCATTTATCAGACAAAAGATGGGAAGACTTCAATTGATGTGAAGTTGGAGGATGAAACAGTGTGGTTGACTCAGGCTCAAATGGCAGAATTGTTCCAAACGGACAGAACTTCAATAGTGAAGCATATCCTTCACCAATTCTTCCGACTTATAGATGTTATTAACATGCTTCACTATTGAAGTTCTGTCGCGTTAGCATTTCAGCCTTTTTCTGATCTCCCTCTGTAAATGCTTTGCGTATTTCATCTAAAAGATGGGCCGATTGTTTATTGACATTCCAATAATAGTCCGCACCTTTCGCTGTGTTCGGACCACCGCGCCAAAGCGTTTTTTCATTGAAAGTGATACGTTCGGCTTCCACCGATCCCATAATATTTGCGCCGAGGCTACCGTTACCAATAGGCAATGACTGTGACTCCCAACTGGCATCCAGATTATGTCCGCTTCCTGCTGTTACCGGTTTATTTTCATCTTTCCACAAATCCGGTCTTCCGCCATACCAGGCAACATATCCCTGCAAAGTATTCGGAGTATCAAACCAGATG
>OLGL01001878.1_pt1 | contig 18551 bp, 17 predicted proteins | sample 1605041 | NCBI WGS metagenome assembly OLGL01 (sample SAMEA3888905, study PRJEB22519) | human gut metagenome | biome: human gut; feature: human-associated habitat; material: faeces | place: Denmark | collected 2010 | reverse complement strand
CCGTGAGACAATTTGTAGGACTTTTGTGCAGCACTTACCTGTGCTCCCGAAAAAAACATAACCGCGCGAAGCCGATGTCTGAGCTGCTATCTGCCCTGATTTCAATAGCTGATAGCAGCGAGTTTCGGTTCGCGCGGTTTAATATTGTCTATGAGGGAGCACAGTTAGTGCTGCCAGAAAGTCCGCCCATTGTCTCCGGTGTGTCGGACATGCGCCCACCAGGTGTCCAAACGTGGAAGAGACACGGAATCAGATGCAGTCATCCGGCTGGAAAAATTGCACGCATTTTTCTCCAACGAATGTTCCATAGGCATTCCACCCGAAATCGTAACGGTGTACTTCTCATAATATTACTTATATATTACTTATCGCTAAAAGAAGCAATACACGGAAAGCGGCAGCCCATAAAACACGCCGCATGGAGGACTCTGGCAGACACTTATTACTGCACCACGTGATATACCAGTCCGTCCTTGATGTGCTCCACTGCCGCATCATCCGCAAAATAGCGAACAATCTCGAGTGCAAACGGGATTGCGGTTCCCATTCCGCGGCTTGTGATGATGTTTCCGTCCACAACCACGGCGTCCTCACTCGTTGCCGCACCCGTCAGCTTTTCCTCAAACCCCGGATGGCAGGTTGCGCGTCTGCCCTCCAGAATACCAGCAGCTCCGAGGACGCTCGGTGCCGCGCAGATGGCTGCCACCAGTTTTCCCTCGCCCGCAAACTTCTTAATCACTTCGTTTACCGTCGCATGGTCGAGCAGATGCAGTGTTCCCGGCATTCCGCCCGGCAGCACGATCCCGTCAAGTGCGTCATAATCCACTTCCTCCGCCACAGCGTCCGTCAAAAAGGTCACGCCGTGGGAACTGGTCACTTCTCTTTTTCCGTTCACAGAGATCATCGTAATGTCCATCTTCGCGCGGCGCACAATATCCACCACGGTCAGTCCCTCGATCTCCTCACATCCGTCTGCCATAAAAATTCCAATTTTACTCATCGCAATTCTCCTCTTTTCTTTTTCTTCGCTTTCGCTATGCTACGCAGTGCACGCTCGAAACGCTGCTCATTCCTCGCTGTCGGGCTTTCGCTATGTTACGCAGTGCACGCTCGAAATGCTGCTCATTGCTTAATTCACATGGTACCACACTTTGCAAAAACGTGCTATGATAGAATCAATACACAATCAATGCATCAGCATGTCTGCCGCCAGCCGGAACACTCCCTGCGGCAGCCGGAAAGGAATTCACATGGAAATCGAACGCAAGTATCTCGTCAAGATCCTGCCGGACCACTTGGAGCAGTACCCCTGCAGGCAGATTGAGCAGGGCTATCTGAGCACGAACCCGGTCGTGCGCATCCGGCGCAGCAATGACCGCTATATTCTGACTTACAAGGGAAAAGGACTCATGGTCCGTGAGGAATATAATCTTCCCCTGAACGAAGAGTCCTTCACCCATTTAAAAGAAAAAATTGACGGTCTTCTGATTCAGAAGCGCCGCTATCTGATTCCGCTCGCGGAAAAATATACCATTGAGCTGGATGTATTTGAGGGAGCGCTTGCCCCGCTCGTGCTCGCGGAAGTCGAGTTTGAGACTGAGGAGGAAGCGAATACGTTTGTCCCGCCCGAGTGGTTCGGCGAGGACGTCACGTTCTCCACAAAATATCACAACAGCACCTTAAGCCAGCGCACCTTTTCTTCCTGAACCGGGGCATCAGCCCAGGCGCCCCTCCTCCTTTAACAGGCGGTACAAAGTCGGATCCAGATGGAACTCCTCCATCATGCGCTCCACCTCGCCGAGGTACCGCTTGCGGACGGCGGCAGGCACAATCGCTCTCGCCGCATCGGATCCGCCTTTTTTCACTGCGCGGATCAGAAGGTTCTTCGGCGTATGGGCAAAGTCTACAAATTCCAGCACCTGCGTCTTATAACCGCAGCACTCGAGCAGATTCGCGCGGATTGCGTCCGTGGCAAGTGCCGCAAAGCGCTCCTTAATAATTCCGTAGCGCGTCATCAGTCCCAGATCCTCTGACTGGATCTGTCCGTTTAATTCATGCTGGCAGCACGGCACGGAAAGTATCATGCGCGCGTTCCACATGATGGCGTTGTACAGTGCATAATCCGTCGCAGTGTCGCAGGCGTGAAGCGTCACCACCATATCCACCGGCGCATCCGTGCGGTATCCGTTAATGTCTCCCACCTCAAAATGCAGATTCTCATAGCCGTACTTTTTCGCGGCGGCATTGCAGTTCTTAATCACGTCCGCTTTCAGGTCAAGCCCTGCAATCTGCACGTTTCTTTTCTGAATCTCCGTAAAATAGTAATACAGCACGAATGTCAGGTAAGATTTTCCACAGCCAAAATCAATGATGTGAAGTGTTTCTGATGTATCGTCCCCGACCGCATCACCGACCATCTCCAAAAAACGGTTGATCTGCCGGAACTTGTCATACATCGTGCGCACGACTTTTCCTTCGGGTGTAAACACTCCCATATCCACAAGCGGTTCTATCGGCGTTCCCTCCTCCAGAATATACTGCTTTTTGCGGTTGTGGCTCCCGCTTGCCTTTGCCGCCGTCTGCACATTCTTTTTCGTCTTGTAGGTTACTTTTCCCTTTTTGGAACACAGATATATATGCTCTGCAGCATCATCCCAGGCATTGACCTGCAGATACTGCCCCACGGCCGTTTTCCCCAGATATTCCGCCAGCTTCTCGGGCGGTATGTTCTCGTGAAATACCTGTTTTTCCGTATAGGCTGCCGCCTGGTAATAGGATTCCTTGCGCTCAATGACAATCCGGCGGTAAGGGATCTCCCCACCCGCCGGTTTGCTGATAATGATTTTATATGGTTTGGCCTGCGCAATCGCAGATAATTTTTCCTTCTGTTCTTCCATGTACTCTCCTGCTCTCGTATCTGGTCAGCGCATCCGCTGCGTCTCGTAGCGCTGCTTTGTGCGGATGCAGGCTTTCAACTGCTCATAGCGGTCCGCCACCGGTCCCTCCGGAATCACAACATCCAGCACAACCGCCATGCTGTTGATGAGATGGTCGTCCACCTCATCCCGCATCGACACCAGAATATTATATTTTTCTTCCAGCGTATCAGCGTCAAAAAACTGCATCAGCTTCGGATTCACCTCATCGGAAAGCGACTGCTCCATCTGGCTTACCCGGATCTGATCCGTCAGCTCTTCTGCCTCCGTCTCCTGCACCTCGTCCGCAAACGATGCCGTCGCCTGTGCCTGCTTCCGCGCCTCAGCCCGCTCCATGCGTCCGCTGCCAGCGCCCGCAAGTTCGCTCCGGTCCACGCGTTCAAAACGGTAGGTCTGCGCCGCATCCGGATATTTTTCACGATCGACCTCGCTCACAAACATGGCGAGCGGTCTCGCATATACCTGATAATCTCCGTAGAGAGCCTGATAAATGACCAGTTTTTCTCCGGTCTCCGAATGTGTTGCCACTGCGATGACCTGATAAAGTCTGTTTTTAAAGTGACGATAGATCTCCCCGCTCTGCGGGATTCTCACTCTTTCCATTCCTGTAACCTTCCTTCTGTCCCTCTTTGCTGTCCTGCCGTATCTTTATGCACCCATATCCAGCTCATAACCGTTCAGCATTGCCACTCCCTCCGCGATAAAATCGCGCTCAAACGGCAGATTTGCCTGATAACCCATAATCATCAGATCCTCCACCTCATGCATCAGTTCACTGGCACTGTCAATATCGATCGCGTTGACGAGTTCGTGTGCTCCCGCCATCATCTGCTGCTCCAGTTCATCCCCATCGTTCTCGCTCACATTCTCTGTGGCACGTTTTAATATGTCATTCTCCGCCTGATTAGGCTGCGGTCTGCGGCAGCCTGCCATGGCAGCCCCGCCTGCACTCTGCGTCCGCTGTCCCGGCATCTGGTTCGGGCGCACGTTCTGCTGCTGCCGCGGCATCTGATTCGGGCGCACATTCTGCTGTCCTACCTTCGTCTGATCCGGACGCATGTACTGCTGCTGCCGCGGCACATTCGGTTTCACACGCTGTCCGTTCTTTCTCTGGAATTTCTTTATCTCACTTATCACCACTACAATCACGATGATCCATATCAGTCCGCCCATAGCTTCCCCCTTATTCCAATCCTCTTTTGTTCCTGTCATTCATGCAGAGCCCTTCGCCCCACTTATTCTTATTATAGTGTTTTCTTTTTTGTTTCTCAACCAGAACTTTCCCCTACGGTACAGTTCTTCTACATCCACTCCCTTTTTTGTCTTCGCGTTGTTATTTTAAATATCATCATTATCCAATATTGCTTTTATTTTCGCCTTGTGGTATGATTTTATCAGATTATTTTTCCAGATATGGTTATTTAAAATAACACGCAAGGAGGAGATTTCATGAAGAAATTATCATCTGTGATTCTGGCGGACCTCGTCGCCAGCAAGAGAAAAGAGAAGTCCATGACGCAGCAGGCTCTCGCTGAGGCGACCGGGATCAACCGCGCCCTGATCTCAAGAATTGAAAAACAGGATTTTATCCCGTCCATCCCGCAGTTAGAACAGCTGGGAGAAGTGCTCGGCTTTGAGCCGGACAGCGTCTTCGCCGACACCGCGCACGACAGGCTTTCCTCCCCGTCACCGTTATGCATTGCGGTTGCCGGCACCGGTTACGTCGGTCTCTCCATCGCCACCCTGCTCGCGCAGCACAACCATGTGACGGCGGTCGACATTCTTCCGGAAAAAGTCGACCTCATCAACCGGCGCAAATCCCCGATTCAGGATGATTACATTGAAAAATATCTCGCCGAAAAAGATCTCGATCTCACCGCCACCTTAGACGGCGCCGCAGCATACAGGGACGCCGATTACGTCATCATCGCCGCACCGACCAACTATGACAGCGCCAGGAATTATTTTGACACCTCCGCTGTGGAGGCCGTGATCGAACTGGTTCTCTCCGTCAATCCGGACGCGATTATGGTCATCAAATCGACGATCCCGGTCGGTTACACGGAATCGGTACGCCAAAAATACCACACCACAAACATCATCTTCAGTCCGGAATTTCTCCGCGAGTCGAAGGCGTTATATGACAATCTCTACCCGAGCCGGATCATCGTCTCAACCGACTCCGACGACGAGCGCCTTGTGGTCGCTTCAAGGAATTTTGCAGCACTGCTGCAGGAGGGTGCCCTCAAGGAGAATATCCCGACACTTTTCATGGGATTTACCGAGGCGGAGGCCGTCAAACTTTTTGCAAACACCTATCTGGCGCTGCGCGTGTCCTATTTCAATGAGCTTGACACCTATGCGGAGACAAAAAATTTAAGCACACGGGACATCATCGACGGTGTATGTCTCGACCCGAGAATCGGCACGCATTACAACAACCCGTCCTTCGGATACGGCGGTTACTGTCTGCCGAAAGACACCAAACAGCTTCTGGCTAATTACAATGACGTTCCACAGAACATGATGAGCGCGATCGTGGAAAGCAACCGCACCCGCAAAGATTTTATCGCCGACCGCGTTCTGCAGATGGCAGGATACTACAACTACGCTTCCGCCAACACCTACAATTCCGGCATGGAGCATCCGGTCACCATCGGCGTCTACCGCCTGACGATGAAATCCAACTCTGACAATTTCCGGCAGAGCAGTATCCAGGGCGTCATGAAGCGTATCAAAGCAAAGGGGGCTTCCGTGATTATCTACGAACCGACACTCGAAGACGGAACCACCTTCTTCGGAAGCAAGGTGGTCAACCGGCTCGACGAGTTTAAGAAGATCAGCGACAGCATCATCGCCAACCGCTATGATTCCTGTCTCGATGATGTAAAAGACAAAGTCTACACGAGAGATTTGTTCCGGCGGGATTAGTTTTATACAAACTCCTGCCGCATCGGGGTAAAGATGTCTAAGAGGATGCCGTCTTCCAGGCAGACGCAGCCGTGCTCAATATCGTTGCGCTTTAACAGTGCGTCGCCCGGTTTGATGACTCTTCTGACGCCGTCTATCTCGAATTCAAAGCTTCCCGACACCACATATGTGATCTGCGTATGCGGATGATGATGCAGTGCGCCGACCGCTCCCTTTTTGAAGTGGTTTTCCACACACATCAGTTCATCCGTGTACGCTAAAATCTTGCGTTCCACGCCCTCGGCGCACACCTCGGCATCGATCCTGTCATTAAAGTTCCACACCTGATTTTTTACTGTTTTCTCCATTGCTCCATCTCCCTTTTTCTTTTTGTTTTTATCTGTATGCGGCATTTTTCCCGACCGTCTGCTTGTTCTGCCCGCCGCATTACGATCCCTCTTTTAAGATTTCTTCGATGAGTCCCATGTCATCCCCGCAGTATTTTTCATATACCCCGTACACGGCATTCTGGAACCGTTTTTTTTCCTCAGCGGAAAGCTCCACCACTTTCGTGCCGTTTTCCATGGCAATGCTGCGCGACTGCTCCTCGCGCTGTGTCCACACCTCACGCTCGTAGATCGCCGATTCTCTGGCACATTCCAGGATAATCTCCCGGTCTTCCGGCGACAGTTTCTGCCAGGTATACGCCGAGCAGATCTGCATTTCCGGCACTCTGCTGTGCTCGTCCACCGTATAGTATTTCGCGACCTCATAGTGCCGCATCGCCTCATAGGACGGCCAGTTATTCTCGGCTCCATCCACCACCTGCCGCTCCAGGCTGGCATAAACATCCCCATAGGCAATCGGAATCGCCGTAGCGCCGAGCGCCTCCACCATATCAACGGCAAGATCCGACTCCTGCACACGGATCCGCATGCCTTTCAGATCCTCCAGACAGGTAACCGGTTTTACGGAATTATAAAAATTTCTGGCTCCGGCATCGTACCAGGACAGACCGATGACATCATCCGCGCTGACACTCTCCAGAAACGCATCCCCGATCTCCCCGTCGAGCACCCTCCACATATGGTCGGAATCCGTATAAAGATAGGGCATCTGCAGCACATTCAGGCTCGGAATATATTCCGCAAGCTGCGCCAGTGACACCCGCGCAAAATCAATCCCGCCGTACTGCATCTGTTTGATGACTTTATTCTCTGATCCGAGCACCCCGACCGGCTGCACCAGAATCCGGATTCTGCCGTTTGTCCGCTCCTCCACGAGTTCTGCAAAATACTTGGCACCCAGGGTCGTCGGATAGTCCTCCGGCTGATTTTCCGCATAGGAAAACACATATTCCGGTTCCACCTCTGTCTTGGAGAGATACGTGTGATTTTTCCAGGCGGACAGTGTGAGCAGTATCGTCATTCCTGCCACAACCGCCGCCGCGCATATCCGTCTCATCGCTCTCCCGCCTCCTTTAATACCTGCATCCGGTATTCCGTCGGCGTGACGCCGGCAATCCGTTTGAATACTTTTGCAAAATAGTTGGAATCGCGGTAGCCCACCTTCTGGCTCACATCCTTTACATTGATAAGGACGTCACCCAGCAGTTCTTTTGCCCTCGCCACACGATACTCCGAGAGATAGACAATAAAATTCTTGTCAAAGCACTGCTTGAAAATCTTGCAGAAATAGGCGTCGGAATAGTTCATGGCCTCTGCCACCGTCTGCAGCGAAATATCATCCATATAATTGTGTTCAATAAACGCCTGAATATTCCCGGCAACCGCCTGCAGCCGGATTCTTGAGCGCTCCGTATCCGCCGTGTCCTCATGACAATCCCGTTCGGCAGAGATCTGCTCTGCGCTTTTCTTCTCTCCGGCTTCCCTGTCTGTCTCCTGCTCCTCTGCAATCCGCACGGCTTCCTCAAGCACCGCCACCAGTTCCTGATCCTCCACCGGCTTTAGCAGATATTCCATGGCGCGGACCGCAATCGCACGCTTGGCATAATTAAATTCATCAAATGCCGTAAGAAAAATAATACTGCAGTTTTTATCCCTTTTGCGGATCTGCTCCGCCGCCTCCAGTCCGTTCATTCCCGGCATCTCAATGTCCAGCAGGGCGATCTGGCAGTCTCCGGCAAAAAACTGTTCCACCGCCTCCCTTCCGTTTGCAGCGCTCACAACGGTAAGTTCCTCCGAAAAATATTTTTCAACGGTTCTGCTTACAATCATTCTCTCAATCGGTTCATCATCCGCTATCAGCACTCGTTTCATGTCATATCCCCCGTTTCCTCTCTGCACGGAATGTCTATCACGATGACTGTTCCCGCATCTTTTTTACTGCATATCTCAAAATCCCCGTCCGGATACATCGCAGTGATCCGCCGGTACACATTGCCAAGGCCGATTCCTCCGTGCCCGGCATCCGTCGTCTTAAGACGATTTTTTAACTGCTGCAGTTCTTCCTCGGTCATTCCGATCCCGTCATCCCCGATTGCTATGCGCAGCCGGTTTTCTTTCTGCCTGACCACGATACGGATGCTTCCGCCTTCCTCCTTCGGCGCAATTCCGTGAATAATCGCGTTTTCCACAAGCGGCTGAAAGGTAAATGCCGGAACCATGACCAGTTCCTGTCTCGCTTTACAGTCCAGTTCATAACGGATCCGCTCCCCGAAGCGCATCTGCTGCAGATACATATAATCCGCGGCCACGTTCAGCTCCTTTGCCAGCAGCACAAACTGTTCCGGCGTCTTTAAGTTGTAGCGGAACAGGGAACTGAGCGCCAGTATCATCTTTTCGGTCGTCTGCGCCTCCTCAAGACGCGCCATCCCGCTGATGACATTTAGCGTGTTGAACAAAAAATGCGGATTGATCTGGCTTTTTAACAATTCCAGCTTTATCATCTCCAGGCGCTTCTCCGTCTCCAGCTTTTCCAGTTCCTCCTCATGCAGAAGATCAAGAGTCTTCCTCTTTTCTTCCAGCGCCATAATGTACTCGCCTGTCGCGTATTTCATCTTGTTGAACGCATGCACCAGTTCCCCCAGCTCGTCCTCATTCTGCACCTGCACGTCCTCCGAGAAAAAATCATTGGCGGCAATGCGCTGCGCCGCTTTCACGAGCGCCACCACCGGCGAGATAATGGTCTGGTTCATCAATGCCGCCAGCTCCATCATGCCGGTTACGAGAATAATCCCAGATACCACAACCACAATCGGCATGCATATGAGCATGGACACCTTTTTATGATAGAGGCCGTCGCCGTCCTCGATCGTCTCATTCATCAGCGTCGCCGCGTATTCCTCGAGATAGTCCTGCATCTCGTAGACCTCATACAGGCGCTTGATATAGTCCGGCGCATTTTCCCCCATCGCAAGCATGGCGTCCCGCTTCTGGCAATAGACTTCATAACAGCTCTTGATCGACCAGGTCTTTGCGTAGCGCTGCTCTCCAATCTCAGAATAGCGGAACGGAAGCTTTTCCACCGCTCTTCCGGTTCGTTCTATCGCAATATCCAGACTTTCTCTCTCCTCGCGATTGCCCTTTATGTATGTCTCAAACTGGATACTCTCTTCCTCGAGCGCCTGTGCCAGTTCGCTCACCGCTGCGTTATCCTGTAAAATCCGGTTAAAGTCGATCAGGGAAAACTTGACAACCCATACATTAAAAAGAACAGAGACTGCAATGATGAGAAATACTGTCCCGGTAAACGTCGCTATTTTCTTTTTGATCGTAAGTGCCTGCCAGAACTGTTTTATCCTCTTTCTCACGCTTGTTTTTCCCATGCCTCTCTGTTCTCTCTATAATGCGGCAAAAGCAAAGCCGTATATACACACTCCGTAAATACAGCTTTGCATATTTGCTTTATCTATTCTGTTCCACTTTGCTCTGTACAAAGGACCAAAACGCCTCCCGGTCGGCTCCCAGCACACGGTTGGTCAGCATATAGCCGCTTCCGGCTCCCGAAAGCACCAGCACCATCCCCGGCTGTTTTGTAACCCGCAGCCGGTTCCACGGCAGATGCTGTCTCTCTCCTCCGGTTGTAACGAGCAGCCCCTTTTCATCAAAGGTAAGCTGTACATCCTGCGGTACAGCCGCCGCCTGACGCCTGGCTTTCGCATAGATTGCCGCCGGCTGGATGACCGGGAACAGCAGGCATCCGATCAGCATCAGAACCTGCAGGACTTCCCCCGACTGACTCCAGAACTTTGCCGTAAGAAGGATCATCGCCACCGTAAATACCAGATTACACATCCCCGCCATGGAGCGGTAGGTCTGACGCATGGTAAGCCGGAAAAAATCCCATGCCGTAATTCTGCATTTATATTGATATTCCATATGCCATCTCCTCTGTATTCACAAACTGGCTCCCTTTACGTTCCAAGTAACATCGGAAGTCCGATACTTAATTCCGGTATAAAGGTCAGAAGTAATAATACAACGATCATGCACAGATAGAACGGGAGGGTTGCTTTTACCACGCGCTCCATCTTTACACCGCTGACTGCAGAACCGATGAAAAGAACTGATCCAACCGGCGGTGTCAGAAGGCCGATACCACAGTTTAATACCATGATGATACCGAACTGTACCGGATCGATACCGATGGAGGTTGCGATCGGAAGTAAGATCGGTGTCGCGATCAGGATGATCGGTGCCATATCCATGATACATCCTAAAATGAGCAGAATCAAATCCACTAACAGTGCAATCACGATCGGGTTGCTCGAGAATCCGATGATTGCCTTTGCAGCCAGATCCGGCACATGAAGTGTCGTCAGGCAGTAACCGAAAATACTGGATGTCGAAATTAAGATCAGGACGATAGACAATGTATCAATGCACTGCTCCAGGCTCTTCCAGACACCCTTCCAGGTAAGACCCTTGTAAATATATACACTGACAATCAAGCTGTAGAATACTGCGATCGCAGCGGACTCTGTCGCGGTAAACCATCCGGCTACAACGCCGACAACTACGATTACAACTGCTGCCAATGCCCAGAAAGAAGTTCCAAGCTGTTTTAACAGTCTCTTGACACTGAACTTATCCCCCTTCGGATAATGTCTCTTTTTCGAGATAATATAAGATCCGATCATTAAGGAGATCGCAAGCAGTGCGCCCGGCACATATCCTGCAAGGAAAAGGCTTCCTACCGATACACCGCCGGCAGACATTGCGTAGATTACCATGTTATGGCTTGGCGGAACCAGAAGTCCCTCACAGGAGGAAGTGATCGTAACCGCCGTTGAGAAATCATCATCGTATCCCTGATCTACCATCATCGGGATCATGATACTTCCGATGGAAGCCGTATCTGCAGATGCAGAACCGGAAATACCGCCAAAGAAATAGGATGCAACGATATTTACCATTGCCATTCCACCGGTCATCCAGCCTACGCAGGCATCCGCGAGTGCAATCAGCTTATCCGATATACCTCCGGTGCCCATCAGCACGCCCATCGTAATAAAGAACGGCACAGCCATCAGACTAAAGGAACTGATTCCCTTTACCATCTGCTGACAGATCGTTGTCAGCGGAAGTCCCTGCGATAACAGGCACAGAAGGGAAGATAACGCTACTGCATATGCAATCGGGAAACGCAGCAGAATCATGACAAGAAAGCTTACGAGCAACACTGCGATTGCCATACTCTGTACACTCATTATTTCGTCCCCTCCTTTACAAAAATACTCTTAATGTGATTATAAATTGCTTCCAGTTCAAAAACGACCATCGCAACGCCGGCAAGCGGAATCGGGAAATACATCCAGAACTTGGACAGCCACGGCATGCTGACATAATTACCTTTCGCACCAATGCCGGTCGCGTAGCTGAATCCAACGGTAATCATCACGATTGCCAGAATAAATACTGCGACATCCGCCAGAATGTCCAACACCTTAATCACGTTCTTCGGCAGGTAAGCGTCAAACGCCGTCATGCGTATATGCGCATTTCTGCGGATTGCAAGTGCTGCTGAGAGCACTGCCATGTAAGACATCAGGGTCAGTACCACTTCCTCGCTCCATGCCGGATCCGGCACGAACGAAACATATCTGCCCACAACACAGACGCTCGTGATCACGATATCAGCCGTGAGCAGCAATTTGCATACAAACAGTACAAACTTATATGCCACATCATATGCCGGCTTTATTTTATCTAAAGTCTGAAAAATCTTAGGCATTTTTTCCTCCTTAAAAAAGTCGGGGCACGGGGGAGCAGCCATTCTCCCTGTGCCCCTTGAAAACGCACTTACATTATTGCGGGTTTTCCTTCTATCAAACCTATAAGTGTCAATCTTTCTGTCGATTACTGCATATCAACGATCTGCTGATATAACTCTTTGTTATTCTTGGTTGCCTCTTCGATGACATCCTTGCAGGCATCCTGCCACGGTGTGATATCGTCTACTTCAATAACATTAACGCCGTCTGCCTTTAACTCCTCAAGGATCTTATCCTCTGTCTCCTGGGAGATCTGACGGTTGTACTGGGAAGCATACTCGCCGGCCTCGGTCAGCACATCCTGCTGCTCCGGTGTCAGGGAATCCCATGCTTCGTCTGTGATAACTACCTGGATTGCTCCTAAGGTATGTCCATCAAGAATGATGTTCGGTGCTACTTCCGGGAATGCATTTGCCTGATAGTTTGCGATCGGCTGTTCTGCTGCATCTACCACACCGGTCTGTAATGCGGAATATAACTCACCCATGGCAACAACGGTCGGGTTTGCTCCAAGTCCTTCCACCATACCTGTCATGATCGGGTCGTTGGATACACGGATCTTCATGCCTGCCAGATCATCCATTCCCTCGATCGGATTGACGGTGAAGAAATGGCGGAAACCTTCCTCGCCGTAGAACAGTCCGCGGATACCGGTTCCGTTCTCATGCGGCTCAAGCAGGAACTCCTGTGCCAGATCAGAGGTTGCAAAGTTCCAGAAATGATCGCGGCTTACGAATGTGAACGGTACGGATAAGAGACTGGATTTCTCTCCGCCGTAGCTTGTGAGTGCGAATGCGGAAATACGTGCCATATCGATGGTACCGCCGCCGCCGAGCATGGTGTCGAGTACATCGGACTCTGCACCGAGAACACCGTTTGCCTGAATATCAATCGTAATACTTCCGCCGGAAAGCTCTTCTACCTTCTCTTTGAATGCGGTTGCTGTCTGTCCTACAATGGTTCCCTCCAGCGGGTTTACCTCTGCGTATACCAGAGTCACTGCCGGTCCGACCGGCTCTGTTCCTGTGGAATCACCGGCCTCGGTTGCCGCTGCGCTATCCGTTGCATCTGCCGTTGCATCTGCCGCTGCATCTGTGTTCTGGCTTGTCGTCGTGTCGGCAGCCTCTGGCGCTTTCAGTCCACAGGCGGTCATGGAAACCACCATTGCTGCACATAACAGTGCGGATAAAACTTTTTTCTTCATGTAAAAATCCTCCTTCTTCTCCTCCCGCCGCGCTTCATCCGGCGGCTTTGTTTATGTCTTAATTATAAAGTTCTATCCTCACAATGGAAACCGTACATTTTTATTAACTTTAGCACATTTTTAACAATTTTAATAGTTTTTTTATATTTATATGGTCAAAATATTCTATTTCTTTCTGAAATTCTAACGATATACAGATGAAATGCACAAAAAGAGCCAGTACATTGACTGGCTCTAATATCTTGGAAATATCTTACAGTTTATTTTGATAATTCCCGTCCTGTTGCTCTGGCATCCTTCACCTGTCCTTTTTCAACTTTTTTATTCCATCAAACCTGCATAGCCAAACGAACAGAACTCCATTTACTCCGCAAATGTCTCTGCCACCTTCACAAGCAGGTCGCGGATCGGCAGATGCTGCGGACATTGTCCCTCACACTTGCCGCAGCGGATACAGACATCCGCACTGCCACCGTCAGCGGTATGCCGCCGGTAACTGCCGCGGTTTGTCTCATTGATCCCGAACTGCACGGTCATGTTGTAATCCTCAAAGACATCCGGGATCGGAATCTTTTTCGGACATCCCTCCACGCAGTAGCGGCACTTGGTGCAGGCGATCGTCGGCATGGCGGCAAGCTCCTCCACCACCCGGGCGATCGCTGCGCGCTCCCGCTCATCAAGTGGTCTGAACTCCCTCATATAAGCCGTGTTGTCGATGAGCTGCTGCTCGTCCGACATGCCGCTCAACACCAGCATCACATTTTCCAGTGATGCCGCATAGCGGATCGCGTAAGATGCAAAGCTTGCCTCTGGTGAAAGCTCCTTTAAGATCTCTGCCGGTCATGTTGGCGAGTGTTCCGCCCTTTACCGGCTCCATCACGATCACCGGTACACCATACTTTTGGGCAACCTCATAGCATTTGCGGGACTGCACATTCTCCGACTCCCAGTCATAATAATTGATCTGAAGCTGCACAAATTCCATCTCCGGATGATTTTTCAGGATCTCCTCGAGCGCTTCTGCCGTATCATGGAACGAAAATCCGATATGGCGGATGCGCCCTTCCGTCTTCATTCTCTGCACAAACGCAAAGCCGCCCGTTTTCTCTGTCTCTTCCACCCGTGTCTTGTTCATGGCGTGAAACAGATAAAAGTCAAAATAAGTCACGCCGCAGCGCGCCAGCTGCCTCTCAAAGATCTCGCTGTAGTCCTCCATGTTCTGTACCAGCCACACCGGCATCTTGTCTGCGAGAAGGAAGCGCTCTCTGTCATAACGCTCCACCAGACAGCGACGCACTGCCTCCTCCGACTTCTGATTGTGGTAAGGGTATGCCGTGTCAAAATAGACAAATCCCTGCTCCATATAGCGGTCAATCATCCTGCAGAATACCGCGTCGTCAATCTCTTCGCTATTGCCGTTTGCAACGGGCAGCCGCATACAGCCAAACCCAAGCTTCTTCGGCATGATCTGTTTTAAATCTTCCATAACACATCTCCTTCTACATCGTGCAGAACTGCTCAATCTCTTCCGCAATCTCAGAAAGTCCCGTTCTCCAGAAATCCTTCTTTGTGAGGTCGATTCCCATCATTGCGCCAGCCTCCTCGATCGTGCAGCACGGGGTTGCCGAAAGCATTGCCTTATATTTCCCAATAAAAGCCTCCCCCTCTTTTTCAAACTGGCTGTAAAGTCCAAGCGCAAACAGATTGCCAAAAGCATACGGGAAATTGTAAAAGCTCAGTCCCTCGCTGTAATAATGTCCCTTGCACACCCACATATACGGATGCATGCATTCCGGGTCCAGCCCGTCGCCGTACGTCTTCTTCTGCGCGTCCAGCATGATCTGCTTTAAATCGTCCGCCATGAGGAACTTATTCTGGCTCTGTTCAAATACTGCCGTCTCAAACAGATAGCGGGAGTAAATGTCCACGATACACTGCGTCTGCTCCTTGATGTCGTTCTCCAGCAGATTCAAAAGCTCCTCTCCGGATGCCTCTGCCCGGGCTGCCTTTCCGAGATGCACCTCGTTAAAGGTTGATGCTGTCTCGGCTACCGGCATCGGGTAGTCCTGATTAAGCGGTGCGTGATTCTCGATCTGGCGGTTGTGGAATGCATGTCCGAGTTCATGTGCAAGCGTGTCAACCGATCCGAAATAACCGTCGTAATTGGTCAGAATCCGGCTCTGTTTTAACCACATGGCTCCCGCGCAGAAAGCACCGCCCTCTTTTCCTTTTCTCGGGTAGAAATCGATCCACTCGTTCTCAAACGCTTCCCGCATCAGATCTGCCATCTCCGGTGTCAGCTTTGTGAATGTATCAATAAGATACTGCTTGGCCTCCTCAATGCTGTAGGTCTTATCTGCCTTGCCGAGCGGTGCAAACAGATCATACCACGGCAGGCCGTTGACATGTCCGAGCATCCCGCCCTTTTTCCGCAGATACTTGCGGAATACCGGCAGGTATTCGTCGATCGCCGCCATCATAGCGTCTAAAGTCTCTCGTTTCATGCGCGACTGCTCTAACGTCATGGCAAGTGGTGAAGCATAGCCTCTCTTTTCGCTGAGCATCGTCACCTGGTTCTTAATGTAATTCAGGGAAAACGCGATGGCATCCTCCACCTTCTCATAAGCGGCAATCTCCGCCTCATAAGCGCTCTTGCGCACGGAAGCCTCCGGGCTGTACGCTAAGTTTCTTACTTCCGACAGTGTAATCTGCTTTCCCTGATAATCCACTTTTACCGTGGAGGTCAGATAGGACTGCAGCTTCGACCACGCCGCGCCGCCGCTCATGTTCATGGAGGCAGCCATCTCCTCCACTTCATCGCTGAGCAGATGCTTTGCCTCTTTCTGCTTCTCTTTCAGGTAAAATGTATGCTCACGCACAAGCCCGCTCTCTTTTGCCAGCGCATCCACGTCCCGGATTCCCGCTAAAAGCTTTCCTGCCGCGGCCTCTAACGGTGCTATTTTTGCCTGAAGCTTCATCAGCTTCGCATTTTCTGCCATCACTGTGCCGTCCTCTGTATTGACGGACTGTCTCAATTCCACATAGAGCGATAACTGATAGAAAAGCTGTGCGATCCCGCTCTGCGCCGCAAGCACCTTCTCTGTCCTTTCCTTTTCCTGCATCCTTCCGGCATCTGCAAGCAGTGTGGCGAGCGCATCGATCTGCGCCGTAAGCTCTGCCACATCCTTTCCATATGCCGGATCATCAAATCCTTTATAAAGTTCGTCTAACGACCATTCTGTTGTCATTATTCCCCTCCTGTAATGTTTTTGCTTCCCAGGACACCTTTCCTGTGAAGCGAAAAAAGTGTCCCACCGCTTGCATGCGGCAGAACACTTTTATTATAGCATGGATTCTATTTCTGGTAAATCTGAATAAAATTTGTGACCACTTCCACAAGCTTTTCATAGCTCATGGACGTCGTGTCCAGACAGAAATTATAATTTCTGGCGTCATTCCAGTCTCTTCCGGTATAATAGCGGTAATATTCCGCGCGGTACTTGTCGATTTTCTCAATCCGTCTCTCCGCTTCCTTCTCCGAGAGGCCGTTCTGGTTCATCACTCGTGCGACGCAGTCCTTCTTCGGCGCACAGAAATACAGTTTGATGACATCCGGATCATCCCGGAGTAAATAATCCGCACACCGGCCGATAATCACGCAGGATTCCTGCGCTGCCAGCTCTTTGATGACCTTCGCCTGATAATTGAACAGGTTATCATCGGACACAAAATCCGAATTCTCCGGCGGAATCACACCACCCTTGTACGGATTTTTCTTCAAAATTCCAAACAACGGAGACCGCTTCAACCGCTCGTCTGCCTGTCCGAAAAGTGCCTCGTTGATGCCGCTGGCATCCGATGCCATTCTTAAAATTTCCCTGTCATAGCAGTTGATTCCAAGCTGCTCAGCCAAAAGCTTTCCCAGTGTTCTTCCACCACTTCCATAGCTTCTCGCAATGGTAATGACTGTTTTTTTCATTCCATTCTACCTCCCTGCATTTTCCGTCTATTCTCCCAGATATGCCTTCTTAATAGAATCATTGTTCATCATTTCCTTCGCGTCACCGGAGAGAACAATCTTTCCGGTCTCAAGCACATACGCGCGGTTTGCGATCGCAAGCGCTTTCTTCGCATTCTGCTCCACCAGAAGAACCGTCGTACCGCTCGCTGAGATCTCCCGGATGATATGGAAAATCTCCTCCACAAAAATCGGGGAAAGTCCCATGGACGGCTCATCCATCAGAATGATCTTCGGCTTGGACATCAGGGCGCGCCCCATTGCAAGCATCTGCTGCTCGCCGCCGCTTAGCGTTCCTGCAAGCTGGTTTTTTCGTTCTTCCAGACGTGGGAAACTCTTGTAAACCTTTGCCAGCGATTCCGCAATCTCGTTTTTGTCTTTTCTGGTATAAGCGCCCAGCTTCAGATTCTCGTAGACGGAAAGTTCCGCGAACACGCGCCGTCCCTCCGGCACATGCGCCATTCCCATCGATACGATCTTATGTCCCGGCACCTTCACGATATCCTGTCCCTCAAAAAGGATCTCACCCTCGGATGGCTTTAACATTCCCGTTATCGTCTGAAGTGTCGTCGTCTTCCCCGCACCGTTCGCTCCGATCAGCGCAATGACTTCCCCTTCGTTTACTTCAAACGAGATCCCCTTAATTGCCTGAATGACACCATAATGTACTTTCAGATTTTTTACTTCCAGTAATTTTTCCATTTATGATATCCCCCTTACTTAGGCTCGAATACTTTTCGCAGAACCTCACCCAGATAATTAAAGCTGATAACTGTGATCAGGATCAGGATTCCAGGGAAAATTGCAAGGTACGGTGCCTGCTGGATGTAACGCTGGGCATTGCTGAGCATGCTTCCCCAGGAAGCTGTCGGCGGCTGGATTCCCAGGCCGAAAAAGCTTAATGCAGACTCCATCAGAATAGCATTTGCAATGTTCATGGTCGCAGCTACAATGATCGTCGGCATGATATTCGGAAGGATGTGATGGATGATCGTAGCAATTTTTTTCTGTCCGGAGATTTTTGCGTAAACTACATATTCCCTCTCATTAAGGGAAATCGTCTCACCGCGGACGATCCTGGCAATGTTCATCCAGGTCAGAAAACCAATGATCAGGACAATATTCTGAAGTCCGGGTTTCAGGAATGCATTCATAACGATCATGATCAGGAATGTAGGCAAGCTCATCAGAGCATCAACAAGACGCATCAGTACTGCATCCACGGTTCCACCCACAAAGCCGCTGACA
>OLGL01001867.1_pt1 | contig 18634 bp, 16 predicted proteins | sample 1605041 | NCBI WGS metagenome assembly OLGL01 (sample SAMEA3888905, study PRJEB22519) | human gut metagenome | biome: human gut; feature: human-associated habitat; material: faeces | place: Denmark | collected 2010 | reverse complement strand
CGGTGCCGAAGTCGATGCACAGGGCCTTGCAGTGGCCGATGTGCAGATAGCCGTTGGGCTCCGGCGGGAAACGGGTGTGAACGGTCAGTCCCTGGAACCGGCCACCCTCTGCGATGTCCTCGTCGATAAAGTTCAGAATAAAGTTTTTGCTCTCGGCACTCTCCTCGTTCAGAGGGGCCTTCCCTTCCTCGGTCATTGTCTCACACTCCTTGTTCGGTCGTATTTCCGTGCTTGCACACTGAACTTATATTATACGGTCCCCGCCCGCTGATTGCAAGGGCTTTTCCCGCGATGAGGAAACTTTTTTGCTCCGCCCCGCCACAGCCGGGGGACACCCGCCGGACAAAGGAAACGAGGAGAGCCTCAGGCCCTCCTCGTTTTCGCTATTTTTGCTTGGCCTGCGTCAGCTTGCCGTTGCACTTCTGCAGGAAGCGGTCGTTGGCAATGACGGCCCGGGTGTGGGTCCCCTCGCCGATGGGGCCCCAGTCGTCGCTGGCCTCCACCCGGAAGGTGATGAGCTTCCCGTTTTCCGACACGCCGGTCACGGTGGCCGTGGCCCGGACGGTCATGCCCACAGGGGTGGGGGCCAGGTGGCTGGACTGGATGTCCACGCCCACGGTGCCCTTGCCCTCCGGCAGGTCCGGCTGCACGCAGTCCATGGCGGCGTGCTCCATCATGGCCATCATAAACGGGGTGCCGAACACCTCCAGGCCGCCGGAGCCGATGGCCCGGGCGGTCATCTCCGGGGTGACCACCTGCTCAATGGTATAGGATTTGCCGATTTCGATCATATCCGTTCCTCCTTTATACGCCCAGCCGGGTCCACAGGCGGTCATACAGCTTCAGGGTCTCCTTGGGCAGGTTCTCATAGATCTCGCATCGCTCCAGGGTCTCTGCCGGGGGAGCCATGATCTGGAAGATCTCCGGGTCCAGCTCCTCCTCGTTGACCTCCTGGTAGTAGGCCGGGTACTGCTCCAGCGCCTCCCGGTTGGGGGACGCGTACCAGATATAGTCCATGTTGGCCAGGTTGGAGCTGGTGGAGGCGATGAAGTTGATCCACTCCTCCGCCTCGGCCATGTGCTGGGTGTCCTTCAGGACGCACATGGCGTCCACGAACCAGTTGCTGCCCTCCTCCGGAATAACGAAGGCCAGATCCTCGTTGTTCTCCAGCATGGTCAGGTAGTCTCCGGCGTAGTACATGGCGATGGCGGCGTTTCCGCCCTCCATTTTCTGGAACACCTCGTCCATGACGAAGGCCTGATACACGCCGCTGTCCTTGGCGTTTTTCAGCAGGGCAAAGGCCTCCTCCAGCTGGCTCTCGTCGGTGGTATTGATGCTGTAGCCCAGATCCAGCAGGGCCGCGGCCAGAGCGTCCCGGGAGTTGTTGATCATCAGCACCTGTCCCGCATACTGGGGATCGAACATGGCGTCCCAGCTGGTAATAGGCCCGGACACCATGGTGGTGTTGTAGATAATGCCCAGGGTGCCCCAGGCGTACGGCACGGTGTACTTGTTCTCCGGGTCGTAGCTGAGGTTTTTATAGGTGTCGTCAATGAGTTGGAAATTGGGAATGTGGCTGTAGTCCAGCTCCGCCAGCATGTCCTCCTGAATCAGGCGGGCGATCATATAGTCCGAGGGGACGATGACGTCGAAGTCCGCGCCGCCCATCTTGATGAGGGAGTACAGGGCCTCGTTGCTCTCCGCCGTCTGATAGTTCACGCGGATGCCGGTTTCTTCCTCAAACTGGGTGATCAGCTCCTCGTCGATGTACTCGCCCCAGGAGCACACGTTCACCACCCGCTCCGACTGGACGGACCGGCCGGTGACCACCAGCAGCGCCGTCAGCACGCAGGCCATGACCCCGGCCGCCACGCGCCGCAGCACCTTGTTGGGCCGCCGGTGGTGCTTCATAGGCGCGCCGGAGGCGGCAGTCGCCGCTGCGTGGTGCTCCCGGCGGGCGGCGTGGCTGTCCCGCAGGTTGATGATGGCCAGCAGCACCAGCACCGTCACAAACAGCAGGGTGGAAATGGCGTTGATCTCCGGGCTGACGCGCTTTTTGGTCATGCCGTAAATGGTCATGGCCAGGGTGGAGGCACTGGTCCCGGCGGTAAAATAGCTGATGATGAAGTCATCCACGGACATGGTGAAGGCCGTCAGCGCACCGGACACGATGCCGGGCTTGATCTCCGGGATCACCACCCGCCAGAATGCCTGCATCCAGGTGCAGCCCAGGTCCTGGGCCGCGTCGATGAGGTTCCGGTCCATCTGCCGCAGCTTTGGCCCCACGGACAGGATGACATACGGAATGTTGAAGCAGATATGGGCGATAAGCAGGGTGCCGAAGCCCATGGTCAGCCGCTCCGGCAGCACCACCGCCGACTGCCAGGAGTTCACCCACCCGGCAAAGGCGCCCCATCCGTTGAAGAACACCACGAACAGCAGGCACAGGCTGACGCCGGTGACGATATCCGCGTTCATCATGGGGATGTTGTTGACGGAATTGACGATGGTCCGGCGCCGCCGGCTCATGGCGTACAGTCCAATGGCGGCAAACGTTCCCGCAATGGCCGCCGCAATGGTGGACAGCAGCGACACCATCAGGGTGGTGTACACACTGTTCATGATCAGGCGGTTAGACAGCAGGGACTCGTACCATTTCAGGGAAAAGCCCTTCCACACGCTGGAGCTGGTGCCCGCATTGAAGGAGAAAACGATGAGAATGATAATGGGTGCATAGAGAAACAGGAACACCAGCGCCATCAGCACCCGATCGCCGACGCTGTTCTGCTTGCGGCCGGTCATAGCATCACCGCCTGTTCCTCGCCCTCACCGAAGCGATTCATCACCAGCATGCACACCAGCACGATGACCATCATCACCAGGGAGATGGCCGCGCCCAGCTGGGGGTTATAGGCCCCGCCCAGGAACTGCCGCTCGATCAGGTCGCCCAGCAGCAGCTCCGTGCCGCCGCCCAGCATCCGGCTGATGGCGAAGGTGGACACCGACGGCACAAACACCATGGTGATGCCGGAGATGACCCCCGGCAGGCTCAGGGGCAGGATCACCCGGCGGAATACCGTCATGGAGTTGGCCCCCAGGTCCCGGGCAGCTTCCAGCAGGGAGCCGTCCAGCTTGATGATGACAGAATAGATGGGCAGGATCATAAAGGGCAGATAGTTATATACCATGCCCAGCACCACGGCCCCCTGGGTATTCATCATGGAGAAATACTCCAGCTCCGTGCCGAAAATGTGGTTATACAGGCTGATGAGGCCGATTTTTTCAAACAGCTGGTTCAGGAGCCCGTGGTTTTCCAGGATGGTCATCCAGGAATACGTCCGCAGCAGGAAGTTCATCCACATGGGCAGCATGATCAGCACCATGGCCGTCCGCTGGAAGGCGGGCCCCTCCCGGCTCATGAGATACGATACCGGGTACCCGATGACCAGACAGATCAGCGTGGCGATGATGGCCAGCTTGAATGACCGCAGAAACACCTGGGTATAGCCGCCCATCTGCACAAAATTGTCCAGGGTGAAGCCCCCCTCTGAGGAGGAGAAGGCATAGATCACCATGATGAGGATGGGAGCCACCACGAAAATGGCCATCCACACCTCATAGGGCACGGCGAACCGGGAGAGCTTATTCTTCATCCCCGCTCTCCTCCTCATCCGTCTCCCAGGAGGCGTCCGCCAGCTCCTCATACTCCTCGGAATAGGAGCTGTAGTCGCCGAACTGACCGGAATATTCGCTCTTTTTCATGATATGGAACCCGTCCGGGTCGATCTTCACGCCGATGCGGGCCCCCACCGGGGAGTGGTCCGTGGTCTGGATCAGCCACTTGAAGCCCCGGAAGTCCACGATGATATCGTACTGCATCCCCTTGAAGGTGACATTGGTGACGGTGCCCACCAGCTGCCCCTGCTCCACGGGGACAATGTCGATGTCCTCGGGGCGGATGACCACGTCCACCGGCTCGTTGGGGGCGAACCCGCCGTCCACGCAGGGGAACTCCTTGCCGTACATTTTCACCACGTTGTCGCGGACCATGGTGCCGTTGAGAATGTTGCTCTCGCCGATAAAGTCCGCCACAAAGGCGTTTTTCGGCTCGTTATAGATGTCCTCGGGGGTGCCGATCTGCTGGATGCGGCCCTTGTCCATCACCACCACGGTGTCGGACATGGTCAGGGCCTCCTCCTGGTCGTGGGTCACATAGATGAAGGTAATGCCCATCTGCTGCTGGATACGCTTCAGCTCGTTCTGCATATCCTTCCGCAGGCGCAGGTCCAGCGCGCCCAGGGGCTCGTCCAGCAGCAGGACCTTGGGCCGGTTCACCAGCGCCCGGGCGATGGCCACCCGCTGCTGCTGGCCGCCGGACAGCTGGGTGATTTTCCGGTGCTCAAAGCCCTTCAGACTCACCACGCCCAGCATTTCCGTCACGCGCTCCTCGATTTCCTCGGCAGGCACCTTGGCGATCCGCAAGCCAAAGGCGATGTTCTCAAACACGTCCAGATGAGGGAACAGCGCATACTTCTGGAACACCGTGTTGATCTGCCGCTTATGCGGCGGGACATCATTAATCCTCACACCGTCAAAGGTGACGTCTCCCGACGTGGGCGTCGTGAAACCGCCGATAATCCTCAGCGTTGTGGTCTTTCCACAGCCGCTGGGGCCCAGAAGTGTGAGGAATTCAGAATCGTTGATATACAGATTGATGTGATCGAGAACCAGCTCGTCGTCAAACGCCATGCAGAGGTCCCGCAGGCGAATCAACTCTTTGGACATTTATCCTCCCCCGTTCGTAAAATATTTTTGACTTACCTCTTTTCTCTGTTCAAAGGGAGGCCTTGCGGATAGGCCTGATATCTCTCGTTGAAATTTGGCAGATACAATATATAAAAATTAAAGACAAATGTCAATCATTATTTTTTCGAATATCCCCGCTTTCCGCCTTCCTCCCCAATACGCCCGGAAATCGCGCCGCATCGCAGCGCGATTTCCGGCATTTGCTCACACAAAGACGTATTTTTCCAGCCGGTCCATGGCCTCCTGCACCAGGGCATGGGGCAGGGCGGCGTTGATACGGATGCAGTTGCCGTCGCCGAAGGCTTCGCCGCTCTGCCAGATCACGCCGTGCTCCACACCCCGGCGGCGCAGCTGGTCCGGGGTGATGCCGTGGTCCCGGCACCAGGCCCCGCAGTTGACGAACAGCATATACGTCCCCTGAGGCAGCATCATGGAAACGCCGGGGAACCGGCTTTCCATAAAGTCCCGGATGTACCGCAGGTTCTTGTCCAGCACGGCGCACAGCTGGTCCACCCATTCCATGCCCGCGTGGCTGTAGGCCCCCGTCAGGGCATGCATGGACAGCACGTTGCAGCTGTTATACCCGGACAGGTCCCCCTGCCGCCGGACCCGGCTGCGCAGCCGGTCGTCGTAGATAATGTGGTACGACCCGATGAGCCCCGCCAGGCTGAAGGTCTTGGTGGGGGCATAAAAGGCCGCGGTGCGGCTGCGGGCATCGGCGGACACGGACTGGGTGGGAATGTGGGTGTGTCCCGGCATGATCAGGTCCGACCAGATCTCGTCGGAGATGACGGTGCAGTCATTGGCGGCGTATACCTCCATGGCCTGCTCCAGCTCCCATCGCTCCCACACCCGGCCGCAGGGATTGTGGGGGGAGCAGAGAATGGCCAGGTGGATGTCGTGCTCCTTCAGCTGCCGGTCCATGTCCGCATAGTCCATGCGCCACACGCCCGCCTCATCCCGCTTCAGCGGCGTGTGGACAATGGGCCGCCCCAGCCGCTCCAGGGTGTGGGTAAAGCCCACATAGGTGGGGCTGTGGACCAGGATAGGCTCCCCGGGGCAGGTCAACGCCTGCACCACGGAGCTGACGCCGCCCAGGACCCCGTTTTCATACCCGATGTGCCGCCGCTCCAGGCCGGATACCCCGTGCCGCGCCTGCTGCCAGCGGATGATGCTGTCATAGTAGGCGTCCGTCAGCCGGTAGTAGCCGAAATTGGGGTGGCTGAGCCGGGCCTGGATGGCCTCCAGCACCGGCGGCGCGGTGGGAAAGCTCATATCCGCCACCCACATAGGGATCCGGGAAAAGCCCGCCTTGGGCTCCACTCCGGCATAGGGGATCACGTCCAGGGCCAGGGCATCCCGTCCCCGCCGGTCCAGAATGGTGTCAAAATCGTACTGCATGGTCATCCTCCGTTCTTCATGTCCGGCAGGCGGAACACCCGCCGGGTATTTTCCAGCACAGCCGCCTCCACCGTCTCCGGCGGCAGCCGCTTAAGCCGTGCGATCTCCTCAATGATCCGGGGCAGCAGCAGGGAGGAGTTGCGCACCCTGCCCAGAGATTTTCTGCTGCCCTCCCAGGGAATGTCCGGCAGCACATAGGGGCTGTCGGTCTCCACCAGCAGCCGCTCCAGCGGCGCCCGGGCCACTGTCTCCCGCAGGGGGGCCGACTCCCGCCGCAGCAGCGCGCCGCCGATGCCCAGACACAGGCCCAGGTCCAGGTACTGCCGGGCCGTTTCCCAGCCGCCCTGGAAGCAGTGCACCACCCCGCCGGGGAGCCACCGCCGCCTGCGGCGCAGCATGGGCAGGGCGTCCCGGTCCGCCATGCGGATGTGCAGCACCAGCGGCAGCCCTGTCCGCCGGGCCAGGTCCAGCTGATACCGGAACCACAGCAGCTGGACCAGCCGGTGATGCCGGGGCCGGTGATAGTCCAGTCCCGTCTCTCCGATGGCTGTCACACCGGGGCCCCGGGCCCAGGTGGCCAGCTGTTTTCGCTGCCGCCAGGGAACCTGGGCCGTCCGGGTGGGATGAACCCCCACCGCCAGGCGGAAAAAGTCCGGATGCTGCCGGTACAGGGCGGCGGTCAGCCGGTTGGAGTCAAAGTCGATGGCGGGCTCGATGCACAGGGAGACACCGCTCTCCCGCAGCCGCTTCAGCAATCCGTCCCGGTTTCCCTCCTCCGCCGTCAACTGGCCGGTCAGGTACCGGAAGGTACCGTCGTAGCGCTTATGACTGTAGTGGGCATGGCTTTCGATGATCATCTGAGCCCCTCCTTTGCCTGCCGCAGCACCGTTTCCGCCAGCTGCACCCCGCCTACCCGGTAGCCTGCGGCGGCGTATACGGCATGGAGGGGACCGTCCGTCACCAGCACCAGGGGCAGGCACCCCGGCTCCAGGAAAACGCTGCGGGCCAGGGCGTTGGGCCTGCCGCCCAGCAGCACCCGGCACCGGGGCAGGACCCGGCAGACCTCCGCCAGAAGCGGGTCCGCCCGGTCCCGGAGGTCCGGCACCAGAAGGACAATATCCATTCCGGCAAGAGCCGCTGCCCGATTCCGCAGCTCTCCCAGCAGATGCTCCGTGGGCTCCCGGCCCACCTCCAGCCAGGCCAGCAGCGCCGGGTTCCGGGTCAGCTCCCGTCCGGCCAGCTCCCGGCCATCCGGGGAGCGGACGGTGAAGTCCGGCAGGGGACAGGAGACGGTCATCTCCTCCGGAAAAACTGGCACTTTTTCCAGGGGAATCCGCCGTTTTTCTCCAATATCCAGGGAAAAACAGACGGTGTGGGCGTGTATATCCCCACAGGGCAGGCGGCTATCGGTGATAACGGTATAACGTCCGGGCAGCAGGTCCACGGTCATCTGCCCGTTTTTCCAGGAATAGGACGACAGGTCCAGGGCCTGTTCATCCTCCTGCTTTGTCAGGCCAAAATCCGTGCCAAATGCCATGGGATTTTCCAGAATCAGGAAGCTGCCCCGGGCCAGACCCGTTGCGGCGGAACGGAATTGACCGTTCTGCCAGAACTGAGGCTCCCGGTCCGCCGGGTGCAGCCGGGCGGGGACGCCCAGGGCCCGGCACAGGGCCGCGAACAGCGCATCCCGGGATAGGGGGGACCCGGCCCTTGACGCCAGCGCTGCCGCCGGAAGGGTGGTCAGCTGAGGGTATTCCTCCTGGGGGAAAAAGTGAATATTTTCCGTAAGCCAGGCGTATAAAGCCTGGGGATCACAGCGGAAATGTTCCTTTTGTGAGTCCGTCAGGGCATGCAGCAGCTGCCGCCGCTGGGGCCGCAGGGGCTCGTTATCTATCCGGGGACAGGCCACATACCGGAAATACACATCCTCCGGTAGCTCCGGGCAGGGGCCGGGCACAGACAATGACTCTGCCAGCACCTCCGGGGTCACATCCTGAAGATCCTTGGGGGAGAGAGCTGCCAAAAGGGCCTGCTTATGGGGCAGGGAAAAGGAAGAATTTTCCAGAAACTCTGCCAGATTTTCCCGGTTGGCGGGAGCCTGAAGCAGGAGTTCTCCTCCGGGAAGGCCCGCTGCCATAGCTTCCGCGTCCTGCTCCATATGAGCGATACGGCGTTTGCTGGCGTCGATTGCGGCGGCAAGCCGCTTTTTTTCTTGGGACAACACCGGGACAGGGGGTGTTTTGTCCCGGGACAACATAGGGACAGGGCCGGGACAGACCGAGATGTCCCGGCTGATTTCCGACTTCTCCGACTCCAGCAGAGTCAGGGTGACGGTTTCTGCGTCACCGGAAATAATTTCCTGCGCAGACCATTCACCGCAAACTGCCCGGACCCGGAGACTGCCCCGCCCACAGGTGAGCCGGGCGAGTCCCTGCCGGTCCGCCGGGACCCGGGCAGCGGGGAACCATTGGCAGGCGTTGAGAATTTCAAAGAAAACCGCCGCCCCCGGCAGAGGGGCTCCGGCCCGGTCCGTTACCCGGACGGTGAGGGTCCGCACCGGGGCATAGCGGCGGGTCTGATTCAGCAGAGTCACCATGCCGCTTCTGGAAATAATTTCCTCCCCCACGGGGTCTCCGAAGCACCGGGTATGCAGCAGCAGGGCCCGGGCTGCCGCCGCTGTGAACCAGCCCCGGTCCAGAGTCTCCTCCGGCTCGCAGGCTCCCAGAAAATGCCAGCTGCCATCCACCCAGACCTCCACCCAGGCGTGGTTGTCGTCGCAGTGGGCCCAGCGGGGGGTGTAGATCTGCCGGGCGGGGATGCCCACGGCCCGGTAGGCGTTGACGGCAAAGGTGGACTCCTCGCCGCAGCGGCCAAAGCCGCAGCGCCAGGCGGCGGCTGCGGAAATCGTGCGGTCATCCGTCAGCCGGTATGTTACCTGGCTGGCGTTCCAATAATTCACCCGGACGGCGGCCTGATATTCCGGCAAACCGGCCAGGAGGGGGGACAGCTCATCATACATAGCCCGGCGGCAGTCGGACAGCTCCTCCTCGTTGACCCGGGGATGGAGCACATAGTTCAGGAAAATGTCCTCCGGCAGGTGGGCGGCATAGGGGGAGGTCCGGCGCAGCATGACCCCGTGCCGTGCCAGACTGCGGACCAGGGCCGGGGGAGTATTCAGCCAGTCGCTGAGGGGGCTGGCGGCATAGCACCAGACCAGGGCCTGGGCATCGTCGGGGTCCAGACCCTCCAGCGCCGTCCGGATGGCCGGGGCCGCGCAGGCGGCAGGGCCGGTCAGCAGCGAATCAAAGCGCCGCCGGGCGGCGGCATACGTTTCGGGGGACAGCAGCATAGGGGCCTCCTTTTTTACTCGATCCACTCCACGCGGCAGGCCTCGGCCAGCATTTCACGGGAAGCCTCCCGGTTTTCCACATAGGTGCCGGGGCTTGCCTCGTAGTCGGCGGTAATGCTCTCCAGGTCCTCCTCGATCAGGCGGGCATACGCGTCAGAAACCGTCAGCTTTTTGCCCCGGACCCGGGTGATCTTGTCCCGGGCGTCGGGCCACTCGGTGGTATCCGGGCCGCTCTCCAGAATCGTCTGGTTCCGGCTCAGAGAGACGATGAGCCAGGCGGAATAGCGGGACGGCGCGGGACCCGGCTCCAGGGGAGCGGAGCGCTCCAGCCGCACCGCATATCCCACGGAGGGATGCTTTTCCCGGAAGGCCCGCACCAGCTGGCACACCTCCTGGAAGATGCGGTTTTCGTTCTGCTTGACCTCCGCCGAATCCACGGCGCTTTCGTGAGATCTTCTGAACAGGCCGAAGCCCTTGAGCTGCTTTTCCATGAGCAATTTTCCTTTCTGCTTATTATTTTATAGCTGTTTCGTGCAGACCGTGGACAATGGCGGCGCACCGGGCAAATTCCTCCGGATCGGTCTGCCAGACCTCGTACTCGGACAGGGTGGGCAGGCCCATGGACACGGTGGACTTGCGGTAGGTCATGCCGCTGTCCAGCGGGGCGCGGCGGCCGGTGGTGTGGAAGGTGCGGATGCCGGTCTCGTGGTGAATCTGTTGGATGTTCCACCATTTCACGCCGCAGCCGGCCATGATGTGAATGCGTCCGGCGGCCTGACGGCGGAGCCGGGCCAGCAGGGGGATGCCTGCGGCGGCGTCCGGGGCCTGGCCGGAGGTCAGCACCGTCCGGCAGCCCAGGGAAACGGCGTCCTCCAGGGTCCGGAAGGGGTCCCGGGACATGTCGAAGGCCCGGTGAAGGGTCACCTCCATGTCCCCGGCACAGTCCATCATCCGGCGCATTTTCTCCATATCCAGGGCACCGTCCGGGGTCAGGGCTCCGATGACCACGCCGTTGACGCCCAGGCGGCGGAACAGGTTGATCTCCCGGCACATCTGGTCCATCTCGGCATCGGTATACAGAAAGTCGCCGAAGCGGGGGCGGATGAGAACGTTCACCGGGACGGGGCAGTCCCGCAGGACCTGCTCAAGCATGGCCGGAGAGGGGGTGACGCCGCCGATGACCAGCTGGCCGCAGAGCTCCAGACGGTCTGCGCCGCCCCGGCAGGCGGCCAGAGCGGAGGCATAGGAATCCACGCAGCCTTCAATCAAGGGGGCGCAGGGAGTGGGGGTTGTCATGTGGGTTGTCCTCCTTTGGGGGGAGATCGGGGGGCGGGGATCAGGCATTTTCCAGCTCCCGGGCCAGGTAATAGAGGGTGGACACGGCGGCCCCGGTGGCGCCGGGGGTCTGGTGCTGCCAGGTGATGCCGGTGTTGTTGTCCGCCGTGCCGGCGATATCCAGGTGGAGCCAGGGAAGTCCCTGGGTGAAGTGCTTCAGGAAAAGCCCGGCGGTGATGGCGCCGCAGCCGTCCTTGCTGGTGTTGCGGACGTCGGCATAGTCGCTGCGGATCAGGTCCTCGTACTCCGGGAAGTCCGGCATGCGCCAGAACCGCTCGCCGGAGTGCCCGGCGGCCCGGGTCAGGCAGCCGTACCAGCCGTCGTCGGAGGCCATGACGCCGGTGGTCACATAGCCCAGCATGGCGTACACGGCTCCCGTGAGGGTGGCGATATCCACCAGGTGGGTGCAGCCCTCCCGGCGGATGGCCCAGGTGAGGCCGTCAGCCAGGATCAGGCGGCCCTCGGCATCGGCGTTGAGGATCTCCACGGTCTGGCCGGAAAAGAGGGTGATCCGGTCCCCGGGGAGCATGCTGGTGGGGGAGATGCGGTTTTCACAGGTGGGGATCACCGCCGTGACGTTGACCCGGACTCCGTGCCGGGCCAGAGCGTGCAGGGCGGCGGCAGCCGCCGCGCCCCCGGCCATGTCGCCCTTGATGCCCGCCATGGAGGAGGCGGATTTCAGACAATAGCCGCCGCTGTCCACGGTGACGCCCTTGCCCACGAAGCCTACCCGCCGGGAGTCCTCCGGCGCACCGGTGTACCGCAGCACCACCAGGGCCGGGGGGTGGCCGCTGCTGCCGCCTACGGTCAGCAGGCCCCGGAGGCCCAGGTCCTCCAGCTGCTGCCGGTCGTAGACAGCGGTTTCGATGGGCAGACCGTCGGCCAGGGCCGTCAGCCGGGCGGCGAAATCCATCGGCGTCAGCAGGTTGGCGGGGAGGTTTACATAATTGCGGACGGCCATAATGTCCTCCGCCAGCTGCCAGGCGGCGGTAAGCTGGGGCAGGGTGAAGCCGCTGCCGGAGGCATAGCAGGTCAGGGCGGGGCAGCGGACGTCCGTCAGGCAGTCGGCCTTGCGGTGGGAGCCGCCCAGGATGCCCTCCAGGGCGGCGTTGAGGCCCGGCTGGCCCAGCCGGGCGGCAGGGGACAGGTCAAAGACGCAGCTGTCCGGCTCCAGGTCCAGGACGGTCTTGACGGCCTTGCCGTAGCACTCCTTGCAGGCCAGCACCGTCCAGTCCGGGCCGCGGCCCACGGTAATGTCCGCCGTGCCGTCGGGGTGCAGGTAATAGCGGGTCCTGAGATAGTCGTCGTCCGTCAGCCGGACCCGGGCGGAGACGGGCTGGTTTTCATACAGGGCGATCATGCTTCTTCCTCCTCCGCCTCCGCAGGCGCTTCCCAGGGAACCATGGTGGCCACGCACCGGTTGATGGTGACGCCCTGCTGGTAGAATTTGGCCTCGTAGTCCGTCATGACCCCCACGGGACCGCCGGCGTGAAGGTCCCGGGTGACCTGGGACAGCCGGAAGCCGAACCGGGGGATCTCCTCCAGGGACCACTCGAACAGCTTGTCGTTGTCGCTTTTGAAGTGGATCTCGCCGCCCAGGGGCAGCACCCGGCGGTATAGCTGCAGGAAATTGCCGTGGGTCAGGCGGCGCTTTTTCTGGTTGCTTCTGGGCCAGGGGTCGCAGAAATTGATGTAGATGCGGTCCACCTCGCCGGGGGCGAAAAACTCCGGCAGGCAGGCGGCATCGCCGTCCACGAAAAATACATTGTGCAGACCTGCCGCCTGGGCCCGCTCCATGGCCACCACCATGGCGTCGGGGACCTTTTCCACGGCGATCAGCAGCACGTCCGGCTCGGCGGCGGCGGTCTCCGCCGTGAAGCGGCCCTTGCCGCAGCCCAGCTCCACCCGCAGCTCCCGGGCATCGGGCAGCAGCTCCCGCCAGCGGCCCCGCAGGGCACGGGGGTCCGCCACCAGCAGGGACGAGCAGGCATCCATCCGGGGCAGCAGGTTTTTTTTCTTTCTCATGCGCATAGCGTTCGTCCTCCCACGCGGCCCGGGGCCGCAAATAAAAATCCATTCTTATATATACCACAAGATAGCCGGTTCTGTAAACGAAAAAAATGCTCTATTTGGTGCCGGGGACGGTTTTGTGACCGGATTATGAACATGTCATATTGAAAAATGCGCAAAGAATTTTCATTTCTTTTGTGGAATATCCTGAAAAAGAGAAAGGCGGTCAACAAGGGCTTGATAATTTTTAGACGAGGGACTATAATACAAACTGTATGAAGATCATACACAAGATGGGACCGCTGTGGGCGGCATCTCACCGTGGGCCCGCCGGTCCGGTGGACAGGGCGGGTGATCGAAGCAAGGAGGAACTATCATGACGAACGTTCTGTTGGAAAAGAAGGGCCACATCGCCGTTGCCACCATCAACCGGCCCAAGGCCCTCAATGCCCTGAATTCCCAGGTGCTGGAGGATATCGACCAGATGGTGGAGCAGGTAAAGGCGGACGACGAGATCCGCGCCCTGGTCATCACCGGAAGCGGCGAGAAGGCCTTTGTGGCCGGCGCCGACATCGGCGAGATGAGCACCCTGACCAAGGCGGAGGGCGAGGCCTTCGGCAAGAAGGGCAACGACGTGTTCCGCAAGCTGGAGACGCTGCCGGTCCCCACCATCGCCGCAGTCAACGGCTTTGCCCTGGGCGGCGGCTGTGAGCTGTCCATGAGCTGCGACATCCGCATCTGCGCCGACACCGCCGTGTTCGGTCAGCCGGAGGCGGGCCTGGGCATTACCCCGGGCTTCGGCGGCACCCAGCGTCTGGCCCGCCTGGTGGGCCTGGGCATGGCCAAGCAGCTGATCTATACCGCGAAGAATATCAAGGCCGACGAGGCTCTGCGTATCGGCCTGGTGAACGCCGTGTATCCCCTGGCGGAGCTGATGCCCGCCGCCGAGAAGCTGGCCGAGACCATCGCCAAGAACGCCCCCATCGCCGTCCGCGCCTGCAAAAAGGCCATCAACGACGGCACGCAGGTGGATATCGACCGGGCTGTGACCATCGAGGAGGGCCTGTTCGGCAGCTGCTTCGAGACTGCCGACCAGAAGGAGGGCATGGGCGCTTTCCTGGAAAAGCGCAAGCATGAGCCCTATCAGAACAAGTAACTCCCGGCAAATCCCTATTTCGTTAATTAACAGGTCCCCTGCCGGGCCTGATGATTAAAACGGCTACTTAAATATAAATTTATTTAGGAGGAACTATCATGAAAGTCGCAATCTTTGGTGCAGGTACTATGGGCAGCGGTATCGCTCAGGTCTTTGCCGCAAAGGGCCACACCGCTCTGATGTATGCTTCCAGCGTCGCCAGCGCTCAGCGTCATAAGGATAAGCTGGCTGCCTCTCTGAACAAGAAGGTCGCCCGCGGCAAGATGACTCAGGAAGCTGCTGATGACATCATGAGCCGCGTTCTGGTGGAGGAGTTTGAGGCTGCCGCCGATGCCGACCTGGTCATCGAGTGCGTTGCCGAGAATATGGCCACCAAGAAGGAGCTGCTGGGCCGTCTGGACGCTCTGTGCAAGGAAGACGCCATCTTCGCTTCCAACACTTCCTCTCTGTCCATCACCGAGATGGGTCAGGGCCTGAAGCATCCGCTCATTGGTATGCACTTCTTTAACCCCGTGCCCGCCATGAAGCTGGTGGAGGTCATTGCCGGCGGCAACACCCCCGCTGAGCTGGTCGAGAAGATCAAGACCCTGTCCACCGAGATCGGCAAGACCCCCGTTGTGGTCAACGAGGCTCCCGGCTTTGTGGTCAACAAGATCCTGATCCCCTATTGCAACGAGGGCGTTTGCGTTCTGCAGGAGGGCGTTGCCTCTGCGGAAGATATCGATATTGCTATGCAGCTGGGCTGCAACCACCCCATGGGCCCCCTGCACCTGGGCGATCTGATCGGCTGGGACATCGTGCTGAACATCATGGACGTGCTGTATAATGAGACCCACGACAGCAAATATCGCGCAAACGTGCTGATCCGGAAGATGGTTCGTGCCGGCAAGTTGGGCATCAAGTCCGGCGAGGGCTTCTTCAACTACAAAAAGTAAATCTGTAAAGGAGAAAAGAGTATGGATTTCCATCTGACGAAGGAACAGCTGCTCGTTCGCAAGATGTACCGCGAATTCGCAGAGAACGAAGTGAAGCCTCTGGCCGCTGAGATCGACGAAGAAGAGCGTTTCCCCATGGAAACCGTCGAGAAGATGGCAAAGCTGGGCATGATGGGTATTTATTTCCCCAAGGAGTACGGCGGCGCCGGCGGCGACGTCCTGTCCTATGCCATGTGCGTGGAGGAGCTGGCCAAGGTCTGCGGCACCACTGCCGTTATCGTCTCTGCTCATACCTCCCTGTGCGCCGCCCCCATTTTTGAGAACGGCACCGAGGAGCAGAAGAAAAAGTATCTGCCTGACCTGTGCTCCGGCCGCAAGATCGGCGCTTTCGGTCTGACCGAGCCCGGCGCCGGCACCGACGCCCAGGGCCAGCAGACCACCGCCGTCCTGGATGAGTCCGGCGAGAACTACATCCTCAACGGCTCCAAGTGCTTCATCACCAACGGCAACGTGGCGGATACCTTCGTCATCATCGCCGTCACCGGCAAGACCACCGATAAGCGCGGCCGCTCCATGAAGGAGATCTCCGCTTTCATCGTGGAGAAAACCGATAAGGGCTTCTCTCAGGGCAAGCACGAGAAGAAGATGGGCATCCGCGGCAGCTCCACCTGCGACCTGATCTTCGAGGATTGCGTGATCCCCAAGGATCGTATGCTGGGCAAGAAGGGCGAGGGCTTCAAGATCGCCATGAAGACTCTGGACGGCGGCCGTATCGGTATCGCCTCTCAGGCTCTGGGCCTGGGCGAGGGCGCCGTGGAGGAGGCCATCAAGTACACCAAGGAGCGCGTGCAGTTCGGCAAGCGCATCTCCCAGTTCCAGAACACCCAGTTCCAGCTGGCCGATATGCACACCCGTATGCAGGCTGCGCAGTACGTTGTGTACGCCGCCGCTATGAAGAAGCAGAACCACGAGCCCTATTCCATGGACGCCGCCATGGCCAAGCTGTTTGCTGCTGAGGCCGCTTCCGACGTCACCCGCCGCGCCGTGCAGCTGTTCGGCGGCTATGGCTACACCCGTGAGTATCCCGTGGAGCGCATGATGCGCGACGCCAAGATCACCGAGATCTATGAGGGTACTTCTGAGGTCCAGCGTATGGTCATTTCCAGCCACCTGGGCGTGAAATAAGGATAGGAGGTAAAGGTTAAAATGAAAATCATTGTTTCTATTAAGCAGGTACCCGATACCTCCGGCAAGGTGGCTGTCAATCCCGACGGCACTCTGAACCGTGCTTCCATGCAGACCATCACCAACCCCGATGATATGAACGCTGTTGAGGCCGCCCTGAAGCTGAAGGACGCCACCGGCTGCAAGGTCACCGTTGTCACCATGGGCCCCCCTCCCGCTGCCGGTATGCTGCGTGAGCTGATGGCCATGGGCGCTGACGAGGGCGTGCTGGTTTCCGCCCGTGAGTTCGGCGGTTCCGATACCTACGCTACTTCCCAGATCCTGGCTGCCGCTCTGAGCACTCTGGGTGTTGAGAAGGACGATATCGTGATGTGCGGCCGTCAGGCTATCGATGGCGATACCGCTCAGGTCGGTCCCCAGATCGCTGAGAAGCTGCACCTGCCCCAGGTCACCTATGCCGCCGACATCAAGAAGGACGGCGACACCATCACTGTCCAGCGCATGCTGGAGGATGGCTACATGACCATCAAGGTCCAGACTCCCTGCCTGCTGACCTGCATCAAGGAGCTGAACAACCCCCGCTATATGTCCATCGGCGGCATCCTGTCTACCTACAGCAAGCCCCTGACCACTCTGGGCTATGAGGACCTGAAGGATCATCCCCTGATCGACGCTACCACCATCGGCCTGAAGGGCTCTCCCACCAACATCTTCAAGAGCTTTACGCCTCCTCAGAAGGGCGTCGGCATGATGCTGGAGGGCGACGGTAAGGAAACCTGCGAGAAGCTGGCCGGTATTCTGGCCGCTAAACACATCATCTAAGAAAGGGGATAGAAAATCATGTCTAATTTCAATAGTGCTGATATCGCTGCTTTCAAGGATGTATGGGTGTTCTGCGAGCAGCGCGAGGGCAAGCTGATGCCCACCGATTTCGAGCTGATCTCCAAGGGCCGCGACCTGGCCAACGAGCTGGGCGTGAACCTGTGCGGTCTGCTGCTGGGCGGCGAGGGCATTGAGTCCGCCGCTAAGGAGCTGGGCGGCTACGGCGCCGACAAGGTCATTGTCTGCGAGAGCCCCCTGCTGGCCACCTACACCACCGACGGCTATGCCAAGGTCATCTGCGACGTGATCGAGGACCTGAAGCCCGAGGCTTTCCTGATCGGCGCCACCAACATCGGCCGTGACCTGGGCCCCCGCTGCGCAGCCCGTCTGCACACCGGCCTGTGCGCTGACTGCACCCACCTGGACGTGGATGTGCCCAACTACATCCAGTTCCTGCGTGAGTCCTCCACTCTGGACGTTGACTCCATGAAGTGGGATATGGAGGACCGCAACCTGAAGATGACCCGTCCTGCTTTCGGCGGTCACCTGATGGCTACCATCATCTGCCCCCGTTTCCGTCCCTGCATGGCTACCGTCCGTCCCGGCGTTATGAAGAAGAACGCCTTCGACGAGGCCAAGGCCAACGCTGTTGAGATCGTGAAGCCCAACTTCACTCTGACTGCTGAGGACATCCACACCGACGTTACCGAGGTGGTGAAGGCCGCTAAGAAGCTGGTGGACCTGATCGGCGCTGACTTCATCGTGTCTGTGGGCCGCGGCATCAGCAAGGATGTCGAGGGCGGCATCAAGCTGGCTGAGGAGCTGGCTGAGGTCCTGGGCGGCGTTGTTGGCGGCTCTCGTGCCACCATCGACTCCGGCTGGCTGTCTGCCGACCATCAGGTTGGTCAGACCGGCAAGACCGTCCATCCCAAGGTGTACGTTGCTCTGGGTATCTCCGGCGCCATCCAGCACAAGGCTGGCATGCAGGATTCCGAGTGCATCATCGCCGTCAACAAGAACGACACCGCTCCCATCTTCGAGATCGCTGACTATGGCATCTGCGGCGACCTGTTCAAGGTCACTCCCATGCTGATCGAGGCCATCAAGGCTGCCAAGGCCGCAAAGTAAGAGCTTCCTAAGTCAAGACCACCCGTAAAACGGGTGGCTTGCACAAGCCCTATAAGGGCTTAAGACAGGCCACGCCTAAAGGCGCGGTGAAACGGTCTGCCGACCGCATATGATCCCGAGCAGCCCCACCAAGTGGGGCTGCTCTTATTTGCTCTTGTTTACTTGCTCACCCGTAAACGGGTCAAAGTATTCCTTGATCGATATCTGATCCGATATTTTGTCTTCTGCAAATTGATTTCGGATATACTCCGCAATTACTTTCTTGTTCCTCCCTACTGTATCCACGTAGTAGCCCTTGCACCAAAATTGCCGGTTTCCGTACTTGTACTTCAGATTCGCATGTCGGTCAAATATCATCAGCGAACTTTTCCCTTTGAGATATCCCATAAACTGTGATACACTGTATTTGGGCGGGATACTCACCAGCATATGATTACTTCCTATTAGGAACGCTGTAAATACAAGGCTTTTCGGAGCCTACAAACCAGAAAAAATAATATTTGATCT
>OLGL01001854.1_pt1 | contig 18758 bp, 11 predicted proteins | sample 1605041 | NCBI WGS metagenome assembly OLGL01 (sample SAMEA3888905, study PRJEB22519) | human gut metagenome | biome: human gut; feature: human-associated habitat; material: faeces | place: Denmark | collected 2010 | reverse complement strand
TGAAGCGATGTCTCAAGCACAATATATTGCTGGTATGGGATTCTCAAATGTAGGTCTTGGAATCGTTCATTCCATGGCTCATCCACTGGGAGCTCTGTATGACACACCTCACGGTGTTGCCAACGCGATTATCCTGCCTACTGTAATGGAATACAATGCAGAAGCAACAGGAGAAAAGTATCGTGAGATAGCAAGAGCCATGGGCGTCAAGGGCGTAGACGACATGACCCAGGAAGAATACAGAAAAGCTGCAGTTGACGCAGTACGCCAGTTATCCATCGATGTAGGCATTCCTACAGACCTTAAAGACATTGTAAAGCCAGAGGATATTCCATTCCTGGCACAGTCAGCCTACGATGACGCATGTCGTCCAGGCAATCCAAAGGAGACTAGCGTGGAGGATATCACCAAGCTCTACGAGTCATTGATCTAACTGACCCATTAGATCAAAATATGTCAGTCCTTTGCCGGGACTTACATATTATATATGGGACCTCACCAGTCCCCTTAAACCCCTAAAAACTAACTAAAAGAACTCCTGTTACAGAAATTTTGCTCTCTCTGCATCAGGAGTTCTTTTTTTATTCGTCGGATTCATCTGTCATGCTCTGATGGACTCAAGAATATACTCTTGAAACTCATTCATATTCTTAAATATAAAATCTGCCTTATCCCTCATCTCATCATCCGGCTGCACGAGGTCCGGGATCATGGCAATCTTCATCCCTGCCGCATATGCTGCTCTGACTCCGTTGTATGAGTCTTCCACCGCCCATGCACTCTCCGACTCAACTCCAAGCTCTTCACAGGCCTTCAGGAATATATCCGGTGCGGGTTTGCTCCGATCTACCATGTCTCCACATACAAGCTTGTCGAAGTAATCTATCACCCCGAGGTTGATGAGCTCCATGGTGACTACCTCTTTTCTGGTGGATGTGGCAAGGGCACATGGTATGCAATTATCCCTGAGCATCTTCAGCATGTCCGTAACTCCCGGCTTCAGCACAAGCTCTCCCTCTGCCGCTGCCCGGTGGAATTCCGCCGCCATCTCAACCTTGAGGCTCTCATATCTCTCCTCATCCAATGTATCCTGTCCTTCACCACATCTTCCTTTGTACATCTGCACGAACAGCTTCTTCGCCGCCTCACGGTTGAGTCCAAGGGCAGCCATACAGAAGCTCTCTATGTCCTCTATGCCATATTTGTCCGCTGTCTTCTGCCAGCTCTTGAAAACCAATTGTTCTGAATCGAGGATGACTCCATCCATATCAAACACCACTGCTTTACAATTCATATCTCTTCCATCTCCCAATAATACAACAGGCTTCCACAGCATCTCTGCCATGGAAGCCTGTTATCATCTGTCATCTGACATCCGTCCGAAAACTTTATTCTATTAAGCATCTTTTTCTGTCTTACCAAGCTTTATCTTCATGTAGTACCAGAGTGGACCTGTGATACATACTGAAGAGTAAGCACCGATAACTACACCAGCCATAAGTGTGAGAGCGAACTCCTTGATAGAAGCTACACCCATGATATACAGAACGAATATTGTCACAAATGTTGTGAGTGATGTATATATTGTTCTGCTGAAGGTCTGGTTGATACTCAGGTTGACTATATCCTTGTATGTGGCCTTCTTAGGCTTCATAACACCTATATTCTCTCTTACACGGTCGAATATGATGATAGTAGCATTGATCGAGTAACCCACTATGGTAAGCAGACATGCGATACATGTGTTACCAACTGTAAGTCTCAGTATAATATACAGACAGAATACCATCGCAACATCGTGGAGAAGTGCGATAACTGCACTTGCACCAAACTTCACATCATGGAATCTGATAGCAATGTATATAAGCATCAGGATAGCTGCAAGGATAACTGAGAATATAGCGTTCTTGGACATCTCGCTGCTGACTGATCCACTTATTACGTTTGCCTCCTTGACATCTGCGCCAAGCTTGTCTGTGAGTGCGCTGCGCACCTTGGACATCTGTGAGTCATCTGTTCCGTCATCTGAAAGCTCAGGCATCTTGAACACGATCTCATTTGTACCTGATACTGTCTGTACTGATATTCCCGCCTCACCGATACCGGCTGCCTCTGCAATGACAGGAACTATATCTTTCTCAGCCTCGCTAAGTGAGTACTCTTTGTCAAAACCTACTGTAAGGCTTGTACCGCCTGCAAACTCAACACTGAAGTTAAGTGGTGAACCCTTTGACTTATTATTAACAGGCATCATACAGAAGCATGCGATGATCACAATGAGTGATCCGAGCATACAGAACTTACCTGCCTTCACGAAGTTTGTCTTCTTTGGCTCTCTTGCAACGCCGAAATACTTGGCATCTGTAACGCCGAGATTTACAAGCGCTGTGAGCAGTGACTGGCTGACTGCCAGAGCTGTGAATACTGAAAGAACAACACCGATAGCCAGTGTGATCGCAAATCCCTTGATAGTACCTGTTCCGAATATTCCAAGTACAAGAGCTGCTATAAGTGTTGTAACGTTACCATCTATGATGGCTGACAGGGCATTGTGGAAACCACCCTTTACAGCCTGCTTTACGGACTTGCCATCCGCCAGCTCCTCTTTGATACGCGTGAATATGATTACATTGGCATCGACCGCCATACCTACTGACAGGATAACACCAGCTATACCAGGAAGTGTCAGTGTTACGTTGAACAGATTGAGTACCAGCAGATCAAGTATTGTGTAGAATGCCAGAGCAAATGATGCCACAAGACCTGGGATCCTGAATACTATGATCATGATAAGAAATACAAGTGCAATACCGATCGCACCTGCCTTAAGGCTTGTGCTGATGGCATCTGATCCAAGTGTAGCACCTACTATATTGGAACGAACCTGCTTAAGTGTAAGAGGAAGTGCACCGATACGGATAGTAGTAGCAAGCTGCTCGGCCTCCTCGTAGCTTCCGATCTTGTTGATTTCTGCGCTTCCGCCTGTTATGGCTGACTGTACTGTTGGTGCACTTACGACCTTGTTGTCATATATAATGTATACTATATTCCCAACATTTGCCGCGGTAACATCAGCGAACTTCTGAGCTCCCTCATCGGTGAATGCAAGCTGTACCACATTGTCATTGCCGTTATCTGAGTCAATTCCGGCTGTGGCATTTTTGATGTCATCTCCTGTAAGAGCAGCCTCATACTCCTGTCCCTGTGACCACTTTGTATAATTGTCCGGATCAAGAAACTCAAGCTTTCCCTCAATATTCAGAGCATTAAGTATCTCATCTGCATTTGTTACACCCGGGATCTCTGCTGTGATCTTCTTGTCTCCATCTTCATAGACTGAGTACTCATTGGTGTAGGCCTCTACACGCTGCTCAATCTTATACTTGGTATCCTCGAGATCCTTGTCGCTGTAATCATCCTCCTGAATCTCGTAAGTTACACTCAGACCACCCTTAAGGTCAAGTCCAAGCTTGATGTACTCGACTTTACCTCTGTCTGCAACACCGAATATTGCTGTATATATAGCAACACCCAGTATAAGCAGAAAGGCAATGATGACGAGCACAGCGTTTCTCTTTGTCTTCTTCATCGTCTTCTCCTTTTACCCTTTTTATTCCTCTTCTGCCTCATCGGCCATAGCCGCCTTCAGCATGATTGCACATTCTATACGCTTCTTCTGAAGCTCACAACCTATGTCATATGCATCAAGTATATTGCCGTGGAACTTGTATGAGTTGGCCGCACAGCCACCGCTGCAATAGAATCTTGCAAAGCAGTCCTTACACTTATCCTTGGCATATACATTGCACAGCTTGAATTCATTGACTATATCCTGATTCTTGATTCCATCGAATACATTTCCTATACAGAAATCGTCCTCACCAACAAACTGATGGCAAGGATAAAGGTCTCCCCAAGGAGTGACCGCCATGTACTCTGTACCTGAACCACAACCGGAAAGTCTCTTGGCTACGCAAGGTCCACCCTCAAGATCTATCATGAAGTGGAAGAAATTGAAGCCTCTTCCCTCCTTATGTCTCTTGATCATCTCCTTAGCCAGGATATCGTACTGCTCAAGCAGTACCGGTATATCCTCTTCCTTTATAGCATATGGCTCGTCCGGAAGTGATACAACAGGCTCAACGGATATCTGGTCAAATCCCAGATCCGCCATATGAAGCACGTCCTGTGAGAAATCAAGATTGTTATGAGTGTAAGTACCTCTTACGTAGTAGCTCTTGCCTGCTCTCTTCTTGGCAAATTCCTGGAACTTGGATAGTATCACATCATAACTTCCCTTGCCATTCCTGGTAGGTCTCATGTAGTCGTGGACTTCCTTCCTTCCATCTATGCTGAGCACCACGTTCGCCATCTCTCTGTTGGCAAATTCCATGATCTCGTCATTCAGAAGCACTCCGTTGGTAGTAAGTGTGAATCTGAACTTCTTGTCATACTTCTCCTCAAGGCTTCTTCCGTATTCCACGGTCTTCTTGACTACATCCCAGTTCATAAGCGGCTCACCGCCGAAGAAATCCACCTCGAGATTTCTTCTTAAACCGGAATTCGCAACCAGAAAATCCAGGGATTTCTTTGCCACCTCAAGTGACATAAGCGCCCTGTCTCCCTTATATTCTCCCTCACCGGCAAAGCAGTATCTGCAGGCAAGGTTACAGTCATGGGCGATATGCAGACACAACGCCTTGACAACTGTCTTTCTCTTCTTGAAATCTATAATATAATCTTTGTATACGTCATCTGTAAATAATGTTCCGTCCTCTACCAGTTGGGCTACCTCGTCATAAGCCTCGGAAACATCTGCGCTGTCATACTGTGACAGTGCCTTTATAATCTGCTCTTTATCATTCTCCTCATATAAAGAAATAATATCATAGACAAGATCGTCTACGACATGTACAGAACCACTACAGACATCAAGCACTATATTATAACCATTGTTCTTGTACTGATGAACCATAATTCTCCTTCAATATATTCCATCGGATCTATCCGTGAAATTCTAATTCAAGGCGCCACACACGGCACCCTTATACACGCACTAAAGAGGACTGTCATCATAAACGACGGTCCCCTTTAGCTGATCAAATACAAACCTGTTACAAATTACTTGTTGTTAACATTCTCACAGCTCTGATTACCAACTGTGCATGATGTCTTACAAGCTGACTGGCATGATGTCTGGCACTCGCCACATCCACCCTTGACCATTGTATTCTTCATAGTCCTGTTTGTGAGTGTTTTAATTCTCTTCATTCTGGATACACCTCTCTTTTTATGTCATATATCGGGATTATAACACAAAGATATATAAAGTAAAAGTTTTTTTTAACTGAGCATAGCCCCCAGCATCCCGCCTGCAACGCACATAATACACTTGGTTATAACTGCTATTCCCTCTCTGTCGCCTGAACCTGTAAACAGCACCGACACGGTCAATGCGACCGATATGTAAGTCAGGCCATACACCATCCCCCACAGGAAACGCTTCTCCCTGACTTTTCTACCCGTAACAAAGCCCCCGGCAAATGTGGCCACTATGTATATCACAACAACCAGTATACCAAGCACCTTATCGCTTATCCCCACTTTGTATACGACCACCGCCGTTATAAACAGCATGATTATCGTGAGCAGATAGGACAGGATCAGTCCCTTTACAACTCCCATAAATTTCTGACTTGCAGACATACTACCACCATATTCTTTACTCTTTACATTATTATGATGTTCCTCCTCATTTTATTAATAAAAATACAGCCTGTTTACTCAAACAGGCTGCATATATCTTCTATATCACAAAAGGTTTTGTATGCACGCTCGCGCGTGATATCATTTGGTTTTATCAGATCCACCACCATGACCGTACATAGCCCTGCCCGGCTGGCAGATATGATACCATTCACAGAGTCCTCAACGGCCACCGCTTCGTCTGGGTTTACGCCCAGCTTCCCGCAGGCCTTCAGATATATATCAGGCTCCGGCTTTCCGTGGGTGATCTCGTCTCCGCATACCTTTTCATCGAAGTATCCGGCTATTCCAACGCTATCAAGTCTCTGCTGCGCCCTCGTCCTCGCAGTGGAGGTTGCAAGTGCTATCTTCACGCCGTGTTCTTTTAAGAATCTCAGCGTGTCCTCGACATGTGGCTTTATGTCTATTCCATACTTTTCCACATGTTCATCGAACAGATCCATTGTTCTCTGTCTGAACGCAAGATAATCAAAATCTTCGCCCATTATTTCCTTAAATACCCGGGCGTTGGAGGTCTTGTTGCCTCCAGCCACCCGGTCACATACATTTTCCATCTGTGCCTCAGGAATCCCTATGCTCATGCCGTTTTCCTTCCAGCACTTCCTGTATATCTTCTCCGTGTCTACCAACACGCCGTCCATATCAAATACAACTGCCCTGTACATAGCACTTTCTCCTACATTAAGCAGCGGCGTTTTTCTTTCTTCTTCTGCCAGCTATGATGATGAATGCAAGCAATGCAAGAAGCAGGATCGCTGCGATTATTATTATGATCAGCACAACCGGTGACATCTTTTCGCTGAGCTTGAAGGTGAATACCTCTCCGGTCTCTCTGTCATATGTTGTCGCTATATTACCGGCCTTATCCTGGGCTGTTACCTCAACCGTGTATGTATCATACTGATCTACCTGCATCTCATACTTGTTATCTGCCTGATAGCTTGCAGGATCTATGGTATTGCCATTTATAACGATGGATGTGATCTCGTCTTCCTCATTCTCAAGACCTATCGTCATGTTGAATGGCTCTCTGAGAGTCTCTCCATCCTCAACACCTGTTATGATGATTCGTGGTGCAGTACCATCATAAGTATAATCAAATTCCTGTGTTGCCGTGTGTCCAACCTTGTCAGTTACTGTAAGTGTTATCTTGTGATATCCGTCTGTCATATCTGAGAAATCGATAAGATTTACTCCGTCTATCTTGGCGTCAACCGAGAAGTCTGAAGTATCACTTACATCCCACAGTGCTTCGTAGCCCTTGTCTCGTATATCAGCAAAATCTGATGCATTGAGAAGCAGTGTTCCGTCATCGCTTGCAATGCTCTTGCTCATGAATCCGGCAAGTGTCGATGTAGCCTTGAGCTCAGGTGGTGTGTTATCGACTGTGAATACCAGGCTGTAATCATCAGCCTTATTTCCCAGTTCATCCTGCGCTGTTATTGACACCTCGTATACACCATCCTCAGAGAATCTCTGGCTTCCTGTGCTGAGCTCTGAAGAATTGCTGTAATTTGTAAAGTATGATGATGACACATCCTTGCTGTCCTTCTTCACGGTTATCTTCACATCATCTGTCGAGAAGAATGACTCCTGAACGCTCAGTGACATATCAACATAGTTCGGTGCGGAAGAATCCATACTTCCTATTGGGTCGTAATTCTTTACTTCCTTGTTGTTCTTATCCACTGCGCTCACCTTTACAACAGGTGCCTTTGAGTCAACCTTGAAGGTCTTGGTCTGGCTGGCTGCCACATTTCCTGCAAGATCTCTTGCATTTGCTGTGATCGTGTACTCGCCATCCTCTGTAAAGTTGTAAGTTGCGGTATGTGGATTGCTTCCTGAGAAGCTGCTTGTTCCCAGCGTAGCGATATTCGATGCCGCTGTTCCGTCCGTCTTTCTGGTTATTGTCACGTTAAATGCATCTGCGGCAAGATTGTTGTTCTCATATGCAAATGAGAATGCCTCATCTATGCTGATGGTTGCATTTACCGCCGTTGTCTGTCTGTCGCTCATTCCTGAAATCGATATAACCGGTGCAGTCTTATCGATTCTGAACTTCACTGTTCTGGTCACAGCCTTGTTGCCCGCCTTATCCTCTGCGGACACGGTGACTGTGTAATCGCCCTGGGCGTCAAATGTCACACCGCTGAGTACCTCTCTGACTGTGCTGACTCCATCACCCTTTGTTCCCCAGGTAACATTCTTTCTGATATCTCTGTTCTCTACAACAGATCCACCCTCATTTGTTCTGACTACATGAATGGTGTACTTTCCACCTCTCATGTTATCTGTAAGTGTTACAGGGACTGTCACATCTCTGTTGTTTATAGTGTTGACATTTCCAAGCTGTATCTCAGGCTTGTGCTTGTCTATGTAGAAATGGGTTCCTGTTGTTCCTTCATTTCCACACTTGTCGGTAACGGTCATGGTGAGATCATACTCACCTTCCTTATCATATGTGTACTTCTTGCCCCATGTTCCGCCGTTACTCTTTATATAGAAGTATTGCGGATTCTCATCCACTGCTACATTTCCATCATTCTCTGTGATAATAGTGTTCTGAAGCGACTTGAACTGTTCCTCCACACCAACTCTGAATGATATTGAAGTCTTGAAGTAATTGTTATTATCCAGTCTGTACTCAGGATCATCGTCCACATACACAAGTGGCTCTGTGGTGTCGACGTAATAATTCTTTGTCTTGAGAGCACTTGTGCCCTCCTGAACACCGAACGCCTCGTCTGCTGCCGGCTTCAGTGCATTGCCGGAATTATCGGCTCCCTCAACTGTGAAATAATATACAGTTGCCTTGCCGCCCTTGGCTGTCATCTTATATGCTGCAGTGGTCTTGCCATCTGCTGTCTGGAACGGAACTGTGGTCTCTGACCAGTTTGAATCACTGTAGGTCTTGTAGTACACCTTAAGCGTCGCATTCTGTGTATCCATTCCATAATCGTCTTCTATGCCAAATGTAATAGTTCTGCTCCTGTTAAGGAATCTGCTGCTTCCACCGGACACAACTGATATCTCAGGGCTCTTCTTATCTATTACAAATGAAGTTGTTGCCTTACCCGACTCATTGCCAACCTCATCGACAGCAACGATCGTGATATTATAAAGTCCAGGCTCTCTGAATGTTGTGGACTTTGCTGCATTTGCAGTGTAATCCGCATCCAGCTCATACTTGCTTATGCTCTTGCCATCGCGTGTTCCTGTCACAACGAACTTCTCCACGAAGTAATTGTCAGTTCCCCTTGCTGTTATGGTCACATTGCTGTTATTCCAGTAATTTATCAGCTTTCCGCCGGCAGTTCCATCTATTGACACTGATGGCTTGACGGTATCAACTATCAGGTGTATCTCCTGACTGGCCTTGCTCTCGTTTCCTGCTCTGTCCTTCAGCTTAACAGTCATCGTGTACTCTGTATTTTCATCTGTTATGCCAAGGGCCTTTGCATCCAGTGTCTTTTCTATATCATTTCCTGATACATTAATGCTTCCTGTAATGTCCTGTGATCCGGCTGTGCTGCTTCTGCCTACCGTATATGTAACCTTGCCATTGCTGTCATCGTTATCGGAACCAGAGACCTTGATCTTCACGTCACTCTTTGATCTGTAATAGAATGTCGATCCTGATTTGTATTTCTGGTTTGCACACTCCAGCTTCACATTTGCCGGTGCAGTCTTATCATAGTAAACCTTTATGCTCTGTACTTCTTTGAACTTCGTGTCAGCATTGTTCGGATCGTGTATTCTCGCCATGAGTGAGATCTCGTACACACCCTCATCTGGAAGCTCGTAGGATATGTTGACCGTATTCTTGTCATATGCAGCGGCAACTGTACCCTTTACCTCAACTGCCTTATCCTTCTTTCCTGCAAATGATGTTCTGGTGATCACCAGCTTTGCGTCATCTGCTGCAAGCTGGAAGCCTGATACTGCACCCTCTACAGTCAGAGTATCATCATTTCTCCAGAATATAGCGCCGTTGTCAGCATCTGTACCGTTCGCAGATAACTTCTCTCCTGAAAGGCCATCCACATTGACATACACATATGTGTTCGTCTCTGTCTTATTTCCAGCCTCGTCAGTTACCACAACTGTCAGGACATAACTTCCTGAACCATCTATGCTTATCTCTTTTCCGCTCTGCAGGCCATTGTCACCTGTAGATGTTGAATACCAGTTCTTGACTGATGTATATGATCCATTTGCATCTGCCTTCTTGAGTGAAGCGACCGCCGATGCAACACCTGATGTGGCATCGCTGTACTTTATATTAAGAACAGCTTCCTTTGCGTCTGTGACTGTGTACTGCTGATCATTGTTTGTCCTGTCTGTTCCGGCGTTGTCCGTAACCTTTACAACAGGTGCTGTATTATCCACCTTGACTACAGTCTCTATCCTGCCCTCTATTCCGGCGAAGTCATTTGCCGCAAATGTGATGGTATGCTCTCCATCAGCCAGATATATGTCTGACTTTGTTGAATCCTTGACATCTCCACCGCTCACGCGGACATCGCTGCTGTATGTGAACTTGTTTCCTTTTTCAAGGATCGTTTCCTTCTTGCCATCCACGCTGTATGACACGGTGTCTATGTAAGAATACTCTCCAGTTGCCTTCACTGTCAGCTTTGTGGATTTCACATAGCTTGTGGAACCGCCTGTAACTGTGAGTTCAGGCTTTCCTTCCTTTACAAATACAATGTCGCCATCCTCATCTGCGCCGACTGAGTTATTGCCAAACTCGTTCTCCTTGGCGTAAATGACAAGCTTCTTTGCATTGTCTGCATTGTCCTTCTTGAACCACTGTGCACTTATCTCGAATTCATATTCATATCCGCCGGACACAGCCTTTTTGCCTGTGCACTCCACTGCTGAGGCTGCACCCGTAAGCTTGTAGTACAGGCTCACGTCATCTATCTCAGTGTTATCACTGCCGGCTGTAACCTTCTTCACCTGTACAGTGAACTTATAAGCATCATCTACCTTGAGCTGAGGGAATCTGTAATCCACTCCGTTCTTCTGTATGATCTCAGGGGTAACACTTGTTATGACAGGAGCTCCGTTGAGCTTCTTGACGATAACACTGGTCTCCTCTGACTTGTTTCCTGCAACATCGACCGCTCTGAACTTGTATGCTCCACTCTTATCAGGTGCAACAAACTGGGATGTGCTCTCAGTCTTGCTCCAGGTCTTTCCATTGTCTGATGAATACTCCACATAGTCTATTCCTGTGGCATTTTCCTCTGCTGCATCTGTGGTATCCTTGGCGTCTATCACAAATGTTCTGTCGGCATCACTGCTTGTGAGGTTCAGGAGATAATAGCCATCGCTCACCTTGTTGTGAAGATTGTAGTTATCATCAGCCTCAACCGATATTGTAGGTGCCTGCTTATCCACGGCAACCTTTATGGTTCCAAGCAGCTCGAAATCACCGCTCTCATCAGTACCTGTATAATAGTAAATAGCTATCTTCTGTACTGCTGTGTCATTCTTCAGCTCATACACATTATCAAATGTGACAAGCTTTCCTGCTGCATCTGTGGCTGTAGCGATCTTATCGTCCGCTGTAGCTCCTTTGTAAACAGCCACTCCCAACTTGCTGCTGTCGATTCCGTCAACTTTGTCGGACTTGATCTTGAACTTTATTGCCTTGTCAAAATCCTTGAAGCCATACACCATATCCGCCTTATCGCCCTTTACAATGGCCGTTACATCTATGGTCTGTGTATCTTCCTCCTCCGCAAACAAATGAAAATGTGAATCGATCGCCACAAGAGTGAGTGTCATAACTACCGCCATCGTAAGCGCGATCAGTCGATGCAAAAGTGATTTATTCTGCATAACCTTTTTCATGTCCCTCTCCTCCTATATCTCTTCATCGGAATGTACTATAATTACATTCTTTATCATTCTTACCGAGCTCGCTGCGCGTCCTCCCTGAAGAACGGCTGTGGAATCATCTGCGTCATCGCTTCTAAGTACGTCCGTTGCTTCCTCGTCTGCGTCATCGCTTCTGAGTATGTCCGTTGCTTCCTCGTCTGCCTCATCACTTCTGAGTATGTCCGTTGCTTCCTCGTCCACCTCATCACTTCTGAGTATGTCCGTTGCTTCCTCGTCTGCCTCATCATTTCTGAGTACATCCGTTGCTTCCTCATCCGCATCATCTCTGAGGATGTCTGTCGCCTCCTCAAAGCTACTGCCATTGATGTCAAGATTCTCTTCGTCTTCCCTCAGAATATCTGTTGCCTCCTCGGCATCATCGCGGAGAATATCAGTTGCAGTCTCGCCATCATCCTCCAGTCTCTTTTTCCCGAGATCAGCTATCGCTTTCTCGTAATTTGCCATTCCCTTCTCAGAATGTTTTTCGGCTGCAGTTGACTTTACATCCCTTACCGAAATTCTGGATGTATGGTTCTTGATCGCCTCCTGTTTGGAGGCACCGCCTCCCTGTACACTCTCATAGCCCTTCTCCTTGATCTCATCGATCTTCTTACGGGCTGTTGAGCCTGTGGCAATTCCCACCGCCTTCGGTATCTTTAACACGAAGAACAGTACCACCGCCACAATAGCGAATACGATCGCAAGTGCCAGGCCGCCATATAACATTACATTATAAACTGTTGCCATAACCTTTCACTCCTCCCTTACTCGCTCGTTGACCTTGAACTGCCATTTACTATGCTCTTAACTGTCAGGTCATTGGATAACGACTGCCATCCCTGCTTAAGACCATTTGCAAGTGCCGGAACTTTGTTACCGTTCTCGTACACTTTCCTCACAGCCCTTGTGGCACTGGCATTCCATGCTGCCGAATCGCTTCCAAATTTATTCGAATATCTATCGACCAGATAACTCAGATGGCTTACGTACACGACCGCTGCGTTGTCATCGGTTCCAAGTGTAGTCTCAGCGTTGCCATATATTCTCTCTGCCTCATCATAGTAGCTGTCATCGCCGCTGTTCTCTGCCATCTTGATATAAGTCTCAGCCTCGTTCACCGAGTATTCTGAATATGCTTTCTTGGATGTCTCTGTCGCATTCTCGCCCTCTATATCCAGACTGTTCAGATAAAGCGCTGCACTGTTCGCCGCAGAGTTGTAATAATGTAACTGCTGGCCCGCATCATCCGCATTCTCGGCAAGTTCTGTATATACCGAGTACATAACTCCTGAATACTGGCCATTGTAGTATTTTACGCCTCTGTCCGCCGGGAACTGGCTGTTCAGCACCTCTGCGTTGTCGTCCAGGTTCTTCATCGCCTCATCCATCAGCACCTCTATTCTGTTCGCAAGCTCCGGATCATTGGATATCTCGCCAAGATATATGTAAGCTATGTTGAGGTAATTGGTGTATTTGTCAGGATTGGTGTCATCTATGTTGTCACTGTTGTAATCCTGGAATGCAAATATATTTTCCTTGTTCGTATCAAAGCTTGCAGACTTGTTTATCTTGCTGTCACATATCGCAGCGTAATACTTTGCCTGCTTTGCCTGATCCGGGAAGTCCTTGCTCTCATCAACCATATTGAAATATTTCTTGGCCGCACTGTAGTCCTTGACCTCGTCGTAATACAACATGGCTATCTTGAACTTTACGTCGTCCTTTATCTCGTCCTTGTTCTTAAGCGCAAGTCTTATTCCCTTTTCTGCCGCCGTCTCGGTGTTGGCCGAAGTGTTTCCATCGTCCTCTGTATAATAGTAAGCATATGTCTCCATATAGCCTATATAGGCATCCGATGCGGTTGGGTCTATGTCGACAGCCGCCTTATAGCACTCAAATGCCTTGTTGTAATCGCCCTCGTCGACTGCATCCCTCGCCTCGTTGACCTTGTTGTTGTAATCAAGATCCTTGAGCTGGCCTTTCTTTACTCCGCCTATCACAGCACAACACGCTGAGAGTATCGATAATCCCGCAACCACTGAGAACGCTGCTATCTTATGCTTTGCCTTTGCCTTGTATGCATCGTCGAGCTCGTTGTAGTGATCCAGCGCATACAGCAGTTCTGAACAAGACTGATATCTGTCCTCAGGACTCGGCTGACAGCACGTCTGTATAATTCTCTCAAATCCTGATGAGAGCATCGGATTCCACTGTCTGATAGGCTTTATCTCGTAAGGAGGCTCACATGGATTCTTGCCGGTAACAAGGTGATAGAGCGTTGCTCCCAGATTGTAAATATCTGTTCTTGCATCCGTGTTGTAGATTCCATGTCCCTGCGCATCACCGAACTGCTCCGGTGCCGCATAGCCTCTTGTTCCAAGAGCCGTGGTATCCGCATTGTTCTCCACTATGTATTCCTTAGCCGTTCCAAAGTCGATAAGCTTTACCGAGCCATCCGGCTTCAGCATGACATTTGAAGGCTTCATATCTCTGTATATGATCGGCGGATTCATGGAATGCAGGTAGTCAAGTGCACTGGCAAGCGCCCTGCCCCATTCGATTACCTTTTCCTGTGGCTGTGCTCCCTCCGCCTTGAGCACATCGCTGAGTGGACGTCCTTCTACGAAGTCCATGACAACGTAGATCGTGCCATTCTCATTGATGATATCAACGATTCGTGGCAGTACCGGATGATCCACATCCTTGAGGATATTTGCTTCTCGCTCCAATCCCTTTAAGAGTGTGGCTGTACTCTTGGAGCCATCATTCTTGATCTCCTTTACAGCCCACTGTTTATTAAGTCGGTTATCCATGGCAAGATAAACTATTGACATACCACCCTGACCGACTTTTTTAAGTATTTCGTATTTTCCGTCTAATACCGTTCCTAACTCTGTCATATATCGATCCCCATTACTCCGATTTAATAAGCACTACTGTTACATTATCCGTTTCTTTTCTGTACTTCACAAGCTCTGTGAGGAACTCACAGCCCTCCTTCATCTTCGCCTCGTCGACGCATGTTCCCGGGCCAAGTCTCTCTATCATCTCCTGAGGCGTTATCTTATGTCTGAATCCATCAGAACACAGCATGTAATGCGCTCCGGGAGCTGCCTGCCCAACTACGAAATCCGGTTCCACCACAGGTGAAGCTCCGATACACTGGAGAAGCACGCTTCGTCTGCTGTCCGTCTCCGCCTGCTCCGGTGTAAGTCTTCCCGCTGCGATCTCCCTTGCAACAAGCGTCTGATCTGCGGTGAGCTGCCTTATCCCTGAAGTGATCTCATACACTCGGCTGTCTCCAACATGGAGAATGTAGTACATTTCTCTGTATATGAGGATCGCAGAAATGGTCGTACCAAGCATAAATCCATTCTGCTCGCCATACGCCTTGATCTTCTCATTCTGCTCCACGGCAAGTCTTATCCACTGGTATCTCAGCAGCTCTTCACTAAAGCTGTTGTTGTCAACCATCTCAACAAACTGTGTGTCAAACCAGTTGCAGAAAGCTGTTATGACTTCCTTGCTGGCAACCTCTCCCTTTGCCAGACCTCCCATGCCATCACATACGAGGGAGAACACGACCTGTCCATTTGGAGTATCCGCTATCTTGATCGCCAGCGAATCCTGATTTGTCTTTTTCTTTATTCCTACGTCTGTATTGTATACTGCGCTAAACCCCATATACATTCCTCCCAATATTTATGTCTCAACTCTCGTTGCGGATATTCTATCTAATGTGATAGACAAGCTCCTCGTCCCCGAGTATAACGATCGCATTGTTCGTCAGGAACTTTTCTTCGCCCGCCTTCAATTCCTCTCCGTTCACAAATGTACCATTTGTAGACTTGTTATCGCTGATGAAGCACACGCCATTTCTCTTGGTGATAACACAATGAACTCTGCTTATAGCTGAATTGTCAGTAATCGCATAGTCCACAAGTCTTGCCTTATGTCCGATCTTGAACTCTGCCTTGTCCAAGCTTATTCTCTCGCCCGTCTTCACCCTAAGGAAATATGGTGCCGGTGCTCCATCAAATGGATTGCCCTGCACTGGCTGTGCCTGTGGCATCGGCGGTGTCTGTGGCATTGGTGGTACCGGCTGCATCTGTGGCATTGGTGGTACCGGCTGCATCTGCGGCATTGGTGGCACCGGCTGCATCTGTGGCATTGGTGGCACCGGCTGCATCTGCGGCATTGGCTGCGCCTGTGGCATTGGTGGAATCGGGTTTCCTCCAAATGGGTTGCCCTGCATTGGAGGTATTGGCTTTATCTCCTGTGGCTGTGTTTCAACCGGCTCTGCTGGCTCAGGCTTGACATCCTGTGGCTCTGTCACAACAGGCTCTACAACCTCCGGCTTGGCATCCTGTGCTTCTGCTTCAACCGCCTCATCATTCTCCGTTTTATCACCCTGCGGCTGTGCTCCAGCCACCTCAGGCTTAATTGGCTCCTCCATCGGTGGCACGTCTACCGGTGGCATTCCATTTGGTCCCATTGGGCCGTTTGGTATTGGGCCATTCGGTCCCATTGGCGGCATGCCCATCGGTGGCATTCCGTTTGGCACCTGGCCATTTGGTCCCATTGAGCCGTTTGGCATCTGGCCATTTGGTCCCATCGGCGGCATTCCCATCGGTGGCATTCCGTTTGGAGCCTGTCCATTCGGCATCTGGCCATTTGGTCCCATCGGGCCGTTTGGCATCGGACCGTTTGGTCCCATCGGGCCGTTCGGTCCCATCGGTGGCATTCCGTTTGGTATCTGGCCATTTGGCCCCATCGGCTGTGCATATCCATTCATTCTCGCATTATTTCTCATAACCTCGAGTCTGCTCACCTTAGGTGACTCACCCCGAAGTATGTGGCTGTTGCCACCCTTTGGAGCATTTGTGGAAAGCTCCTTCATTCTGTCTATCTCAGCAGCGTCTATGCCTGCTTCTGCAAGCATCGCCTTAACCTCGTTCTTCATGTCCGAGTTTGAAAATGTACCTCTCATATTCGCACAATTTATAAGGCGTGCTACGTAATTGTCATTGTCATTCTCTGAGTATCTCGCATCAACTATCACCGACTTCACAAATGCTCTGACCTCGTTGAGATCTGTCACTTCCTTCTGTACCGGAGCGACAATAAAGCAGACATCGTATGTCTCAGGCGATACAAATACACACTGCTCGTCCCTTGCAACATAGCTGAGCGAAACCATATTCTTACCAAACATCTCCAGTGCATGCAGAATGTTGTACAGAAGTGTGAGTATCTCCTTCTTGTTCATCTCCTGTCTCAGTATCTCCGCAAGAGGCTTCTTGTCATCGATCTGATAATTGAACACCCTGACTCCGGCATTCTCCTGCATGTCACACGGTGCCATCTCAGGCATAGATCCGCTTCTGCTCATATCATACACTTTAGCATCTATCACATCACTGATATCCAGACTGTAACTCACTCTGTAAGTTTCCCCCGCCGGAACTACAACAACCTTTTCTCTGTTCATTTTTTCAATCCCTTTCGTCTAAATCCGCATATTTTCCGTCAAAAATTATTCCTTCATTCAAACACCAAAAGCAGGTATTGCTACCTGCTCTTGTCCCACATCGTGGGTGGTGTATATTAACTTAATTTGAAGATAAAGTCCTCTCCACCGATGCTTATCATGGCATCGTTTGAAAGCTTCTGCTCTGCATTCTCATCCAGGCGCGCTCCGTTGAGATATGTGCCATTTGTCGCCTTGTTATCCTTCAGATAACATCCATCCTCTCTCTGGTAGATGATGACATGTACCTTGCTGATGGCCCCATTACCACCGACATGGTAATCAACACCTCTTGCCGCCTTTCCTATCTTGAACACAGCCTTGTTGACCATAACTCGCTCGCCTGTGTTGACACGGACTATATACGGCATAGCCTTTGGAGCGTTCCTGTTAACCGCTGCCTTCTCAGGTTCGGTATCCTTAACTACGTTCATTCCTCCGGTCAGCTCAACAGTGCTTCCTGTGCCCTTCTGCTCAGGCTCCTCTGCCTTCTCCTTCACCGGATCCATATTCGTCTCAGGCTCCGGCTGGTCACCGTCCATGAACTGTGGTGCAACTATCTGTTCTGTAGGGTTATCTATCTGAGCTTCCTCTGTCTCAGCAACCGCCTTCTGTATGATCTTCGCACGGTTGATCTTGATATTCTTAACAACAGGTGGATTATCCATAAGCTCGTCCGTAGATATCAGAACCGGCTTCTGCTCATCCTTCTTGTCAAGCTCAACCTCCGTAACTCCATCGGCAGCCTTTGCAACCTCTGTAAGTCCTGATGGCTCATGTACTGCCATATCTGATGTGAGAGCCTCTGTCATGCCCTCCTCGTCATCCTCTTCTTCCTCATCAAGGCTCTCATCTAACTCGAGCTCCTCAAGAACGCTGTCATCAAATACCGACATATCTATCTCGCTTGATACATTCTCTTTCTTCGTCTCATCCGAATCAAGATCAAGATCCTTGAATATCGCATTCGCTGCGGCCGCCTCGTCGCTGATCTCCTCTACCTCATCAAGCTCGTCTTCCTCATCATCGCCAAATGACACGTCCTCAAACTCAGGCAGATCATCCATACTTGTATCAGATGCCGCCGTGTCAACTGAAGACTGTGAAACCGACATATCTGAGCCTATATCAACGAAGTTCTCCTCCACCTGCATTCCTGCAGACTCCATAAGCTCTGTGAGCTGTGCATAGAAGTTTCTCACTGTGAACTTATCCGCATTCAACAGATTGAGAAGCTTTGCCACATAGTTGCAATCCTCACTGTCATCATAAATAACGCTCGTCAGCAAGTCCTTTGCGAACATCCTGAATTCGGCATTGATATTGGCTTCTGACTCAACTGGAACACATAACATTCCAACATCGTATGTAACCGGATTAACATATGTAAACTCCTTGTGAAGAACCACATATGATGCCGGTATTCCAAGATCACGTAAATTAACTATACCAGAAGCTACCCCTCTGATTATCCCCAATATCTTCTCAGCATTTACCGTATTCGAAAGGAGTGCGTCAACCGTTGTCCTGCCTGTAACGTTATATGTAAGATAATCGTTCTCATCATCCTCTT
>OLGL01001837.1_pt1 | contig 18881 bp, 16 predicted proteins | sample 1605041 | NCBI WGS metagenome assembly OLGL01 (sample SAMEA3888905, study PRJEB22519) | human gut metagenome | biome: human gut; feature: human-associated habitat; material: faeces | place: Denmark | collected 2010 | reverse complement strand
TCCGGCCCCGGCCACGGCGGCAACGCCATGGTGGCCCAGGACTGGCTGGACGGCAGCTACACGGAGGTGTATCCCAATATCACCCGGGATAAGGAGGGAATGCAGAAGCTCTTTAAGCGCTTCTCCTTCCCCGGCGGTATTCCCAGCCACGTAGCACCGGAAACCCCCGGCTCTATCCACGAGGGCGGTGAGCTGGGCTACTCCTTGGCCCACGCCTTCGGCGCGGTGGCGGATAACCCCAATCTGATCGCCGCCTGCGTGGTGGGCGACGGCGAGGCGGAAACCGGCCCGCTGGCCACCTCGTGGCACGGCAACAAGTTCGTCAACCCCATTACCGATGGCGCGGTGCTGCCCATTCTGCACCTCAACGGCTTCAAGATCGCCAATCCCACCATCTTCTCCCGGATGAGCCATGAGGAGGTGGAGTGCTTCTTCCTTGGCTGCGGCTGGAAGCCCTACTTTGTGGAGGGCAGCGATCCCATGACCATGCACCAGCAGATGGCGTCCGTTCTCGACGCGGCGATCCGTGAGATCAAGCGCATCCAGCGGGAGGCCCGGAAATCCGGCGAAGCCAAGCGTCCCCGCTGGCCCATGATCGTGCTGCGCACCCCCAAGGGCTGGACAGGCCCCAAGGAGGTGGACGGACTGCCGGTGGAGAACTGCTGGCGGGCCCATCAGGTGCCTATCTCCATGGGCGCGGACACGGACAGACACCTGGCCCAGCTGGAGACGTGGCTGCGGTCCTATAGGCCGGAGGAGCTGTTCAACGCCGACGGTACGCCTGTGGAGCTGGTAGCCTCCTTCCCCCCTGCGGGCAGCCGGCGCATGGGTGCAAATCCCCACGCCAACGGCGGTCTGCTGCTGCGGGACCTGCGCACTCCCGATTTCCGGGACTACGCCGTGGACGTCAAGTCCCCCGGCTCCGTGGAGGCCCAGGATATGTATGTTCTCGGCACCTATGTCCGGGATGTGATGAAGCTGAACATGGACGCCCGGAACTTCCGCATTTTTGCGCCGGACGAAACGGCGTCCAACCGCCTGCAGGCCGTTTTCGATGTGACCGGCCGCCGCTTCCTGGACCAGCAGATCCCCGGCATTGACGACCACCTGGACCCCGACGGGCGGGTGATGGACTCCATGCTCTCCGAGCATTTCTGCGAGGGCTTTTTGGAGGGCTACCTGCTCACCGGACGTCACGGCTTCTTTGACAGCTACGAGGCGTTCATCCGCATCGTGGACTCCATGTTTGCCCAGCACGCCAAGTGGCTGAAGATGTGCAGCGAGCTGCCCTGGCGGCACGACATCGCCTCCCTCAACTATATCCTCGCTTCCAATGTGTGGCAGCAGGACCACAACGGCTTCACCCACCAGGACCCCGGCTTCCTGGACCATGTGGCCAACAAGAAGGCGGATGTGGTGCGGATGTATCTGCCGCCGGATGCCAACTGCCTGCTGAGCTGCTTTGACCACTGCATCAAGAGCCGCAACTATGTGAATGTCATTGTGGCCAGCAAGCACCCCCGCCAGCAGTGGCTGACCATGGAGCAGGCGGTGAAGCACTGCACCCAGGGCATCGGCATCTGGAGCTGGGCCTCCAACGACCAGGGCGAGGAGCCGGATGTGGTCATGGCCTGCTGCGGCGACACACCTACGCTGGAAACGCTGGCTGCCGTCAGCATTCTGCGTAAGGAGCTGCCGGAGCTGAAGATCCGTGTGGTAAATGTGGTGGATCTGATGAAGCTCCAGCCCCACACGGAGCATCCCCACGGCCTGACCGACGAGGAATACGACGGTTTGTTCACCAAGGATAAGCCCATTATCTTCGCCTATCACGGGTATCCCACCCTGGTCCACGAGCTGACCTATCGCCGGCACAACCGGAATCTCCACGTCCGCGGCTACAAGGAGGAGGGCACCATCACCACGCCCTTCGATATGCGGGTGCTCAACGACATTGACCGGTTTGATCTGGTCATCGACACGGTGCGCCGTCTGCCGCAGCTGGGCAATCGCGGCGCATACCTGGTCCAGAAGATGCAGGATAAGCTGGTAGAGCATCGCCAGTACATCCGCGACAACGGTGTGGATCTGCCCGAGATCCGCAGCTGGAAGTGGGATGAAGGCCTGAACAGTGCCGAGTGAGGTTTGATGATCGTAGAGGTCATCCCCGGCGCGGCGGACAGAGCACATGACACGGACACAGGGCGGAGCCCGTTCGCGTTCTGATCTGCGCCGCGGCATACACCTATAAATTTCGCGCAAAAAGGCTCCCGGCATACCACGCGCGTGGTATGCCGGGAGCTTTTTGCTTGGATATCTCCGTGGTATGCCGTGAGCAGGAGGAGGACCGCTTTGTTCCGGTCAGATAGACGCCAGCAGCGTTCCCGCCAGTGTGTCCATCTTCGCCGGTGGGCATCTGACAGGAAGAATTGAGGTTTCTTTCTCCGAATTGCTGATGCATCCGTTTTCGGAGCTGCGGCCCCATAGAAGGTGCGAAGCAGTCCCGCACAAACTCATTCACTTCCAGAACACCCGCTTCGATTCGTTCCTCCAGACAGGTGCATTCACATAGGCGGCACGGATGCTCGCGGACATAGTTCTGGCAGTATTCGCACGCCACATCTTTGGGCGTGTAATGAAATGGGCTGCGGTATATCCCACCGCCTCTGGTTTTTTGACCGGGCTGAGACATCATCAACTGCTCCAACGCCTGCAGCGGCGTGTCTCGCATGAAATAGTGCGGCATAAGTGAACTCCTCTCTGAAATGAAAAAAGGCCGGAAACGGTTCGGTTTTCGTTGATAAGGCAGTAAATCAAATTATCACCGCAGCTGAATCGGCAATGGGAGAAAAACCAAGTTGCAAAGCCACGGGTTGACAACGAAAAGTTAAAAGAACTTAGCTGTCAGGCGTAGCAATGGCAAGGAAAATCACCGAGATCAGTCTATCACAGACTTTTCTCGGTGATTTTCTTATATCCGTACATTCGATTTACGCTAAGTCTCCTGCTACAATAATTGCAGAAAATCAAAGGAGGAACAGCGTATGAAGCAGAAATACTATCCTTCTGACCACCGGCAAGCTGAACGATTACCTTGCAGACCTCAATGAGCAGGCAGAAGCAATGTTTTCTCAGCTTGTAAAGCTGCTTGCCGAAATGGAAGGCGTAACGGAGGTCCTCAAAGCAGAAAACCAGATGCTTTGTTTGCAGAAAAGCCGGTGGATGCCGGCTTTCTTTTTCTGCGGTGAACCGAAAAAGGCCCATAGGCCGTTCTATCCTAATAAGCGGAGGTGATGGGGGTGACTGCAAAACGGGGGCTGTTCTGGTATGTGGACGGAGAATTGCTGTGCTTTCCCGTTTCCGGCGCGGAGGTCGATACAGTCGGCAACAATCATCGGTGGTTCTGGGAAACGCTCCCGCATTCTCTTACCGGCGGAATGCCCTACAACTACTTTCCCCGTGGGCGAGTGGAGCTGCGGCACGGAAAAGCCGTCGTCTACCTGCATCCCTCGCTCTGCACACCGGGAATTGATATCCGGATTCGCCAAGCTTTTTCGCTGCCGGATGAGATGCAGGTGTCGCTCAAGGCGGACGGGAGCCGGCATTACCGGAGTATTCAGGAGGAACAGGAGGGGTAGACTATGGACATTTTCAGATTTATAGACTCCGCCGACATCCGGCGATACCTGGCAGAAATTCGCTACCGATTCAGTACAGAGGAAAAAATGTTCTTGATCTGGTACTGCAAGGCCGCCACACTGAATGAAAAAATCGCCGCATGGCAGGAAATAGTCGGGTATGTGCCGAGTTGCCCTTGGGACTACGCTCTGGATATCCGAGAGCGGGTAGCTGCATACATCGAACTGCAGGAGAAAATGCTGGGGCAGTTTCAGTCGGCAGACAGTTGCGTCTATCAATACAAATTGATAGACAGTTTGACGGGAGAAACTGATTCGGGCAGCGTGTATCGCAGTTACAAGGATTGTCTTGCCGCCGCAAAAATTGCGGCACGGACTGCGGGCTGCTGCAAACTGGAGATCCGCAAGGAACCGTTCGATGCGGCAGAGCACAGCCGTCAGATAGGCACCTGTCTCTTCAATCAGGACGGTGAGATCATGCAAATTAATTGCCTGCCGACGGATGCCGAAGATATGATGACCTATCTTCTCTTTGAGGAGATGTGGTTTGCATTCCCTACACCGTTTCATAGCGGCGACATTGTCTGCTCTCGATTTTCTCCCAATGAACCGTTTGTCCTGACGGACATGGTCACTTGGGGATCTGAGCGAATTATGAAGGAATTGCCGCCCAGTGAGTATGACCGGCAGGTGCTGGATTGCGCCGACTATACAGTAGAGCGTCTTCTCAAGCAGGGCGACAGCCGTATCATGGGCGCCTTTGGATACCGTGCAGAAGGAAACTTGATTCGCCGGGAGAAAGCACCCATCTGTGATTATCTGGACCTGGAATATTACCGGGGATCGCTGGACAGTTCTCATAAAATTTTGCAGCCTGTCAGCACCTATCTCAAAGGAAATTGCGGAATCGAATTTTTGCTGAACGCCTACTGTCTGCTTCGGCAGTCGACACTGCCGGGGCAGGCAGAATGAACAGGAGGAAAAGAAGTTGGACATTTATCGTTTTATTGATTCCCGTGATATGCGGGAGCACCTGCAAAAGCTGAACTATTCATTTACCACGCCGGAGGCGGCTTTTCTGGTGTATTGGTGCAAAAACGCCACGCTGGAGGAAAGAATCGCCGCATGGCGGGAGATCATCGACACCATGCCGAACTGCGCTATGGCGGAGCGGCTGAATCTGGAGGCCATTCCGGATTTTCACCAGTTTCTGCGGGACTATATTGACCTGCAGGAGCGGGATCTGCGGCGCTTCAAGGAGCCGGATGGCTGCATCTATGTCTGTGAGCTGTCCCGGCAGGGTGAATTATGCGGAGATATGGAGTTCGGCCCGTTCAGTGATTTTGACCGCTGCCTGTCCGCAGCGATCCGGAGGGCGGCAGAGGAAGAAACAGTCGGTCTCCGCATTTTCAAGCGTCCCATGGATCCCGGGGAGGATTCGCCGCGGGAGGATTATTGCATTCTGACCCCGCAGGGAGAGGTGTGCCAGTTGGATTGCAGAGCGATCAGCGATCGCGACTTAGATCTGTCTCTTGCCTTCGACGGGATGTGGTTCGACTTCCCCACTCCGTTTCACGCCGGGGACATCGTGTGTTCCCACAGAAGGCCCGACGAGCCCTTTGTGCTGACCGACCTCTGCACTTGGGACGCCGAAACCCTGCGGCGTGAGCTGCCCGTTTCGGAATACTCCGACAATTGGCTGAGCAACGTGGATCACGCACTGGCAAGAATGCATGTCAGAGGCGATACCAGCGACATGACCTGCCGCGGATACACCGTATCGGGCGATCCGGGAGAGGCCATACCGCTTGTGTTTTACGATGATTTTTTTGTCTGTGATTATTTGGATTTGGAGTACTACCGGGGGCCGCTGAAGGGCATTCACAAGCTGCTGGGGCCCATCAGCGACTTTCTCAAGGGCGACCGCAACATTGAATATTTGCTGAACACCTACTGCCTGGCGCAGCAGCAAGCAATGTTGGAGAACAGCATCGCATGGTTTCGGAACTGTTATAACAAGGAAGCACTCGCAGATATTGGTATTCTTCCCAAAACCGAATCGTCTCAAGAAAAAACATGAAAATATGGACGATGCTCAATGCCTGACACCGTAGGGCGAAAAAGGCGCACAGAGTGCACTATCCTGTCCATATCAAACGAAAAGGAGAAAACACTATGGAACACGAAAAGCAAGTGGAAGTCGTCAAGCAGGCGCTGGAGCTGGAAACGCAGATCCAGGTGCTGGAGCAGTTTCTGCCGGAGGAGCGGGCGGAGACCTACGCCGAACCGGAGCCCCAGCCGCCGGTGCGGCAGGAGGCCCATTACACCGAGCCGCCTATCCGGCACGGCTGCAAGGTCAACTGGCTGCTGATGCTGGGGCCTGCCGGGATCACGCTGGCCCTCTCCACCTTCAGCAACAGTGCTTTTCTCGTCTGGATGCTTGCACTGACGCTGTTTGTCTGGGTACCTGTGTATTACTTCGCTCTTTACCGCAAGCAGAAGGCAATGACCATCGAGAGAATCCGCAATTCCGCCGAATACCAACAGCAGTGCACGGCCGCCCGTATGGCCACAAACCGGCAGCAGCAGGAGTTTGACGAGGCATACACCAAGGCGAAGGAGGAATATGACTCCGTGCTCCTGCCCCGGTATCAAGCGGCCCGCAGCGCATGGGAAGCGGAGCATCAAGCACAAATCAGAAAAGAGGAGCAGGAGTTGGCCCAAGCAAAGAAGGAACTGGCGGCGCTCTACGGGGAGACCCGCATTGTTCCGGCCCAGTACCGGCGGGTGGACGCCCTGCAGTACATCTATGACATGATCTCCACCTCGGACTACGATGTGCGGCAGGCTATCGAGTACTTCGACAAGAGCCAGCAGCGGGCGCTGGAGGAAATGCGCCTGCAGGAGCAGCAGCAGGCCAACGCCCTGGCCATGGAGCAGAACGACCTGCTGGATCGGCAGAACTCCATTGCGGAGAAAGCCCGGCGGGACGCCAACATTGCGGCGGCGGTGGGCGCTGTGCAGCGGCACAATACCAACAAGACCATCAAAAAATGGATGGAGAAATAAGCAGCGGCGGCAGGTGCAATCACCTGCCGCCGTATGCGTTTTATTGGGGCTGGGAGAAAATGCGGTCACTGCACAATCTCTTGCAGGGGAATATGATCCAGTATGCGTCCGGCCTCGTTTGTCAGATATTCGTTGTGTCCGGTGCTCTCCTGATCCCACAGCACGGTGACGGTGTCGGCTTCGGCGGCACGGGCTTCGGCAAACGCCCGGATCAGCGGCAGCCAATCAAAATTCGCCCCGGACACCCGAAAATAGAGATCCCGGTTTCCGGGTACGGTGTCATATAGTCCGCCCAGACGCACCCGGAGAAATTCGCCGTTCAGCGCCCGGTTTACGGCGGCGTTCAGCTCCGGCAGCCGGGCCGGGTCCACATAGAAAAGCTCCCCGGCGTGCCGCTCCACAAAAGCACGGCTGAGGAAAACATAGGGCCGCTCCCGGATGGCCAACAGCAGGTTCCGCACCAGATTGCGGTTGGACCGCAGCGCCACACCGTAGGCGGCAATCAGGTCCAGACACCGCCGCTGGGTTTCCTCGCTTTGGGTAGCATCGTACAGCCATTCGGCGGCATAGAGGGTCTCCTCCACCTCCGCCGGGTTGGCACTTCCGTAGTAGTGCCATTGACAGGGAAATGCAATCCCGTCCCGCCGCAGCATCCAGGCGGTAGGGGTCTTATTCATACACATCCGCTCCTTTCGGGGGATAGTGTAGCATGGCGGGTGGGGTAAAAATGGGGCAGCATACTTTATGCTGCCCCTCAAAATTACCGATTCACTCGGAATGCATGACCATATACCCAAAGTGCCCGGTCTACATCACGGCACTCCTGATACACTGTTCCAAAGACGCTTTCCAGTTGTTCACAGTCCTGTCGATCTCATTTCCATCCAGTGTGTAAAACTTCATTAAAATCCCTCCATCAATTATATTTCTCCAACGCTTTCTCCAAATCGTTTTTGACCTTTTCCCGCAGGCGCTGCGGCTCCAGCACCGTCACATCCGGGGCGAAATTCAGGGCAAACTGCTCCATGGCCATCTCATTGGTAAAGGCCGTCACGGTAACACCGGCGTCGTCCTCGTCGGAGAAGGTCACCTCCGTGCCGAACAGGTCGATGACATCGCTGACCATGGCCTTGGCCACCCGAAACACCGCCCGGACATTGTCACTTGAATACATATAGGGGTGCTCCTTCATATAAGTGGCCAGATCCAGCGTCCGGCCATTGGCCCACTTCAGATGTTCAAAGGGCTTGGCAGGCTCGTCCAGGATCTTCAGCTCCGTAATGCGGTCCAGACGGTAGTTGGAAATGTCGTCGTACTTGTCATAGTTGCAGATCAGGTAATATTTCCCCTCCTTGGCCGCCATCTGATAGGGGGAGATGATATACACCCGCTCTGTGCCGTCGGGGCGGGTTTTAATGTGCTGGCGCTTGTCCGTGCCGTACTCCAGATACTTGAAGCTGACCTTCCGCCCCCGGCTGATGGCCTCGTCCAGCAGCTCGATGGTGAGAAAGAGCTGCTTGTTGTCGGTCTTGTCCTCCGGCAGGCGGGCAATGTGCTTCACCCGGCTGCGGAAATACACATTGGACAGGCCCTCCAGCTTGTTCACCAGCTCCTTGCACTGGCTGTAAGGGATGTGCTTGGAGAACAGCAGACTGTCAATGAGCAGCCGCAGTTCGCCGTCGGTGAAGTCCCGCTCCAGATAGAAGTCTGACCACAGGTAGCTCTCCTCCGGCACGCCGGTCTTGGGGTTCGGCACCATTCGAATGGACTCGCTGTACTCGATGTTGTAGCCGCAGTCCATGAGGTTCAGAATGTTCCGCCGGATGGCTTTGCGGTCGGCGGTCATGTCGTATTCGGTTTTCAGAATCTCGGCGATGTCCTTCTGACTCAGGCGATGTTCCTCGTCGGAGTACTTCCGCAGGATGTCCAGGATATTCATAATCAGCAGCTTTTTCGGCTGTTTCACAGGCATGGGATCACTTCCTCTTTTACCATATTCTATCACGGTATATCTTATAATACAAGATGACGTGGGGCAAAAACAGGCCACAGAATACCGGAGCAGGCACACATGGTGCTAATCCGTGAAGGCTCCGCACTCCGCACGCACGGCGATCTGCTCGCGAAGCCGGCTGACCTCTTTTTCGCAGGCCGCCAATTGATCCGAATAGGAATGATCCGGTGACCGCACAAGGTTCTGAAGCTCCTCTTTTCTGGAAACCACCTTGTCCAGGTGTTCCTTGTCCTGATCCGCAAACTTTTGGAACTCTTTCAAGGCGTTGATCACACGGCGGGCATTGCCCGCCGGTGTGTCACCCATGGAAACCGGATATTTTTGTTCCGCATATTTCAGCAGGATATAAGGCTTCTTTTCATCCTGCTTTTCCGGAAGCTCCATGCCCATTCCCAAAACCATTGGCATCTGCAATGCGCTCCCGGAGGTGAGAAAGTCATCTGTCAGAAGTGACTTGATCCGCTGATAGGCATTCTTGCGTGCATCGGCATCGTATTTTTTCAGGGCGTCTACTGCGTCTATCGAGGTTTCCCAGCGCTGTCTGGCCGCTTCGATTTTTTCGTCGATTTGCGCAAGCTCCTTTTTCTGCTCTGCAAGAGTCTGCCGCTCCCTGGACAGCAGAATTTTCAGGTTCTTGACCTCGTTTTCTTTTTCAGCCAGCTGTTTCATCAGCGGCTCAGCCAATGCAAGCGCTTTCACCTGTGCATAGGTCAGCACCTGGTTCTCCAGATCCTCAATAGAGCGCTGATAGGTGGTTCCTGTGAGAAACTGTGTAATAAAGCGCTGCTTTGTTTCTAAAATCTGCCAGGAATAGGAATCAAAGCTGCTTTCGGTAATGTAACGGTAGATGATCACATTTTTATTCTGATTGCCCCGGCGCAGGATTCTGCCTTCACGCTGTATCATGTCCGCAGGGCGCCAGGGTACATCCAAATGGTGAATGGCTTTCAGCCTCTCCTGCACATTGGCCCCGATGCCCAGCTTAAAGGTCGAGCCAATCAGAATGCGTATGTCCCCCGCATTGAATTTACGAAACAGCTCCAGTTTGCGGCTTTCTGTATGGTAGTGATGGATAAATGCGATCTGCACAGCCGGAATGCCGCACTGTACCAGCTTCTCCTTCAGTGCATCGTAAACATTGAATGCAGCCTTCTTTGGGGTCGCATAGTCACAAAATATCAGCTGTGTCATTTGGGGGTACTTGTTGTACAGCGCCGTCACACGCTCCACGCATTGACAGATTTTGGAGCTCTCACCCGCCGGCTGCTCTTTTCCTACCAATCTCAGGTCAAGCGCAGCTTTTCGCCCGTCTGTGCTGACCTTCAGCATATTGTCTACGCGACGGTCCACCGCCTTGCCGCGAATTGCCTCGGTTCGTTCACATAGGGAATTCATATAGGCAGTGAGTACCGGAAACCTTTTGATGGTTACATCTGTATAGCTCTCCAGCTTCGGCATTTCTTCCGTGTCGTCCATCGCATGAAAAATGGCGATTTGCGAGAACATCCGTGAAAGCTCCGGAAGATTAAAAAATTTGGAGAACCTTCTCACAAAACGGAATTTGGAGGTATCCACATCGATCTCGCAGAGTTGCTCGGGTAAAGCAAAGGTTTTGACCCAGTTATCAAATACATCCAGATGACTCTTTTCCAATTCGTCATATTGCAGATAAAGCTGCATGGCATAGGCATCGGAAATGGAGTTGCACAGCGGCGTGCCTGTGGCGAGCACCACCCCTCGCCCACCATTTGTGCGCTGAACATGGCGCACCTTGTGCAGCAGATCCATACATTTGGATGAACCTTTGGCGTTGATACCATTCAGGTTTTTCAGCTTTGTCCGTATGGGAATATTTTTGTAGTTGTGCGCCTCATCCACAAACAAGGTGTTGATCTCTAATTCGTCAAAGGTTATATCACCGGTTTGGGGCGTCGTCATGCTATCCAAAAACTCCCGGGTCAGCTTTTTGATATACTTCTTTTCCCGGTCAATCGTATTGGAAAAATCCGTCCGCTGGCGCGCATCGAACAGCACATCATTCAGGCGATTCAGCTTTTGCTTCATATTGTCAAGCACAACATCTTCCGACAGGGGAATCATTTCAAAGCAGCTATATGCCATGATGATCCCATCATAGTCGCCGTCGCGTATCTGTTTCAGTACCTTCTGCCGCATCATCGGCTTAAAGGACTTCGGTTCGACAGCAAGAACCTTTGCTTTTGGATACAGATCGGTGAATATCTTTTCCCACTGACCGACAATATGATTCGGTACAACAAACAGATTCTTCCGTGAGATCCCCTCCGAACGCATTTTCATGGCTGCGGCAATCATGATATAGGTCTTGCCCGCCCCTACATCAAAGGCAAGGAGTGTGTTCGGCGAGGAAAGGATCTTCTGCACAGCATCCTTTTGGTAGCCATAAAGGGTAAACGCCGGCGACATATCCGGAAATTGCAGTGCGCTTCCGTCATACTTCTGCGCTTCATAGCCGGTAAATATGTTGTTATAGGCTTCTTCCACCAGCCAACGGCGGTCCTCGTCAAGCCAGATCCACCGCTTGAATTCCTCATTGATCAGGCGCTGCTTTTCCAAGGCAGCAAGGGTATCCCGTTCGTTGTACTCCGTTCCGTTATCAAGCAGCTTGATCTCCCGCAGGTTCAGTGTATTTTCCATGATGCGCAGTGCATTGTATCGTTCAAGCCCGTACTTAAACATCGCATTTTTGCTGTTTAAGGAGGCCAGATAGTCCTTATTGTAGATGCACCAGCTTCCGGTTACCTCTTCGTATCCCAAAAATCCGGAAAAATCCGATTCACTCTCCAGAATATGAGCAATGAAATCCGCAATAATCTGTTTGCCGACCCAGGGAACGCCCAAGGAAACCTCAATATCTGTGTAGGGGATCGCATGCGGTGTTCTGCCGACCGTTGGCGCTCGGTATAGCTGTTCCTTGTGCTCATGCACGGCGGCCGCTTGCCGATAGAGCTCAATCCACTTATCCAGCGTCATCTGCTCCAGATTTTTTTCCGACAGCATATCCACAATTTCCTCCGCCGGAAACCCTCCGCCGTCATTGTAATAGAGCGTATGGTCCTGCGCGTCATAAACGGAATAATCTCTTTGCAACAGTTCCCGGGTAATTTGCCGCCCTAAAAGGCCGGGCTCCACTGTCGAAGCCAACTGCTCTGATATGTACTTACGATCCCTTTGCGCATAAAGGGGCATATTATTCCGAACCAGAAGATTCTTGAGCTCCAGCTTCCACAGTATGGTAAGCTGGTTTCTCCGGGATACCTGCTGGTTGCCGAGTGCTTCCCGAAACAAAGTGATATTGTCATTTTCGATGCACAGGAGGCCCCAGTGGTTCGGCACATGATACTGCGCAGACTGACAGTGGCTTTTGCTGACCACCAAATAGTTTTCGTCAAAGAACCGGTCATATGCTTTTATTTGGCCGGCCAATCTGAAATAGTTGTCCAAGTCGCTTTTGATCTCATAGCCGGTCAGCCTGTCCGTCACCGCCATTACATCACAGATCGAAGTGCCGATGCTCTTTTCCTGATAAATGCGGATCTCGTGATTGGATGCCTTCAGGTACGCGATCAGAATATTCCGAATGGCCTTGTCGTTCATAAGTGCCTCCTATGGGTATCAGTCTAACCAATGATATTGCGGACATAGCAGCCATCGCCAAAGTCCGCCTGCCTCCGTGCCATCCCAAAAACAGAGGCCACTTTTTTTGTGCTCGACTATTCCACTGCATTCCCCTTTTGGGGACGGTCAGCGTCGCAATACTGCTCCCGCCACGCCGCCAGCGTTGCTTCTGCAGCTTCGTCATTCTCCCTGATTCCCCTGCAAATTAGATTCAAATATAACGTGGCCACAGGATGGCTGCTTGATTCAAATTTTCCAACACGAATTTCTTTTATTTTAGGAGCCGCCATTCCCCAGCCGTCATCGGCTTTAGTTCCTCTTTTCAGCGTATAATTTATCTGATTATTTACTCTAAACTCTATATTGTACTTTACTTTTTCATCATGAATATACCCGTAATGCTTTACTGCAATGTAGCAAGTGCAGGTTTTCTTAGACAAATACAGCTTCGTAATTTTTAACCCACAATTACAGATAACCTGTAGTATTACATATTGCAAAAAACCAATATAAAAAGACAACGCATCATCTGAAATTTTCTTTGATTTCTTGTTGGATGGTTTCGCTGCCTTAACAACAGGGTCATCTATCCGGTAATCATCCATATTGACCGAGATGTCAATCCGCTTTTTGATCACTCTAACCGGTCTAAACCATTTTTTCATATCGAAGACTCCCTCCATATATGCTTTTACTTGGCCGACCAATCCGGAATCGTTATCCAAATTGTTTTTGATTCCATAGCTGGTCAGTCTAACCATAGTGTAAAATACCCGGTGAGGCAAAAATGCTCCACCGGGTATGATCTGCCTTATCGCTTCTATCCTGCAAGCGCATTGGCGCTCCAAGAATCAGCGCATAAAAAGGGCATGGGTAGTCACGCCGAAAAGCCTATCCTCTGCTTTGCCGGGGCTGCAATCTCCGGCATTTCAATATCCTCGGCACACAGGGTCGTGATGTCTTCTTGCGTGAGACTTTCATAGTCCTGAGTCAGCAGCCGGGTGGCCTGCGCCATTTTTGCTTTTTCGAGGATATTGCGAACATAGCGGCCATTGCCGAAATCCGCCTGTCTCCGTGCCGTCTCAAACACAGAGGCCAGTTTTTCCTGTGCCTGATCATCCAGATGCAAGCCCTTCTTTCGGGCGGTCAGCGCCGCAATGCTGCATAGCTCCTCCACGCTGTAATCCGCAAAGGGTACATGATAGGCAATGCGAGAGCGCAGGCCGGGATTCTTCTGCAAAAATTCCTCCATCCTATCCGGGTACCCGGCGAAGATCACCACCATGTCGTCCCGGTAATTCTCCATCTCCTGCACGATGGTGTTGATGGCCTCATCCCCATAAGAGCCACTGCGGCCATCCACCAGAGAGTAGGCCTCGTCAATAAACAGTACGCCGCCCTCCGCCTGCTCAAACCTTTTCTGCACGGTCTGCGCTGTCCAGCCTACATATTTGCCCACCAGGTCGCCCCGCCCCACTTCCACCAGATGTCCCCGGGACAGCAGCCCGTTCTCCCGCATGATCCGGGCAAAGAGCCGGGCCACAGTGGTTTTGGCCGTACCTGGATTTCCGGTGAACACCATGTGCATGGCTGGGTGGTCGACTTTCATGCCCTTGTCCGCAAAAAGCTTCTGCGCCTTGTGGTAGTTCAGCGCCTGCAAAATGACCTTCTTGGCCTCGGTCAGGCCGATCATTTCCATCAGCTCTTTGTAGGCGTCGCCCTTTGGTTTGGCTTTCTCCACCTCGGTTTTTACAGTGGTAATCTCTTTGTACTGGGGATACACGGTGGTTTTCAGCTTGTTGTTATACCAACCATCGAAGATTGTCCTCAGTTCCGGCGCCAGATACCCCCGGTTTCCCTCCAGCTTAGCAAACAGCTTTTTATCTGTGCGGACATGATTGTCCCGGGCCAACAGCTTCAAGTAATCTCCGGCTTGTTCACCCTCGAGAAATTCTTCCTTCAGCTCCACAAAACTGACCGTGCCGAGATTTTCGTAAAAAAGCTCTTTCAGCTTCGTGCATTCCCGGGGCAGACAAAGGATGGTCAGCACCTGATGACGGTATTTTTTGATGTAGCTGCATAGCTTTTCAATGGTATCACGGATCCCGTCAGCCGTATCCTCGTCGTCTATGTCGCCGTAGTCGGCGCTGTATTGGACGATCACTGTGCCACCGGCGTTGCTTTTGTAAAACTGATCGTAAGTCGAGGACTCCCCATACAACGCCTCTCCGCGAAAGCGGACAGAGCTGTACCGCCTGTTTTGCAGCCGCCCATTGGCGTAGAGCGATGGCAGCAAGGCCTGGATCATCTCCCGGCGGATGCCTGCGTCATCGGTCTGTATCAAGTAGTGGACGGGATGACCAACGATTTTTGCGGAAGCGCCCCCGGCGTAAATGCGGTCCAGCTCCGGGAGAAGGCAGTCCTTCGTAAAGAGCCGTCCGGCTTTGGCGTAGATCTCGTCCTTGCAAGCCTCGTCCATGAGATCCTCCCGGAAGCAGAAGTCACTGAAGCGCCGATTTACCATGTAGTCCAGATCCAGCGTCTTCAAAACATCGTCATCATCTTCAATATAATCACTTCGGCTGGCTCGGTGCAGCAAATTACAAGCAGCATGGAGAGAAATCTCCTCCGCATGGATATCCGTCAGCTTTACGCCCAATGCCTCCGTATACGCAGGAAACTGAGGATTCATATTCATGCGAGGGTCCTTCTGCACGGCCATTGCCGTAAAAGTGCCGCCGGAGGCGTTGACCACATAGAAAAAAGCCTGGCCCCGAAGCCCTTTGTTGAAGGCCTCGCTCTTGGCGGCCAGTAAATCCACATTTTCATCAGCCGTCCGCTTTCTGCCCTGTCCGCCGCTCCCGGCTGCGAATGCCCCTACCAGCTTAAAAAACTGCATCTCTGTACCTCCCATGTCTCTTTATCCTTGCAAAACGAGTATAGGAAATTGAGTGGGATAAAAAAGGGCCATCGGCTGTCCTGCACATTACAGTCAGGGAGGCATTCAAGAGATGATGTAATGAGCATCCCGTTCTACTACTTCATCCCGAAAAGCATACTGTCCCGCTGTGGGGTGGAGCTGAACGCCATTCCACGGAATCCGCAGGTGCTGCTCCGTAACCGGGCCGCCTGTGAGTTCGTGGAGAGCGACCTGTTCCGGCTGCTCATCATAGACGCCACCGCCTTTATGGTTTGGCCGTATATGGGCTTCGGCGAGTATATGGAAATTTATTCCGGCTACGACCCGGCGTGGCGGTTTGCCCACTGCCCGGACTACTGGATCCAAGAGCTGACGGACGAAGGCATCTTGGCCTCCGCCGGCGAATTATTCAAAGGTTGCCATTCAGAACTGGGCTATGTGCCGGAATGGCAGATCGACATCTATCTGCGCTACATTGTGCCCAATGTGATGAAAAAGCACCGGATGGACGAGATCATCCAAGTGGCACGGGAGTACCCCTGCCTTGAGGATTTTGACTTTCGGAAAAGCAATCAGAAAACGGACTTCATCCGCCAATGGTACCACACCCGCACCAGGCACCCGATAATCTCTCTGGAGGAATTTCAGGAGGCATATGCCGACGCCCACGGCGGACAGGAATACGAGGAGCCGGACCCGTCGCAGAATGTGGAGGAAACAGCGGTAGCACAGGCGCTGGTGGATCAGTTCAAGGCCACGCTCAGCGAAAAGGATATGCAGATCCTTGAGCTGCGCATGAACGGCGATACGCTGGAGGAGATTGCCGAAAAGCTGGGCTACAAAAATCACAGCGGCGTTCTCAAGCGCATCCGAAAGATCGGGCAGGCTTATGAAGCCTACACCGGCGTGGACTACGGCTTTGAGAGCGGTAAAATCGTCGGATAACACCTACTAAAAATCGGTAGGTGTTATTTTTATGCCCGGATTTGAGAGTGCGCCGCTGCCGTGCGTCTCACGGTATAACAAGCAGGGACTTTGTGTGCCACAAAAGTCCCAATCACAGCCGAAATCGGCTGACTCTTTGGGGGCGCAGCCCCCAATCCCCCGAAAGGAGAGATGTGTATGGGGAAAGATGTTCGTATTGCCGTCCGTGTGACGGCAAGAGAAAAGGATAAAATCCAGTCCAAAGCCCGAAAATGTGGGCTGAGTACAACTGAATATGTGAAGCAAAGAGCGTTGGGGTACGAGCCGAGAACGGTTCCACTTGACGCTCTTTTTGCTTGTCTTGAAAAGCTGGGCGAGCTTGCGGATAAAGCGAGTTCGCCGGAGCTGGACGAGGAAATTGGTGCGGTGCTGAAGCAGATCACAGCGGAATTTCTGCTTCCCGGAAAGGGGTGATATGCTATGGCTGTTACAGGCTTTTGGCCTGTGTTCAAAAACCTGAAAGCCACGCTGGACTACGCCGACAATCCCGACAAGACCACCGCCCCGGAATATCTGGACGAGGATTTGTATGCTGCCCTGCGTTACGCAGAGAACGACGATAAGACCGACCGCAAAATGTTTGTGGGCGGTATCAACTGCTCGGCACAGAACGCCTACGCCGAGATGATCGCCGTACAGCGGCGATTCGGGCTGCGTGGCAAGGTGGTGGGCTACCACGGTATTCAGAGCTTTCGTAAGGGCGAGGTCACGCCGGAGCAGGCGTTTGCAATCGGCAAGGAAACCGCACGGCAAATGTGGGGCGATCGGTATCAGGTGCTGGTCACCGTCCACCTGAACACCGACAATGTCCATTGCCATTTTGTTGTGAATCCCGTGTCCTTCAAGGATGGTACAAAATTCAAAAACAAAATCGGCGACCACAGAGAGCTGCGGCAAATCTCCGATGAGATTTGCCGAGAGCACGGGCTGTCGGTATTGGAAAACAGCGAATTTTACAGCAAGGGCAAGAAGAAAGAGTACTGGGTCCACAAGGCCGGCAAGCAGACCCACCGGGACTATCTGCGGGAGGATGTGGAATACTGCCTGTCCTTTGCAACTAACCCAAGAGAATTTGAAAATCAGCTCAATACGCTCGGTTATACCCTTGACCCTGTGCGCTTTTCGGTCAAGGCAAAGCATTGGGAGCGTGCCGTGCGGCTGAATAGTATGGGCTTCTCAAAGGAGCGTGTCAACGAGCAGCTACGGCAGAATGCCGAAAATCGCTATCGAATGTTTACCTTGGAATACAAGGCACCATATAGAGCAAAACGGTTTCCGCTGGAGGACGAGCTGCGAAAGCTGGATTTCTCTATTGAGCACAGCCATGACGCCGCCACCGTTTTGGTGGATGCGGTGTTTTATCTTGTCATAACGGTCGTTCAAATCGTAGCCGAGCTTGCCGATGAAAAATACACTCGCCTTTGCTATGCCCGGTTGTCGGAAAGGAGCATTTTATTATGGCAACAGCAAACAAAACCAAAGGGCAAAAGGAAGAACTCATTACGGCACTGTACTGCCGCCTGTCCGTGGATGATGATAATAAGGATATGGAGTCGAACTCCATTACGAATCAAGAGTTACTATGTAGAGGGTGGTTTCTCCTACCGAATACATATGACTGCGGCTCATTTGTGGTGAATGGAACAGCAGTTGTAGGAAAGGAGCAGAATAATCCTTATAACCGCTGCAAATCAACACAAAAAGGAGCTGAACTTTATGAAATCTTTATTTGAAGAAATGGGCGGCACTTACCGTCAGGAGGGTGATTATCTTATCCCGAACCTTGCGCTGCTGGATGAACCGGAATACCAGATCGGCAAGTACGGGCGTATGCGCCGCAGTTATCTGAAAGAACATCGTCCAGTTCTCTACGCAAGCCTGCTCACAAGCGGAACGCTGCATCGGCACCTTGCCGAGATCGACCAAGCCTGTAACGAGCGTATGGCAATCATCGTTTCCGATATGGCAAGGCAGGAAGATGTGACCGAAGCGCTCAAAGCCGCCGACCAAATGGAATGGGTGCGCCGCATGAACAGCATCCGCAATCGTGCGGAGGAAATCGTTTTGACCGAGCTTGTATATGAATGACAAATGCCCGTTATTGACTGCATGGCCGATAACGGGCATTATCTTTATTCTTTTGGTGCTATAAACTTGTATTTACCCTTTCCAAAGCCGCTGACAGGCTCAATCAAATCCGCATTTTTCAGTTTTGTAATGAGATTGCCTGCGGCAGTAACAGAATCCTTTGTGATAGTAGCGATATCGGAGCGACCAAACACACCATCAACGCCCACATTTGCAAATACCGCTTTCACCTTTTCAATCGTGCCTTGGCTTGCGTTCAGCCGATCAATCGCAACCTCAATCGCAACATTTTCGCCCTCAATCGTAACCTTGGTTGTGTTTGCCGCTGTTCCATAATTCAGATTATAGAGTGTAACTTGAAAAGAACTGGCATCTGAATAGAATTTAGGCTCCAGTTCGTCACGGTAGTTGTGAGCGGCGCGGTAGGTTTCCGTGATTTTCTTAAAGCCGCTGCCCTGCCGCTCCATATAACCCAGCCGTCCGAAAATATCTGCAAGGACGGGATTGCGGC
>OLGL01001821.1_pt1 | contig 19053 bp, 12 predicted proteins | sample 1605041 | NCBI WGS metagenome assembly OLGL01 (sample SAMEA3888905, study PRJEB22519) | human gut metagenome | biome: human gut; feature: human-associated habitat; material: faeces | place: Denmark | collected 2010 | reverse complement strand
ATAATATTTGGCATTTTATTATCCATTGTATTAGTTGCATTTACGGGTGCTTTAATTTACCAAATTTATAAATTACAAGTTTTACCGGATAAAATTTTAATTCCAGGAATTTTAGCTATCGTCCTATTTGGGTTGATTTTGTTGTTGGTGCTTAACTTCTGTACACATGGAATAATTAGTAAAATTATATATTCATTTTTAGTTATTGCGATTTGTATTGTATATGGATTTGGAAACTTCTATTTGTATTCTACAAGTAAAACATTAACGACAGTAACAGCACAATCCAATAAAGCGAAAAACACTGTTTCAGTCATTGCGATGAATTCTAGCAGCATGGAAGATGTAAAGAGTTTAGAAGGGGCTAAGCTTGGTGTTTTGACAAACATCGGTAAGGAATCTACACAAAAGTCATTGAAGGATATTAAAAAGAATAAGGTAACTTATACAAAATCAGATTATGATAATGTGCCTAGTTTGATTAAGGCTTTGTATGATGGTGAAGTGGATGCGGTTGTATTAAATGAAGCGTATCGTTCAAATGTATGTGATATTGAAGAATATGCCAATTTCAATAATGAAACAAAAGTGATTCATAAAACGGTTTATTATACAAAAGAAAACAGTTCTCCATTAGCAGTTTCGGATATTACTGCAAAACCATTTAATATTTTAATTAGTGGAAACGATTCATTTGGCTCATTAGATGAAAATTCAAGATCCGATGTAGATATGTTAGTTACAATCAATCCAGTGACTTCAACTATTTTATTAACAAGTATTCCTCGTGATTCTTATGTTACAGAAGTTTGTGATGACTATGCATGTAACTATGGAGTAACAGACAAGTTAACACATACAGGAATGTATGGTGTAGATACGACAAAGGATACAATTGAAAATTTATTAGATATTGAAATCAACTATGTATATCGCGTGAATTTTACAAGTATGATCAATATTGTGGATGCTCTAGGTGGAGTAGATGTTACTGTACCAGAAGGTATGGCCGTTTCTAAATTTTATACAAATAGTAATTTAGAAGGTGTACATGAAGGTGAGAACCACTTAGATGGAAAACGTGCATTAGCTTATTCTCGTGAAAGAAAAGCGTACTTAGATGGGGATGTTCAACGTGCTCGTAACCAGCAACAAGTATTGCAGGCTATGTTTAAAAAAACTACATCACCAGAGATTATTAAGAATTATGTGAACTTATTAAATGCCTTGATTGGTGCTTTTGATACAAATATGACAACAGATGAAATTACTTCTTTTATCAAATACCAAATTCAGGCAAGTCCAAAGTGGAAATTTGAACAATTTGTGCTTAAAGGAGACAATGATCTACGTGTGAGTCCAGAACTTGGTTCGGAAGTCAGTGTCGTTATCTTATATGATTCTTATATCAGTATTGCACATGATAAGATTCAAGCTGTATTGGATGGAAAATCAAGTGATACAGTAGAAGCACAAGAGGATACTCCAGCAGGAACTTTATCTGAAGAAGAAATTGAAGCTCAAATTCAGTATGGTTTAATGACAGAAGCTCCAATTGAAGAGGAAGGTTCAGAAATTTATTACGGGAACTAACAAGATTCTTTATTTAGAATGATGATTGAAAAAGATTAGGGGAAGCTTGGCTTCCCCTGTAGTATTATTGATTAAATAGGTAACAATTTAGATTGCGAGGAAGAAATATGGATTTTTTGAGAAGTCTTAAAAAGAACAAAGAGTTAATATGGTTTTTAGCTAAGGATGATATTAAAAAAAGATATGCCGGATCCTCTTTAGGAATCGTATGGGCTTTTGCACAGCCTTTGGTAACTATTACTATTTATTGGTTTGTATTCCAGATTGGATTACGTTCAGTTGCGCCAGGACAATATGGAGATATGCCATTTTTGGTCTGGATCATGTGTGGTTTGATTCCGTGGTTCTTTTTTAGTGATGGTATAAACAGTGTAACTTCAGTCTTTCTTGAATATAGTTATTTAGTAAAGAAAGTTGTATTTGATATTAATATTTTACCGGTCATTAAAATTATTTCAGCCATGTTTGTACATATCTTCTTTATCTTTTTGATTTTTATTGTCATGGCTTTATTTGGATATATGCCTTCGATTTGTTATATTCAAGCGTTTTATTATTCATTTTGCATGATTTGTTTGATTCTAGCAATTGGATATTTCACATCAAGTTTATCCGTTTTTTTCAGAGATTTACCACAACTTGTACAAGTATGTTTATCAGCAGGAATGTGGTTAACACCCATTATGTGGGCTTTTGATATGCTTCAAGGTTATTGGTTTTCATTTATTTTTAAATTAAATCCAATGTTTTATGTTGTAGAAGGATATCGTAGTGCCATTTTAGGTCATCAATGGTTATTTTCAAATTGGAAGCTTACAATTTATTTCTGGTGTGTTGTTGTATTGTTGACTTTAATTGGGCGAAATGTATTTAAAAAGATGAAGCCTCATTTCGCGGATGTTTTATAGGAGATAAGAAAATGGATAGTGTTATTGAAATAAAAAATATTTCCAAAATCTATAATTTATATAATAAACCAAGTGATCGATTAAAAGAGGCTTTGTTTTCACGTAAATCGAGACACACAGAATTTGCGGCATTAAATGATGTTTCTTTTAATGTAAATAAAGGCGAAATCCTAGGAATCATTGGTAAAAATGGAAGTGGAAAATCGACAATTTTAAAAATTATTACAAGTGTATTAACACCAACATCTGGCGAATGTATTGTCAAAGGTAAAATTGCCGCATTACTAGAACTTGGTGCAGGTTTCAATATGGAATATACAGGTATTGAAAATATTTATTTAAATGGACAGATGATTGGTTTTTCTAAAGATGAAATGGATAAAAAATTACAAGACATTATTGATTTTGCCGATATTGGAGAACATATTTATCAACCTGTTAAAACATATTCAAGTGGTATGTTTGCGCGTTTAGCTTTTTCAGTAGCTATTAGTGTTGATCCAGATATTTTGATTGTAGATGAAGCTTTATCGGTTGGAGATGTTTTTTTCCAAAATAAATGTTATCGTCGTTTTGAAGAATTTAGAGAACGTGGTAAAACCATTTTATTTGTAACGCACGATATGGGTAGTGTTATTCGTTATTGTAATCGTTGTGTTTTATTAAATGCAGGGAAAAAGGTTGCGGAAGGTAAACCACAGGAAATGGTGGATCTTTATAAGCGTATTATGGTTGGTCAATGGAATGAAAATGAAGAGAGTTCAGAAGAAGCATCATCGATTCAAAGTTCAAATGTAAAGAATGATCAATTATGGAAAGATCAAATCAGTACAAATCCAGATATTGAAGTTTATGGAGATGGAAGAGCGGATATTATCGACTTTGGAATATTCTCAGATACAGGAGATATTGGAAATAATGTCTATAAAGGAGATTATTATTCAATAAAAATGAGGGTTCGTATCAATGAAGATAACTTGAATCCAATCTTTGCGTTTAAGTTAAGAGATATCAAGGGAACGGAATTAACGGGAACAAACACAATGTTAGAAGATATTGATACTTCTCAATGTAAAAAAGGGGATATTGTTACGATTACATTTAGACAAAAACAATATTTACAACCAGGACAATATTTAGTGTCTTTAGGATGTACAGCTTTTGAAGGAGATCAATTTGTCGTATATTGCCGAAACTATAATTGTTGCGTTTTAGGTGTTGTAGCACAAAAAGGTACGATTGGTATATTTGATAGCGAGTCTGAAGTGAGTGTTTCTGTCGAATAGTATAAGTGTGTTATAATATGTATATATTTTTAAAAAGGTGAAATTATGGATGTAAGTATAGTAATACCAACAAAAAACGGTGGTGCTTTATTTGATGAAGTACTAACGATGATTGATAAACAAGAAACAGAATATGAATATGAAGTGATTTGTGTGGATTCTGGTTCAACCGATGATACGGTTGACATTATTAAACGTCATCATTGTATTTTAAAACAAATTGATAAAACGGAATTTGGCCATGGCAAAACACGAAATTTAGGAGCAAGTTTAGGAACTGGTGAGTATATTATCTTTATTACACAAGACGCTTTACCTTATGATACGCACTGGATTCAAAATTTTATTGATGGTATGAAATCCGATCCTGAAATTGTAGGTGGTTTTGGAAAACACTATCCATATCCGGATTGTAATATTTTTGATAAAAGAGATCTAACTTTACTATTTCAAGGGTATGGTACTACGAATACGATTTATCAATTAGAAGATAAAGAGCGTTATAAAAATGAAGAGGGTTATCGTCATTTGTTAGCTTTTTATTCAGATAATAATTCATGCATGAGAAGAGATATTTGGGAAAAATATCCATATGATGATGTGAACTTTGCAGAAGATCAAATTTGGGCAAAGAAGATGATTGAGCTTGGCTATAAAAAGTTATATTGTCCTTATGCAGGGGTATACCATTCTCATAATTATGAGCTAGAAACATACAAACAAAGATTTTATGATGAATATAAGGGTATATATACAATCCATCAATATGTAATGGTAAAAGACATTCCCCATTTACTTGTGGGATATTATAGATTTGTGAAAAATAATTTGAATTATGTAAATACTTTGGATATGGATGCAGCTGAAAAGAAAAAATGGCGTAAATATGCGATTAAAAGAGATTGGTATCGATTCTATTCTGCATATATGGCGGGAAAGTATTATCGTAGTTCAAAATCAAAACAAGAGAAAATGGATCAAAAGTTTTCTCAGCAGTTAAGACAAATCAATCAATAGAGGTGTAATCATGGAAGCAAGAAAAATAATTAATTCGCTACAAAGAAGAGGTTTAAGAGGTTCGATTCAAAGGTTTCGTCAAGGACCTCAAAAGGTAGGCCTAATCGATTTTTGGAGTTTTATAACAGACCGAGAAGAAACTCCATTGAATCTAGAGGAGTATAAAAAACATAAAGAGGGAAATCAAATCACATTAAATTGGGTGATACCTGAAATGGGTGAAGGGTCAGGTGGACATTTGAATATTTTCCGCTTTGTTTCCTATTTAGAAAGACATGGAGTACATAACCGTATTTATTTATATCGTTCCACTCGTTTTTTAAATAATAGTTATTTAAAAGATTTTGTACGTAAATATTTCTCTATTTTGGATGAAAATGTTGAGTTGTATCATGATACAAAGTTAATGACTTTTGCGGATGGTATAGTGGCAACAAGTTGGGATACAGCTTATTGTGTACGTAATTTTAATAATACAATTTCAAAGTTTTATTTTATTCAAGATTTTGAACCACATTTCTTTGCACATGGTTCTGAATATGAGTTTGCGGAACAAACATACAAGTTTGGCTTTAGAGGTATTACAGCAGGAGATTGGTTAAAAGATATTTGTATTAACCAATATAACATGAAGGCAAATAGTTTCAGTTTCTCATATGATAAAGATTTATATACAGTTAAGAAAAAACAAGATAGTACTAAGCGTGTATTTTTCTATGCTCGTCCAGTTACACCTCGAAGAGATTTTGAACTAGGCTTGTTAGCTTTAAATGAGCTTTCTAAAAAGATTCCAGATTTAGAAGTTGTTTTCGCAGGATGGGACGTTTCACAATATGAAATTCCATTCAAACATCAAAATTTAGGCATTATGAAAATTGAAGAATTATCTGATTTATATGGAAAATGTGATTTATGTCTAGTTATTTCAAATACAAATCTTTCATTATTACCACTTGAAGTAATGGCTTCAGGTTCTGTTGCCGTATGTTCAAAAGGAGCAAATAGCGAATGGTTAGTTAGTGAAGAAAATAGTGTTTTAGTATCGTATGATCCAATTGAGATTGCGAATACTATGTATACATATTTAAATGATTCAGAAAAATTAGATGCAATTCGTCAAAAAGGAATTGAATTTGCGCAACATACATCTTGGGATGTAGAAGGAAAGAAAGTTTTAGATGCAGTTTTGAAAGGAATTAAAGAAGATGAAGAAAGTTTTAATAATAGGGGGTAATGGATTTATTGGTGCAAATCTTGCTCGCTATTTGAGTAAAGAATATAAAGTATATTCTTTTGACATTCAAAATCCAAAAGAAAAAAATCCAGATGTAGAATATGTCGAAGGGGATTTTTTCGATGATGAAATTCTAGAAAATGCCATTCAAGATAAAGATATTGTGATTCACTCTTTAAGTACGGTCAATCCAGGAAATTCAAACAAGCGCTTTATGCAAGGGTACTCTAGAGACTTTGTGCAAAGTGCACACTTGTTTGATTTATGTGCACAAAAGAATATTAAAGTAATCTTTTTATCTTCTGGTGGAACGGTTTATGGAATTCAAGAAGAGCAACCAATTAAAGAATCAAGTTTGGCGAATCCAATCAATCATTATGGTTCAGTAAAACTTTGCATTGAAACTGTCTTAAAGACATTTAACAAACAATCTCATTCGAATATGATTATTGCGCGTATTTCAAATCCATATGGTCCTGGACAAGATTTTAATAAAGGTGTTGGATTTATTGACGCAGCTTTGAAAAAGACATTAAATCATGAACAGATTGAAATCTGGGGTGATGGAAGTGTTGTACGAGACTATATCTATATTGAAGATGTTTGTGAAATGATTGGTTCGTTGATCAATTATGATGGAAATGAAGAGGTCTTCAATGTCAGCAGTAATCAAGGTATTTCATTAAATGATGTAATTTCAAAAATGAAAGAGTATGGTTTAGCGCCTGATGTTGTTTATAAAGATGCAAGAAGCGTAGATGTTGCTAAGGTGGTTTTGGATAACCATAAGATTGAAAGTATTCACGAATGTAAGATTCGTTCTTTCGAAGAAGGTTTAAAGTTGTATATTGATTATTTAAAAAATACTAGTTTTTAATGGAGAAAATTATGAAGCAGATCAGGAAGTATAGAGATTTTTACAACAACATTAAATATCGTACAAATGTATTTGAATGGTATCCATTTAAAGAAAATGCCAAATTATTATATGTTGGTGATAGTGCGATTTTAGAATCTTATTTTTTACAACGCTTCAAATGTTGTATGACTTCCTTGTCTAATTTAGATACATTGAATGATTCTACTTTTGATTATATTATTGTCGATGGCGAATTTGATTGCATGGATGATAAAGAAACTGCATTATGTGATTTATTGAATAAATTAGATTTAGAAGGACAACTGATCCTTTTAACAAACAATAAATTAGCTCTTCGTTATTTTGCAGGAGTTAAGGAGTTTGAGTCGGATGAATTCTTTGGAAATCTAAAAAAACATACGAATTTATATTCAAAGAATCAATGGGATACATTATTTTCTAAATTAAAAGTTCATGCTCAATACTATTATCCATATCCAGATTATTTCTTAACAAAACAAGTTTTAAGTGATGAATGGTTGACTGGAAATATTAATTTAGAATATGAGGATTGTCATGAATTTAGATATAGTTTCTTTAATGAAAATATAGCTTTACAATCCCTTGTAGAATCTGGTGATTTTGCGACATTTAGTAATTCATTTATGATTATTCTTTCAAATCATAAGAGTAATATTATTTATTCAAAGATTTCTTCAGAAAGAAAAGATAATTTTAAAATATGTACAAATATTTTAAAAGATAAGGATACATATCGCGTAGAAAAAATCGCATTAGATCCTTCTGGAATTTCTCATTTTGATAGAATTCATCAATTTTATAAAACAACGAAACATAATGATTTATTTCATTATTGTCCAGTACAATTAGAGAATAACACATTAATTTTTGATTTTATCAAAGGTGAGAATCTTGAATCCATTGTCAATGGATATGTGAAGCATGATCAATTGGATAAGATTATTGAAATAATGGATTTGTTGTATAAAATCAATGCGTATGGAGATATTGTTGATTTTAAAGTAAATCACGAATTTATAGATGTGTTTGGCAAACAGGATGAAAGTCTTTTATTAGATCAGAAGTGTATTCGTTTCTGTGATATAGATGTCATTTTAGAAAATGTGATTCTAACGCAGAATCATACATATTCAATTTTAGATTATGAATGGGTGTTTGATTGCACTATTCCAGTCTCATTTATTATGTATCGAGCTATTTTACATAGTATTGCACTTTCTAAACTCAATGAGGAAGAAATTGAGAAAATTTATTTGCGTTATGGGATTACGGAAGAGCTTAAAACATTATATTTATCAATGGAAGAAAACTTCCAACATTATGTATCGGATGAAAAAATTTCTGATTATTATAATAAATCAAGAATGTATTTGTTAGATTTGCATAAAGAAGTAGAGAAGGATCTCTTAGATATTATAGTGAATGGTCAAAAGAATACTTTGTTCAATTCAAAACAAATGCATTACGAAACAAACGTTGGAAATCAAGATATTCATATTCAATTTGGAAAGAAATCAATCTTTAAATTAAATACTATCACAATGAATGGAAATTTGATTTCAGATTTTAAGACAAATGCATCTTTTGTGATCAACGATGATTATTATTTTATAGAAACACCGCAGATTCAATTGTCAAATTCAGAATCTGGTTTGTTAGAGTTGGATTTCTATATGTATTATTATGGGGAAGACTGCATTGATAACATTATTAATTTGATTGATACAAATCATAGATTAAATCAAGAATTAAGTGAAATTAAGGAGTCTAAGATATATAGATTAACGAAAAATAAGATATGAATTATTATAAAACAGGTCAGTTCGCACGTCTTGCGAATGTGAGTGAAAGAACAATTCGATATTATGACAAGATAGGGTTATTAAAACCCTCTTTTGTTATGGAAAATGGATATCGTCAATATAGTGATTTGGATTTATTGAAGTTACAGAAGATTTTATCATTAAAACATTTGGGTTTTAGTATTGAAGAAATCTTTCCAATGGTTATGGACAATACCAATCTTAAGGAGAGTTTTGAATTGCAGATTGATTTGATTGAGGATAAGATTAGTCATCTACAATCTTTAAAGGATGCTTTAAAAAGGGCGAGTCAATCTTCAAATCTTTCTTGGAATATGATTTTATCTTTAGTTCAATTGTCGAATGAAGAAACGAACATTATTGAGCAATATAAGAATGCGAAGAACTTAAATGATCGTATTTCTTTACATGAAAAGTATTCTACAAATAAGCAGGGATGGTTTAATTGGTTATTTGAGAAGATTGATTTTTCTAAGGTGAATCGCTTATTAGAACTTGGTTGTGGCAATGGTAAGTTGTGGCAAGAGAATAAGATTGATTTAAGAAATCGAGAAATATTCTTATCGGATATTAGTGAAGGTATGGTGGAAGAGGTTCGTAATAAATTGGGTTCTGACTTTAACTGTATTGTGGCGGATGCTGAAAAGATACCTTTTAAAGATGTTTATTTTGATTCTATTATTGCCAATCACGTTTTGTTTTATTTGAATGATTTAAATCAAGGATTAAAAGAAATCTGTCGAGTGTTAAAACCAAATGGAGTTTTATATTGTAGTACATATGGTAGTAGGCATATGAAAGAAATTACGGATATTGTACAAAACTTTGATTCTAGAATAAATCTTTCGAATCATAGTTTGTATGATGTATTTGGTTTAGAAAATGGTGAATGTATTTTAAAACAATATTTCACGAGTGTTCAAAGAATGGATTATCAAGATTCATTAGAAATTACAGAATCTAAGCCTTTGATTGATTATATTATGTCTTGTCATGGCAATCAAAATGAAATATTAGGGCCTAGACTATCGGAGTTTAAAGAATATATTGAAGAGTTATTACAGAAAGATGGTAAAATAGTTGTAACAAAACAGGCTGGATTGTTTGTGTGTGTGAAGTAGGAGGTGTTATTTTGGAGTTAGTGAATAAATCAATGGAGGTATTAAAACGAGAAGGGATTTCAGGTTTAGCAAAACATGCCTCGCATTATATTCATAAGAAAAGAGAATCAAGACCTAAAAGTGATGCATTTAAGGATGTCTTGTTTATAAATGGGTGTCCTAGAGATTTGTTGCCACATCCACCTCGTTATCGTGTAACACATCAAATGGAACAGCTAAAAGTGAATGGCTATACTTGTGATGAAGTTTTCTTTGAGAATGTAGATCTAAAACAAGTGCGGATGTATTCTTGTTTCATTATTTTTAGAGCGCCTTATACAGAAAAATTAGATGCATTTATTCAATTGGCTAAATCATGGAATAAACCCGTACTTTATGATGTGGATGATTTAGTCATTGATACAAAATATACAGATCAGATTGCGTATGTTAAGAATATGGAGGCTTCTCAAAAAGCTCGTTATGATTTAGATGTTATGAAGAATCAAAAGTTATTAAAGCTTTGCGATGGATGTATCACAACGACTTTGGCCTTGAAGAAGGAGCTTGAAAAATACAATCCAAATGTATGGATCAATCGAAATACGGCTTCTATTGAAATGGTAACTTTATCACAAGAAATTAAGAAAACATCAAAAGATACTGTGGATATTGGTTACTTTAGTGGTAGTATTACGCACAATGAAGATTTTGAAATGATTAAGCCAGCCTTGATTCATGTGTTGAATGTATATGATCATGTGCGTTTGCATCTTGTTGGAGAAATCGATTTGCCTCAAGATTTAAAGATATATGCTTCTAAGATTGAAGTACATCCTTTTATGGATTATAAAAAACTTCCTGAATTGATTTCTAAGATGGATATTAATTTAGCACCTTTAACTTCAAACATTTTTAATGAAGCCAAATCAGAAAATAAATGGGTAGAGGCAAGTTTGGTTAAGACTTGTACGATTGCTTCAAATCTAGGTGCTTTTAAAGAGATGATAGAAGATCATAAAACTGGAATACTTTGTTCTAATATAGTTGAGTGGAAGAAAAAATTAACTTGTTTGATTGAGAATAAGAAATTAAGAGAAACTTTAGCTGGTAATGCGTATGCATATTGTTTAAAGCATTGTGTTACTTTATATACAGGTTCAAACATTGTTTCTATTCTACAAGAGAATCGTAAACGAATTATTTGTATGGGCTTTGCAAAACTTGAAATTTCTGGTGGAGTTATGGTGGCTTTGCGTCATGCCGCTTATTTACAGGATGCAGGTTATCAAGTGATGTTATTATCTTTCTATGATACTTGTACAGAATTTACTTTTATGAATCATTCATTTCCGGTCTTGCCATTTAAAAATGAAAAGTTGGATGCGAAAATTGATTGTGGTGTAGCGACAATGTGGCCTACGGTTAAGATGTTGGATGATGTTCGTTGTATTGAAAATAAAAAGTATTTGGTGCAGGGGTATGAGGTTGATTTTTATGATTTTAAAGATCCTCGTAAAGTAGAAGCTAGTGTGACTTATTCATATCCATTTGATTGCATTACTGTCTCCAAATGGTGTAAAGAATGGTTGAAGTCCGAATTTAACAAAAATGCCAAGTGGATTTATAACGGAATTGATATTGAACAGTATAAAAATCATAAACGAGAGTTCAATGGAAAAATTCGAATTTTGATTGAGGGAGATTCTTCAAGTAAGTATAAAAATGTGGATGAGGCTTTCACGATTACAAATAAATTGGATTCTTCCAAATATGAAATATGGTACATGTCTTATAATGCCAAGCCGAAGGATTGGTATCGTGTTGATAAATTCTTGCATAGAGTACCTTATGAAGAGGTGCAAAAGGTATATGCAGATTGTGATATTTTGTTAAAAACTTCTGTTTTTGAAAGCTTTAGTTATCCACCACTTGAAATGATGGCCACTGGTGGTTATGTGGTGGCCTTATTAAATGATGGCAATAAAGAATATTTAGAGGATGGAAAAAATTGTTTGATTTATCCAAATGGAGATATTGACAAGGCTGTTCATTGTATTGAAAGAATTGTTTCAGATCAAGCATTGCGTGATGTTTTATATACAAATGGTGTAGAAACTGCGAAATCAAGAGATTGGAATTTGATTAAAGAATCAATAATTCGTGTATATTGTGCTTGACCCTAACGTAACGTTAGGGTTTATTCTTTTATTGTGATATAATGATGTTAATTATGGAGGACTCAACATGAAAGGTATTATTTTAGCTGGTGGTAGTGGTACTCGTTTGTATCCTTTGACAAAGGTTACAAGTAAGCAATTGCTTCCTATTTATGACAAGCCAATGATTTATTATCCAATGTCTATTTTAATGCAGGCAGGGATTCGTGAGATCTTGATTATTTCAACTCCGGATGATACTCCTCGTTTTCAAGAATTACTAGGGGATGGTCATCAATTTGGAATTGAGCTTTCTTATAAAGTTCAGCCTAGTCCTGATGGACTTGCACAAGCATTTATCTTGGGTGAAGAATTTATTGGTAATGATAGTTGTGCAATGATTTTGGGTGATAATATTTTCCATGGTCATGGATTAACGAAGCGTCTTCGTGCGGCTGCTGAAAATGAAGTGGGAGCTACCGTATTTGGTTATTATGTAGATGATCCGGAGCGTTTTGGTATTGTAGAGTTTGATCGGGATGGAAAGGCAATCTCGATTGAAGAGAAGCCTGCACAGCCGAAGAGCAATTACTGTGTAACTGGTCTTTATTTCTATGATAATCATGTTGTAGAGTATGCGAAGAATCTGAAACCGTCTGCACGTGGAGAGCTGGAGATTACTGATTTGAACCGGATTTATCTGGAGAAGGGAAATCTGAATGTAGAATTGCTTGGACAGGGCTTCACATGGCTGGATACAGGTACACATGAGAGCCTGGTTGATGCAACGAACTTCGTAAAGACGATGGAGACGCATCAGCATCGTAAGATCGCGTGTCTGGAAGAGATCGCATATCTGAATGGTTGGATTAGCAAGGAAGAGGTACTGGAAGTGTACGAGCTTCTGAAGAAGAATCAGTATGGACAGTACTTGAAAGATGTTTTGGATGGAAAATATCTGGATGCGTTGAGATAAGTTGATGAATTATAAAAAGAAAAGATCTGGTGCTTTATGCGTCGGATCTTTTCTTTTTGAATCCAATCATCATCATGATTGCGAAGATAATACATAAAAGGATCATAAGCAGAAGATAGAGAACAGAGGCTCCCATAACAGCATATTTCCGCACAAAGATTGGGGATAGAATATATGCACAAACTGCTACAATACCATATCCGATTGCCTGACTGTTCTGAATCCGAATGATAGTCATGATTGTTACGAATAACCCGGATAAAGCAAGGAAGCCACCGCCCAATAATAACACAAGCAACTCTGTTTTGTATGGTGCAAGATCTGTGTTATATAGCATGGATAATACTGGTACTCCAAGAACGAAAGCTCCTGCCTCGCAGACAATAGTAATAATTCCAATGATTAAAATCTGTATCCAAAATAATCGAAAGAAATCTTTATTTTGCCGTTCTTTCCACATCATAGACATTCTTGCAATCATCGGACTGAATATAAAGTTGTTCAGCAATCCAATCACAAATACCGGCATGGCTATAAAACCATAGCATGCCTGCATTTCGTCGCTGAGTAAACTGTCAATCGCATATTTGGGTGCATTTCCAATATAAAAGGCGAGGAAACAGCCTAGAAATAGAGGAAAACAAACGCGTAACAATTCCCAGACTTTTCCTTTGTGGACAGATTCTTCTTTTCGAAAAGCTGGGTAAGTAAGTGTCACAAACATTATTAAAAGTAGTGTAGTAAATATAGTTGCGATCATCAGTGATATTAACTGATCACGTAGGAATATCAGTCCCAGACCAAATACCAGTATGGTTAATATCATGCGTAGAGTTAGCATTTTTCCAGCTACATCAAGCCGGTTTTCTTGCTGGTAATACCCCAGATAGGCGTCTTCGATAGAATCAACAATCTTAAACAGACACATCCATATGATGATCCATGTTTTGTTCATGTTATAATCATTTTTGCTTTTGGCGATTACGACGTAAACGAGTGAAACAATCAACATTAATACGGTTGTAATAATACGCGAGGTATTATATTCTTTGAAGTTAAACTGGCGCTTGACGTCGGACACTTGGAAATTACGCATGCCGTATTTTCCAATATTCAGGAAGAGATTAGCGCTTGCATAGGCGAGTGTAAATACCCCTGCCTCATATAGATTTAATGTACGAGTAATAATCATCAGCATGATAACAGACTGAAACGCCATGAGCATGCTTCCTGCCATATTCCAGATGAAACTGGATTTGTTAATATTTTTACTATTTAATAGGAAGTGTTTTAATTTATTCATGTTGTTACCTCTATCGTATAATATCAATAATATTGTACCATGTCACAATGAACCTTGCAATTATAATGCCAAGATGATAAAGTGGAATTTAAGGGTGTGAAGGAAGAAATATTAATCTAAGGATATTGTGAACTATGAATAGAAGAATCGTAATTTTTGCTTTGCTATGTGTATTAGCGCTGGGAGGTATTTCCGCAGTGGTTCATATGCATAATAAAACAGGAAATCAAGAGAAAATGAATACCGATGGATGCATAATCACACAATATTCAGATGCGACGGGAAGACAGGCGAATTGTTATACAATTACGAACAGTGGACATTTGATTATTATAGATGGTGGATGGGCTGAGAATGCCCCGGCATTAAGAAAGGTTATTGCCCAGAATGGGAATCATGTTGATGCATGGTTTATCTCTCATACACATAGTGATCACGTTGGTGCATTTAATGTGATTTATGCGGATCCACAGGGAGTGACTATAGATAAGATATATGATAATGGCTACGATTACGAATTTATTAAGGAAGCGGGGGAACCGTATGACAGTATGGGATTGGAACCTCTGGAGACATTTCATAATCTAACAAAGGATGCAGATAATATTATTCATTTGAGAAGAGATGAGGAGCTTGAAGTGTGCGGTCTGCGGATCCATGTGTATAATGCGTTTGATGATATTGTGAAGCAGAATGTTGGTCCGGATTTGGATTATCAGAATGATGGTTCTTTGTGCATGAAAATTACAAATCAGGAAGAAAGTTTTCTGTATACAGGTGATGTCAAAGCCGACATGAATAAATATTTATTTGAGACATATGGAGACGAACTGACGGGCGATTATGTTCAGTTGAGTCATCATGGAAATTGGGGATTTGAGACGGAAGATTATGACAGAATGAATGCAAAAGCTTACTTCGCAGATATCACTCCGGAATTTTATGAGTCTCACCCGATTGGAGAACTCCACCAGCATTTGGTTGATGAGGGAAAACAATATTATGATTATGGAACGGCACCGAATTCGGTGGAGTTGAAATAAGAAACACAACCATTTTATCAGGTATAGGGATAGATAGTGACATCTTTGAATGGAAATGGTTGATTATTGCATGGGATGAAAAACCTGTATGTAAATGGAAAGTAAAGAGGGGAATCCTGTACATATACAGTCTTATTTCTAACAAACGAATAAGTTATTTATTATCATTTAATTATGTATACATTCGGAAGTTGCCAGTCAATTTTTGGACAATCGGTAGCTCCCTATTTCACTGGGGCGAAATGCGTTTCATTTTGAATATGATATTAGAACTCGCGATGAAGATTAATTATACTCCATTGTATGATATGGGAAAAGGAAGTCACTTGTCAAAACTAGCAGAAATGAGTAGAATAAATATGGGGATTCAGAAGGGGTATTCTATAATTTATAATAATTCGTTAAGTTATTAATCATAGTTCTTATTATTTCTTGATTCTTGTAGGCGAATGAATCCTGTGTATAAAGATAACCTAAGAGGATATTAAAAGAAAGGAAATATACATATGGAAATAAACGCAAAATTGTTTAAGATTGCTTATAAAAAGTTAAAGTCAAGTTTATATTATGATAAAACGCAAACGATATTACGAGATAAGTTAGTAAATTTTGAATCAATTTGTACCAATGTTGACCGCTATCTTGAAGAATTATCAGAAATATTTTTATCTGAAGATACTAGAGGGGAGATGTTTGAGAAAATACTTTCAAGTATTTCTTTTCATGCATTTCCGAAGAAAATATTGCCTGAGCAATCAGTTATGATTAAGAATTATGCACAAAAAAATATTGGAATTGTAGATAATCAGTATTTTATAGATATGGATATTTGTGGACATATATTAGGTGTTTTATGGTTACTGTTGATTGGATATAAAGTAGATGAAAATATGTATGAGCATTCATATGGAAATCGAATTCGTAGGAATTTATATAATGAGTTTAGTGCGGATCCCACATATTCACCATATTTATTTGAACCATATTTCCAGCAGTATGAAGGGTGGAGAGATACTGCCATGAATGAGGCTATGCAGCATTTACATGCTGGACAAGACGTGGTTATTCTTACATTGGATTTTAAAAGATTTTATTATTCTGTTGATGTGACAGAGACTCTTTTTCAAGAAATGTATAATGATGTAATGGATGAATTTGATACAGAAAATTCTGTGTTAATAGAGTTGCATCAGTTTATGTTTCAAATTATAAAGAGGTATTCGGCGTGTTTTACAGAATTTGAAAATCGTAATATACTTCCAATTGGATTTTTGCCATCTAATGTTTTAGCAAATTACGCGCTTCGAAATTTTGATAAGGCTATAGCAGATGGATGGAATCCTATTTATTATGGAAGATATGTTGATGATGTAATAATTGTTGATAAAGTTGAATCCAATAGTGACTTATGCAAAAAGGCAAAGACAAATGATTTGGATGCAAATGATATTATTGGCTATTTTTTACAGAGATGTTCTGGATGGAAAGGATTAAATGGCATACCTTGTCAAAATGGCACAAAATATGCATTGCTGCAACAAGAACACGAAACGGATAATACTTTTAGATATGTATTAAATAAATTATATAACCCAACTGCTTATGACTTGTCGAAAATAGTTATCCAAAATGATAAAGTTAAGATTTTTTATTTTAAAGAGGGAGAATCAGATGCATTAATTACCTGTTTTAGAGAGAATATTGCTAAGAATAAAAGTGAATTTCGACATATGCCAGAAGATGAAGCCATTTTTCAAAAGGATGATTATAGTAAAATTTATGATTTGAAAAATGATGAAACGCTTAATAAATTTAGAGGAATATCTGGAATTTCAATAGATAAGTATGAATTATCTAAATTATTAGGAAAACATCTTCGCATTGGAGGTTTGATTAAGGATGTGCGGGAAACTGGATTTGAAAGACATATTTCAAAAATATTTAATTCCAGGGTTATTATAGAAAATTATACAGTTTGGGAAAAAATAGTTGAAGTTTTAGTTATTAATGAATCATGGGAACCACTGAAGGTTGTTATAAAAAATATTGTAGAAGCAATCAATTCTTTAGACTATCAAAATGCCGATATGCTTGTTATAGTAAAGAATACGATGAAACTGTATTTATATGCTACACTTAGTAGGTGTTTGGCTCTGGTATGGGGGACGGAAATAAAGGAGATTATCAAAGCGGTATGCCGAGAGTGTATAAACTATGTTAATGATAGAGAGACGTGCATTTGCTATTTGTCAGAAGAACATCGGAAATCTTATTGTGAAACGAGGATGATTGACAAATCAGTAATGCCTATATTTCAGGATATGTTGGATATGGACACAATATATACAACAGAGGAGACACTTAATTTGTGTTGTTTTCAACAAACGCTAAAATATAGTAAATATGATTGGGGAGAGAATACATATGTATACTATCCATATTTAGTTACAATGTATGATTTTTCAATGATTTCTTGTATAGAGCAGTTAAATGCAACACAGAATCAATTTGATGATATGAAGAGTATATATAAGAGCCAGATTGACAATTATGTAAAAAGCAATTATGCGATTTCAGATAATGCGAGAATAATTCGGCAGATCATATATGTTGAGAAATTTAAGGATAAAGATGCATATTTGGTACAGATTAATAATTCTAAGAAAAATCGTTTAAAATTAGCAATTGCAAATGTTAGATTGGATCATGATAATTTTAAGAAAGTCGTAATAGATGATCCCAATAGAAGCTATCAGAGATATAAAGATTTATCTAAAATAATTAATGCTGCAATAGATGAGAATGCGGATATGCTTATTATGCCAGAGGCTTATGTTCCGTTTGAGTGGTTAGCTACGGTTGCAAGAACCTGTGCCAGAAATAATCTTGCAGTTGTAACTGGAATTGAACATATTAAGCAGGGCAATCAGGTTTTTAATTTAACAGCAGTTATTTTGCCATATGAAGATTTAGAAAATAAAAGTGCATTGATTTCATTTCATTTAAAAAAGCATTATGCTCCAATAGAAAAGCAAGAAATAAATGGATATAGATTGAAAGAGGTAATAGGAAAACATTATGAATTATATCAATGGCACGATTGTTATTTCCCTGTTTATTGTTGCTATGAATTAACGTCTATTGTGGAAAGAGCGATGTTTCAATCATATGCGGATTTTCTGGTAGCTATTGAATGGAATAGAGATGTAAATTATTATAGTAATATATTAGAATCGTTAAGCAGAGATATTCATTGCTATTGTGTTCAGGTTAATTCGTCTAATTATGGGGATAGTAGAATAACCATGCCGTCTAAGACAGAAGAGAAAGATATTATGAGAACCAAAGGAGGAAAGAATAGTACTATATTGGTGGATGAAATTGATATCAAAAAGATTAGGGAGTTTCAACTAAAAGATTATAATTTGCAAATGAAAGATAAGGGATTTAAGACGACACCGCCTGGATTTGATCACAAAATTGTGTTGGATAAAATAAGGGGAGAAAAATTAAAATAAAAAATATTAATGACATTTATTGACTTGCAATAATTATATATGTATGTACAATATAAATAGTAGTTATCACAAAGATTCAAATAAGTCGTAATATAAAATTATTGAGAAATAACAAGCTAACGGAAAGAGAGAAAAAATTATGAAGGGAATTATTTTAGCCGGAGGTTCCGGTACACGTTTATATCCATTGAC
>OLGL01001820.1_pt1 | contig 19063 bp, 18 predicted proteins | sample 1605041 | NCBI WGS metagenome assembly OLGL01 (sample SAMEA3888905, study PRJEB22519) | human gut metagenome | biome: human gut; feature: human-associated habitat; material: faeces | place: Denmark | collected 2010 | reverse complement strand
TAGAACTGATTTGTTTTCAGGATTTTGGGAGCGGCCGGTCCTTAGAAAGCAGACAGTTCTATTTTTTATATTTCGATACACTTTGTTGGCATGCAATTAACATAACCTGTGAGAATCCGTAACACCACCCACAAGCGGCAGTTCATACGTTAAAACTCCGGTTATTTAAACAGATTTTTGAAGAACTCCCCAATCGCACTAAAGATATTTCCAAAGAAGTTACCAATAGATGCAATGATTCCGGAAGAGCTTCCTCCATTTTTAAAGGAATTGTAGAGAGAGGCTGCGTAATCCACCAGTCCACTTAAATCAATTCCAAGAGAAGTAATTTTCAAAAGAAGATCAACGATTTTCTGTCTCTCATCATCAGATAAAGTGACGCCATATTTATCACAGGCTTCATCAATTGCTTCGTTGATACTCTTCTCGTCAGTCAGTCCTTTTTCTGCGATCAGGGACTTGATGTAAGCAATAAACTCCTCCACTTCCTGATCGGTCAGACCCTGAATGGAAGCTTCCAGTTCTCCGGTGACAACAAGTTCATTTAACGCTGCATCTACAACGTTATCCTGTACTGCTTCCCCGGTCATTGCCTCATATGCCTCAAAGATTCCAACCAGTGCAGCGGTTCCGGAGATTGGCTTTGGGCCTGCAACGATGATATCTGCATCTGTAATTCCAGCAGTTGTCAGCGCATTTTTGTACATACCAACGGTACAGTATGTGATATTGTTCGTAGAAATGTTTAATCCATTTCCTTTTTTACGCTTTACGATCACGACAGAAGACCAGGACTTGCTTCCGATTTTGGAAGAATCCACATAGGAATCGAGGTACTGGTGCTCCTGTGCATTTGTAACGTAAGTGACGTTATAATTTGCAAGATTGGCAGGATCGATTCCCATAAGGGATAATACGATATTTTTCTGGTCATCAGACAGATCTGCGCCGAGTGCCAGATAAGGTTTATCATCTTTCTTAATCTCAACTTTATCGTTATTCTCATCCACAATGACATCTCCAGTCACATTTTCTGTGGATTTTTTATCATCCTCTACCGTTACCCCGCCTGTGACATTATCGGTTGTGCCACTGGTGGAAGTATTTGTGCTGTCGGAATTTGTTGTTGTACTGCTCTGTGCATCTGAAGCAGAATTATTTGTTGTGCTGTTCTGTGCATCTGAAGCAGAAGTATTTGTTGTGCTGCTCTGTGCATCCGAAGCAGAATTATTTGTTGTGCTGTTCTTCGTATCTGAAGCAGAGCTGTTTTGTGTAGTTGTAGTTCCGGTTGAACCAGCATTGGTATCTGTACCTGTTGTGCTGCTGTCATTCTGCGTTGCCGCCTGATTCTCCGACTGTGTTGTCTGGGAATCACCGGATGTGGCATTGCCTGCCTCCTGCCCTGCGGTGTTCTGCGCAGAAGCATCTGCTGCAAATGATGTTACATGTGTTGGTATCATCATCACTGCTGCTAAAATAATTGCTGCAATTCTCTTTGTCATTCTCTTTCTCTTCACTTTTTTTCCCTCTCTTTTTATTTACGTATCGATCCGCACTCTCATCCATGCAAGAAGATCTGCATACACTTTATCGCGGTCTGTCTCATTTAAAATTTCATGTCTGTCATTTTCGTAAAGCTTATATGTAATATCCAGAGAACCTGCCTCTTTGAAGAGATCATACACTTTTTTGACGCCGACACCATTATCTCCCACCGGATCATCCTGACCGGATACAATAAAAATTGGAAGCTTGTTTGGTACTTTCTTCACATTTTCCAACTGATTATCGTAGAGAACTGCTTCCATCAGCCCCAGATAGCCGTTTAATGTAAATTTGAACGTACACCGCGGTTCGCTATAATAAAATTTTACAATATCCTCATCTTTTGTAAGCCAGCTGTTTGAAAGTGTTTTTCCAGAAAGATCATATTTCTTATATGGTCCGCCAAACGACAGCGATTCTACCAGTTTGCTTCTGTGATGCCAGCCAAAAATTTTTGCAAGGAATTTGCACACGTTGATTCCAAGTTTGGTCGTATTGTCCGGCACACAACCGGTTCCCATAATGATTGCCCCTCTCAAATCATCATTGTGAATGGTGAGGTATTTCCGAAGCATATAAGATCCCATACTGTGTCCCATCATAAAATAAGGAACACCCGGATTTTCTTTCTGGATCATCGTGCGCAGTGCATGCATGTCTGCGATCACCGTGTCACTCGGATTTTCCGCAAAATATCCCCAGTCATCTTTGGATGCTACGGAATCCCCATGTCCTAAATGATCATGTCCCACCACCATAAAGCCATTCTCTGTCAGAAATTCAGCAAATGGTCTGTAGCGCTCTACAAACTCTATCATGCCATGTGTGATCTGTAAAATTGCCTCATACTTTCCATCTTCCGGAATCCATTTGACTGCATGGATGGTTGTTTTGCCATCCGCTGATAAAAATGTAAACTTCTCCTCTTTTGTCATACTTTTCCCCTCTCTTTTTCATGATTATATATTAGATATATTTTAAAACCTGTGGCTTCTTTATTCTGTCTGGACGAAACGATGGACTTCCTCCACATTGCGTTCTAATTCATCCGCACATTCTTTGTGCTCTTTCCACTCCTGGCGCAGTGTTTCCGCTTTGGATAACACTCTGCTCTGCACTTCGAAAAATTCATTTTCACCCTGACAGAGACTTTCTAATATTTCTTCAATATTTGTTTCTTCTTCCACATTTTCATGATCCGTTTCCACTGCCTCTGTGTCCCTGTCTTCCAGAAGTTTCACCAGAGAACCGTTATTTTCTTTTAAGAGATCATTTAACGCATGAATCTGTTTTTCCGCCTCTGTGGCAGTTTCCTCAAAACCACTGATCCTCGCAAGCACATCCGCAACCGCCGAAGTATACTGCTCTGCGTTCACACGCACTTCCTCTGCCGCTGTCACAAATTTTCTTCCGTCTTCTCCCATGCGTCCTGCCTCGATTGCTGCGCCGAGTGCCAGAACTCCCATATTCTGTGAAATATCTGCCAGTTTCTGTAACGCCTCTTCAACAGACTCTCTCTCCTGACAATATGCCTCATAGAACGATTCTATCTCCTTCATGGGTGTGGTGACGTACTTGTTCTTCTCTACAACTTTTGCAATTTTATCGTGCTCACCCTCCATTTGCTGGCAGAGTGCTTCTTTTTCCTGCTGCAATCTGATATTCTGTTCATTCTTTTTTGCAAGCTGCTGTTTCAACAGTACGGTCTGTCCTGAATTTGCCTCTGAACACTCTTTTAACAATTCCAATTCCTCTGAAACCCCCGTGATTGTCTCATCTAGTTCCGTTTTTGAGATCGTCATCTGTACCAATGTCTCTTCTGCGCTGTCTTTTGCTTTTGCAATATTAGAAATCTGCTCCTGCAGACGGTTCTGTTTTTCCTGTAATGCCAGAAGTTCCTCTTCCAGTTCTTTTGCTTTTTTTCCACCAAACATATGCCATCCTCCAGCTTTTATTGATAATTTCGAATGATAACCTGTACGCTTTCCACTCCATTATACTCGTTAATCTCCGGATAGTACACAATCATTATCCTCAATTTGTTTATCTGACCGCGAAAAGCTTTTTCCACTTCCGCACTTCCATACTTTTCTGCATAATATGCTTTGAACGCCTCAATATCACCAAAATAGACTGCCGATACCGCCTCTCCCGCGGCTGTCAGGAGATTCAGCCGCAACACATTCTGATTTTTTCCAACCACAAAAGCCTTTGTGATACTCAGGTTTTTGTCGGCAAACTGTGGCTTGATATTGGCTTTTCCAAAAGGCTCTAACACTGCAAATTCCCGGATAAGACCGGCATCCGCATACGCTGCTGGCATCGGAATATCAATTTTGATCTTCGGAATCAGGTCATCCTCCGTGAGATTTGCACAGGCATTGATTTTTTCACGGAACTTATCCACGTTTTCTTCCGGAAGAGATAATCCTGCCGCCATCGGATGTCCGCCGAATTTTTCCAGAAGTTCCCTGCACTTACATAGTTCCTCATACATGGAGTACTCCTCGATGGAACGCCCGGAGCCCTTCACGCCCTCCTCCGCCTTCGTCAGCACAAATACCGGCTTATGATAAGCCTCCCGGATACGCCCTGCAATGATTCCTGCAAGACTTTCGTGCACCTGTGGCAGATAAATGACAAGCACTTTATCCGACATGTAATGTTCCTCCACCACACGTTTTGCCTCCTCGACGCCATCTGCTGTCATATCTTTGCGCTGCTGGTTTAACTCCACAAGCTCCCTTGCCGTTTTTGCTGCCTCTTCCTCTCCCTGTAAAAAAAGAGACAGAGACAGTTTTGCTGTATCAAGTCTGCCACTCGCATTGATGCACGGTCCTAACACAAAACCAAAATGATATGCATTGATCTGCTCCGGTTCTAAATGATTCTGAAAGATCAGGGCGCGCATCCCCGGATTTTTTGTGCGGTGAATGCGGTTTAATCCCTCTTTCACCAAAATGCGGTTTTCGTCTGTCAGATCCATGACATCGCCAACGGTTGCAAATGCGACATTTTCCAGAAATTCATAGGTTTCTTCCAGGGCAAAACCCATTTTTTCATACAATACCTGCAGCACTTTCCATGCGACTGCTGCTCCACATAACTCTTTAAAAGGATACGCACATTCCTGCTGCTTTGGATTCACGATTGCATCTGCGTTGCTGCGAAGGAACTGCTTTTCCCCGTTCTCCTCTGTATAGGGAATCTCGTGGTGATCGGTCACAAGCACGGTCATCCCAAGTTCTTTGGCATGCGCAATCTCTGAGATTGCAGCAATTCCGTTATCGCACGTAAGAATGGTATCCATTCCGTCTCTTTTTGCCTGATCGATCAGATTCTCATTGATTCCATAGCCATCCTTCATACGATCCGGAATCTGCGTGGAAACATTTCCACCACAGTGTTGGATTCCCCGGTATAAAATATAGGTTGACATAACTCCATCTATATCATAGTCGCCGATAATACGGATCGGCTTTTGCTCTTCTATTTTAACTTTTAAAATATCTGTCAAACGATCTGCATCTTTCAATAAATGTGGATCGTATAAATCCTTTAAACTTCCATAGAGATATCTTTCAAATGCCGCCTCCCCGATCACCTCACGGTTTCGGATAAGACGCGCTGTGACAGGGCTGATCCCGAACTCTTTTCCAAGCTTTTCAAAATCAGCCCCTTTGTTGATTACAAACCATTTTTCCATGTAACACCTGCTGCCTGTTTTTTCTTATGAATTTATCTTTTAATAATGCACTTCCATCAGCATCAGTCCACATGCCGGTGCTGTATAGCCTGCGTTCTCCCGGTTTTTGCTCTCTAAGATCTGCGGCAGCTCCTCCGGCGCTCTCCTGCCATCCCCGACCTCGATCAGCGTACCCGTCAGGATCCGCACCATATTTTGCAAAAATCCATTCCCCCGGTAATCGATCCAGAGATCATTCCCTTTCTTCGTAAAATTGATCTCATAAATTGTGCGGACTGCCGTTTTTTTCATTTTCTTATTTCCGCAAAATGAAGTAAAATCATGTGTTCCGATCAGATAGGAAGCAGCTTCTTTCATGCGTTCCACATCGAGTGTTTTCTCATACTGGTACTCATATTTCCGCTCGAAAACATCCGAGATCTCTCCCATATGGATGTGATAGCGGTAGGTCTTTTTCTTTGCGGCGTAACGGCTGTGAAAACGCTCGTCCACCTGCTCAACCGCAATAACGGCAATGTCATCCGGCAGATAATGATTCAGATAGGACAGGATCTTTCCCTCCGTAAAATGCTCCTCAATATGAAAATTTGCCACCTGGCCTTTGGCATGCACGCCCGCATCCGTTCTCCCCGAACCGATGACTTCCACCGCGTGTCCTGCCATCTGTCCCAGCACTGCTTCTATTTTTCCCTGAATGGTCAGCCCGGTGCTGTTCTGCCCCTGCCAGCCCTTGTATCTTGTCCCATCATACTGGATTGTGATTTTATAGTTGTTCATACTTTTTATCCCTGCTTTACTGCAATTTAAACTGTCTTTTAGTTTAACACACTTTCCACTCAAATCCTAGTCTGCGATCTGTTCCTGAAACGTTTTTGTGCCGGGGAACTGAAAAATACCAATCCCCCGGCACATTTACTCCGCATTTTATACCAGTTCTGCAATCCTTGTCACCGCAACATAGATTTCCGATATTTTATACCAGGTACGATAATCTACCACTCCCGTCACAGGCAATCCAAAAATAGACTGGAATTTTTCTACTGCTGCCTTCGTTGCTTCTCCGTAAATCCCATCCGGTGTGATCGTCGGGATTGCCGGATAGGCCTGTGAGATTCTCGCTAACTGTTCCTGGATCTGCCGGACCTTATCTCCGGCAGCGCCCACTTCCAGATTATACCGCGGCCAGGATGCAGGGATACCGGAAATCTCCTCCGCTGTATTGATAAACATATTATCACCATAATAATAACGGAGAATTTCTATCGTTTCGTAGTTCTGATCCCCAAGATATTTGCTTCCCCACTGACTCAGCCAGTTGCTGCACGTCACGCGCTGTCCGTCACAATACTGTGTCAGGATTGGCTGTCTCACATTCGGTCTGGAAAGATAATTCTGAAACATTTCATCTACCACATCCGAGATACTCTGGAAAATATTTCTTCCATATACAAATTTCTGGTCATAAGCAGTGGATGTTGTGATGGTGAAGTTATAGCCTTTGTTCCGGTACATCCACACCACTGGATTCAAGTAGTTTTTCGTCCAAAAAATTATCAAGACGAATCTTGAATTTTATGGTGATATCATCATCCTTTACTATGATTTTGTCTATCAGGGTGGATAGTATCATCTGCTTGGTCTGAACATCTGCCTGACTAAAGATTTCATTCCATTTTGGCATTGCTTCTACGAATGTCATAAGCTCGTTTGATTGCAATGAGATTTCTTCCAGTTGCTTTTGTAAACTCTTCTTCTGTATCTCTTTTTCCTTTTTAAGCGACTCTTTATCCGATATTATAGCAGATAATTTATCTACACTAAAGGCAAATTCACCACGAATTGCCTCTGGTAATTTTTCTTCAAGTGTCTCTATATCTGCCAGCAGATTTTTTATTTCTTTTTCCAAGTCCTTTATTTCACGCTTTATGGTTTTGCCCTGTTGTGTCTGCATTTCTTCAAGCTCTTTTGATATATCTATTTTCTTTAGATTTTCAAGATATGTTTCTACTGTAGCAAATACTATGCTTTCTAAATATTCCTGTGAGTAAGTGCTTCTAGGCTTACACCCATTTGGACATCCATAACGCCCTACGTATGAGACTTTCTTCTCCCCTGTTTTCTTACATGTCCAGTGGTTTGCATAGCCTGTGTTCTTTAATCGCTTTCCACAGTACCCACAATAAACCATACCTGTAAGTGCAAGTCTGCCCCTTGTAGAGAATGGTACATTATATTGCTCCATATACAACTCATTTGTAGCCTGCCTTGCAGCATTGATTTTATTCTTTCTGGCTTCTCTGATTTCCTGTGCCCTCTCCCACAATTCCTGTGATACTATTGCAATCTCTGGATTCTGCTCTCTGGCATAAGTCCATTCTTTTCTGTCTAAGCGTGTACTGTTTGCATGACCATTTTTCCTTCTGTTGTACGCTACGACCCCCATGTAAATAGGATTTGTAAGAATGCTTCGTACTGTTCCATTTTTCCATTGTTCTAATATAGGTGCTGGCACACCATTTTCATTAAGAGTTTTTGCTATCTTCTGGAATCCCATTCCTTGATTCACTGCATAGCCAAAAATCTGTCTGACTACTTCTGCCTGCTCTGGCACAATCACTAACTTATGTAATGCTCTTCCATGATTGCTTATCTTTCCAGACAAGACTAATTTGTAACCATAGGGAGCTTTTCCACCTACAAACCTTCCATCCTTTACCATTTCCACCATGGTATCATGTACTCGCATACCTGTCTTTTTGCTCTCTCCCTCGTTCTGCCAGAATCGTATATAGTTGAGAAGCTTATCTATATGTTCCTCTGTTTTTAACTGTCCATCCTTGATCGTCCATACCTCAATTCCCATGCGGTTAAGTTCTGCTACATAGAAACTGTATTCTTCCTGTCTGCCTATTCTATCTGACATATAAGCAAGAAGAATTTCAAACTCTCCCTGCTTTGCGTCCTGCATGATTTCTTGAAGTACTGCTCTGTCCTCTACTCCATTGTGGTAGGCTGATATTCCTTTTTCCAAGTATTCCTTATCAAATACCCAGTCTTTCTGTTTTGCGATAAACTGCTCCGCTTCTGCACGCTGAATTGGTATGTCATCATCATGCAACTGTTGTCTTGATGATACTCTAAGTAATGTTCTTACTCTTTTACTCATGGTTCATTCCTCCTTGTGAACTTGTTTCACAATGTGAACTTGTTTCACATGCAAACTTGCTTTGCATTTCCCCCTTTGGGGTTGGGAATGATACCGCTTGTAAACTCCTTTGTAAAGACCCTATTTGAATTTTGTTTAAATAAACTTCTTTTAGCATATGCTCAAATCGGTCTGCATCCCTAGGGTCTACAGTATATGGAAATTCTAAGGTGATTTGCACCTTTTTATTTCCCTGCACTATCTCTTGTGAATATGTTTCCATATTCTGCATATTGTCTTGTTCTCTTATCTTGCTTTTTACATCTTTATGACTTTCTGTAGCTTGATATTCATTCCATTGCTTTTCCATGATAAATACTGTTCCAAGTATTTATCTGAGTATGATAAATCGTTACGTGCTTTAATCTCTCCACCTTAAAACCTCCTCCTTCCTTATAATGTTCTGTGTATCTGGCAGATTGCTCTGCCAGATAGATTGTTGTGTTGCCTTACTGTCTATGCAGAAAAGGTAAACAGTTTCTTCTTTTCTGCATTGGTTGTTGTGAATGTTACTTTTGTTTCATCAAGTGCACTCTGGATTGCTCCAAACAACTCATTGATTTGTTCTGTTGAGTAGGTGTAGTATTTCTTGTTTGAGAGTTTTTGCAGCTTCTCTATCTCTGCCATTACCTTTGAAGCTTGGTTCTCGGCTTTTTCTTTGAAGCGTGCTGACTTGTCTGGCTGTGCCTGTTGTACTGGTTGGGTTGCTTCTGTGCTTACTGTTGGTGCTGGGGTGTTTGTTGTTATACTGTCCATCTTATTTTCCTCCATAGATTTATTTTATTAATACTGCTTTTCTCTTGTTGCTGTAGGTACCTTACACTTACATTATAGTTCACAAATTGCAAAATGTAAGCGAAAGTGAGTGTAGAAAAAATCTGCTCTGTTGGCTGTATTCTACACTCTTAAAATTCAAAAAAACAAATGACATAAACTACTTAAGTATAAGTGTATGCACATTTTTCATGATGAGTCCGTTGTGCAATTTGACGAACACCAAAAAAATAGTTGCAATTTTCTTTGATATATCTGCTCTAAAATAGAAAATTGCAACAGAGTAAACCTCTAATGCAATCATAGAAATTTTTTACTATGTGATTTTGCGTCGGTATCTATTAGGGTTATTTTTTGAGTAAATTGATAGGGTTGTCTGCGAACTGCTTTTTATCTGCACTTATGCTATGGTAATTATAAGTACATTTTATCTCACTATCTATTTATTCTCCCAAACTGCTATTTTTCTATTATTTTCATGCTGATTTTTTATAAAAATAAATTGTTTAGTAAAAATATTGATTCACTTTTTCTGTTTTTTCCATATTTTTTTCTTTATTGATTTTTTCAAAAATCCACATTTTTATAAGTGATATAAAATGCTGCTTTTTCAGAGCCTTCTCACTAGTCCTAGAAAATGTAGCAATTTTATGTGGTGCTATGCAAAAGAAAAGCACTACCGCTGGGGTAATGCTTTTGCATGTGTTGAATTGTATTTAGTTTTGAAGTGCTCTGCGCAAACGCTTTTTGTAGGCTTGTTCAATTTCATCATAGAAGTCTACATCTGCTCTCCAGTCTCCATCCATAGGCAATTCAGCCATAAGTACATTGCGTGGATGACCATCTGGATATATCATCATTAAACCTATAATGTTGTTCTGCCTAACGCTCTTGAATCTAATTACCATTTTAACTGCCTCCTATGCTTCTTCTAATTGCTCTGTATCTTCTACCTGTTGCTGTTGAGCTGATTGCATTGCTTTATTCAAGCGTTCCTCATACGCAGATAAGACCTTATCATAGCATTCCATATCTGCCCTCCAGTCTCCTCCTTGTGGCATCTCCATGGTGATTACTGTTTTCTGCTCTCCTGTTGGTATGACCATAGAAATGTTGATTTTCTTTCCTGTCCTGCAGCCTTTGAATTTTACCTGCATTGTTGTATCCTCCTTATCAAAAATATTTTTTCTTTCTTCTCAATCATAAGTGCTTAAATCTGTAAGGAGTTTTTACTTTGCAGCATCTCTCCATGCTAATTCGTTTAGCAACTGTATTGATTACATTATCAAATGTCTATTCACAGTATCAGTAGTACTTTTCATTTTTCCTCGCTTTGAGTGGGTGTATATATTAATTTGAATCGAATGTCTGCTTTATCGGTCTAATCAACTATGATTCCAAACCATACCAATCTGTGCTATTATGAATCTATAAAATTGTGAGCGAGGAAAAAGTATGGCGGAACATTTCAAACTGGAAATAACAAACAGAAGTACAAAGATTACCACATGGACTGGCGTATCAGATGATTTTGCAAATGAATATAAGGAACGCTTAGGGGCAGATGATAGCTTACCAGATGATTATATTCCTGCACCCATGAGTGATGCACTAAAGACTGTACTGACTCCATTTCCACCTGAAAATGATAAAGATAATAAAGAAAATGACAAACAAATTCCTCTTAAAAGTTCTGCCAAAAAGAATACTGGCAAATATGCAACCTACAACTATGCAAAGCGTGTGAAGAAAAGACGCTCTACCTTTAAAACCCTTGCATATATCAATTTCCATATTCCAAATGTGCAGTTTGTCACACTTACTTTTGACAGTCGAATAGTTAATAATGCAAATGACCTACAAACTTGTCATAAAGCATTCCAGAAATTTATCAAACGTATACGACACCAATATGATGATTTCCGATATCTTGCTGTGTTCAGCAGACAAACTAATAAGAACTGGCACTATCATATGATTTGTAATTTTGACGAGTCAGTGACTGGCAAGGCTATTCGAGAGCTTTGGACTTATGGCATTATTCACAATACTGTTGTAACTAAATATGATGAATTTGATACAAAAGTCTCCTACTGCGTTGATAATATGGAGCGTAACTCTTGGGAAGAATTGCAGGGTGAAAAAGGTTATCTAAACTCAAAAGGCTTGCAGAATAAAATTGTTCTAAGGTCTTGGAATGAAAATGAATCTGATATGGCTTATGAATATCTGCGTCAGATACTGCAAAGTGATGATATTCCCTATGCACTTCATAGTGTCACTAAAAAAGACAAACTGCCTTCATCATCTAAAGCTTACGATATAAACTATCTGGTTTCACATAAGGGATTTGCTGAGCTGTTTGCCAAGCCCATTGTTGCAAAAAAGAAATAAGTGTTTTTAATATAAATATAGTATGAATATGACCATAGCTGTCACATGTGAATTGATTTTATCTGATGAATTATGATTGTATTTTATATGTGTCTGTTGTTCTAAAAATGAGCAAAAAAATAAACCCTACTGGGTCATTTACTACAATACCATTAATGGTGAGAGCAGTGCTGGTGTCAAATCTGTAGGATGAGGATGTGGTTGAACATATTCCAGCTGAACCAACTGTTGACTTATAAGTAGTTGACATATCAGGTGACCTGTTTATAAATCTAGTTGCAAAGGTTTCATTATACTCGGTACCAGATTTGCGTGTGCCCTGTGGGGTGTTGGCTGATTTAAAGTTATATGCTGAATCATATGCCAAGCTCGTTAAGTAGGATATTGCTCCACCATTTTTCCAATCTGCTAAGGTGAGGTGGTCTTGCCCTCCTATATAAATGATGAATAGGAAAGCCACTAGTGACTTTCCCATTTCTATATTAATTCAAATCCTGTGTTGTAATGTTTGAACTGAACCATTTATCTGTTTTAAACAATTCTGTTAAGTCCACATTACTATAAACATTCACTCCCATGAAGTTTCCTACTCTATTTACTTCGTCTTCATACAAATCACTGTATGCAGCTGTCCTCATCTGGAATGAGTAGAAGCTATTTCCAATGCTTTCCTTGCTGCTCTGACTTGGTGTAAGTTTTGGATCAAAGACTGTACTTCTTTCCATCGGATCCCACAAACCTGTATTGATGGTTGTTGTGCTTACAAGAACTGTCACACCATCAAAGGCTTCGTTGTACCATTTCTTATCTGTCATACTCCATGCAGTTGAGTTATCATTTCCAGTATTACGTTCAAGAGCTTTTACCAGCTGTGTTACTACTTGTGTCTTGTCATTGATTGTTTTTGCTGTTCTGTTACTTATACTTTCAACACCCTGACCTTTTGTAACAATGACTTCACCATTCATTCTTATGTTTCCTTCAGCATCCGCACTGAATACATATTTTTCTTTTGATGTATTTCCCTCTGCTACGTTGATATATAAATCATTGAAGTCATCCCAGTTGTACTTGCTGTCTGATGATATGCTTTTACCATTAAACTTCTTTGACTTTGTTATATTCTCACCGCTGAATGGCTCTTTCCTTGCACTCTTGTTTCCAAAAAGCTCAAGTCTTAAAGTTTTTAAGCTCTCTACTACTGAATTTACTGTAGCTTTATGATTACTGTCTGCTGTTGCTTCTGTAAAGTCTCCACTTACTGAACCAGTGTAATCTACCTGTGTCTTTCCATCTCCTTCAAGTATGCATTGATAGGTAATGACCTTAACATCTTTACTTTTTGCATCATCTCTGTTTTTAATGTTCAATGTTGCACCGCCAGGTATCACTTTATAAGCATTATCTGTAGTTCCAAATAAACTATTTATGTTTTTTATCAATGATGTATGTGTTGACCACTGATTACTCTGTACTTCAAGTGTGTTACCATCATCTTCTGTCTCAAATTTTACTGTTACAGCATTTCTCAAATTAAGTGTCCTTGCATATTTTCCAAGTACATATGCTGTCTGCTTATTGTAATTTTCATAAGTTGAAGTGTATTTATCATATCTCATTTTGATATATGGATAAAATGTAATGCTGCCTACCTCTGCTTGGTTCTTTTTCAGTGCTTCATTTGAATTATCTCTGTTAGACTGTCCACTATAAACTTTTACCAGCACTTTGATATTACTTAAGCTTAAAGCTGTATCAGACCTAAATGAGTAATTCATTGTCTGTTTACAAACCTTATTGCTATGTGGTGAAGCTGTACTTGCTCCATATTCTGTACTGTTGTCCTGATATGCTCCAATAAATTTTGCTGTGAATGTATTGACAAAATCAGATGTTTTTCTTGTTCCCTGTAATGTATTAGCTACTTTAAATCCTATCTCTCTCATTAAGTTATTTGTTGATTCATCATTCTTCCACTGTGCAACTGTTAAATCATCTTCGCCTCTCCATAATACACATACGTAATCCCAGCCACTTCTACTAGGTGTATCCGCACCATTAGATGGTCGTCTAAATTTATGCCAGTATTCTGCTAAGCTGCTTGCTGAAGTATCCTGTACTACATTTTGCCATCCATGCTTCTGTACCATTATCTTAGGTGCTGTACTAACATTTTGATTCTTTAATGATACTGATATTATGTTATCTAATAGTTTGAAGTTACTACAGTAATCTGTGTGTCCACCACAATATGTTGTATCACCACTGTGGTCTGTTGTTCCATCTGCTTTCTTTTTGTCTTGGCTATGATTTGTCATGTTACCACATCCATCTGTGTAGGAATGTCCACTACAACTTGATAAACTAAATGCTCCACTTGTCCATCCAAAACTGTGACTGTTGAACCCATTTGTTTTTGATGATTCACTGAATCGGACTCTCTTTGTTAAGCTTGCCTGTGAAATTTCAAAATCTCCAGTGCCTCCACTACTTCCTGATGTTTTCTCTAATAATACATATAAGCATTTTTCTGTATTTGAGAGCTGCACTGTTTTTTCTGTTGTTCCTGTCTGTGTTACGTTGCCGGGTATACTACTTTCCCATGTTAAACTATCTATATTTGTAGATGTTTGATTACTTATCTTCCAGCCTACTACTTTATAGGATTGCTCATTTTCTACTATAATCTTGTTTGTTATATTTTTTATATTGTAGCAGCCTGCATCTATGTAGGTGTTTCCTCCATCGTTACTGTATCTATAGTTTTTAACTATTGTATACGCTCCATCTGATTCGTCTGCTGGAGGTGCTGGTGTGTCTCCTTTTGATTCATCATAGGTTGTCTGGTCTCCACTTTTTCCATTTATTTCATTATTCCAAACAGAAATGATACCACTTGCTGAATTCATGATTACATCATTTGTCTGCTTGCCTGATGGACATGGATTTAAACCTAACTGAGTTACCTCGAATTTCATACAGTTTGCAAATATATTATTTGTATATCTTGAAAATACTTTTGTACCATTTTGAGGGTATCCATTTTCCTGCTGTGCTTTCGCCCAGCCTGACGCAGTGGCTACTATTGTCTGCCCTTTGAGATTGCCTTCATTCATTGTGAACCAGTAGACGCCTTCGAAGATAAGGTACATATCTGATGATGAACTTCTAAACTTCTCTGCTGTTTGTGCTCCAAAATAATTTGTTATATAACCATCTACTTTAGGATTTCCATCTGCATTTTTACTAAGCAGTGTACTTTTTAGAACTGCTCCGTTTCCATCTCCACTGCTTGAGAAGGGTGTTGGCACTTCACTTATTGCAGTAAATCTTGAGGGGTCTTGGTTGCCAAACTTTGATTTCTCGTAATTAAAATTTCCATCTGTAGGTGGAACTTTAGCTCCATCTATTGCTGCCTCTACTACTGGGGTTAATAGGTTGCCATTGCCATCTACTATGTAAATTAGGTATGCTGATTTGTAGGATGCTGCACCACCTGCAAAAATATGTGTTCCTGAAGAACCAGCGTCACCTGTTCCGTTTCCACTCTCATTACCTGCATAAGTTGTGAGTGGGGTTGAAATATTTAATGCTGTAAAAATAAACAATATTGAAAATAAAATACTTAACAGGGTATATTTTATTTTTCGATTGCTTGCTGATTGTTTTTCCATGCTACTCCTCCTTATTTTGATGAAAAATAAATTTTATTCTTAATTTAGGGGAGGGCATGAAAAAAGGACAGCCACTGGGATGTGGGTGTCCTTGATTTCAATATATACTGTTGATACTTAATTAAATAATTTCTTCATCTATACTTAAATGATCTAACACTTTCTCTGTATAGAATAATCTTTTTTCTTTATCGTATTTAATGATAATAAATGCTTCTGCATTTAAGTTTAATTCATTATAAAAAGTATGCGACATTATAATTATTCTATTGTTTCCAGATAAAATAAACTTGTTAAGTTTATCGGAATGCAAGTAATCATATCTATCTATAAAGATTGTCTTTCCTTTTAGTGCATTTCCATTATTTAATAAAATCTCTATATCATTTTTTGTTCTACACACAACAATGTCATCCATGCTAATGTTTGATTTATTAATTCTCTTCAAGTTTATTTCCTTTAACAATTCAAGCATCTTAACTAAAAATGTTTTGCCAGTTGATGAATAGCCAGTTGCTACTGAAATTAATGAATTTAGCTTAAGGTTAACGCTGAATGAATTTGTTTCTATTTCAATAGTATCTGTATACATTAGAATGTCTCCTCTCCTAAGATTTCTGCTAAGGCATATGGTATATCATCCTTGTCACATTTTTCGTTGTTTATATAACACTGAAAATTGTCTGGGAAGTATTTCAATACTCGGTGTGTTACTACTTCAATGTCTTTTTTTCTAGATATCTCTGCTAAAATCTTTATTGCATTGTTTCCCATTTCATCTATATTGACTATGCAATCATTATTTCGTGTTGAGCACAACAGTAAAGCCTTACAACCAGTAGATATATCCATAATTGATACTGTTCCAAACTTAGCCTCAATGTATTTCCCATTTCTAGATATCATGCCCTCCATCTTTTTGAGAATGCTTGTTGATAAATCATCCATATACATGCTGTCTATAATAGGCTCATCTATGTCAAACTCAGCCTCTACATCAAGTAGATATTCTTTAGATGACATTGAACTATCCGTATATATTTTAAGCATTTTATTTTTCCTCCATGATATTTTTCTCATTTATCAAGTTACAATTCGTTGTTCTGTATTTAACACCAATAAACTCATCTATTGCTTTTGTTATATAAAAGCCTAATGAATTTACTGCTATGTATTCTATCTTTGATTTTGCTTTGTAATGTTTAATTGCTGTAGGTGTAATAATTCTACAATTGTTTGATATATCACTACAAGAAGTACAATCGTTTAGCCAGCAACTTGAAATTTTAGATGGACTATGTGTACAAGAATATTGTGTGTTTACTGTTAATTTTTCAATCCAATCCTCTAATATCATGTCATCATTAACTCTTTCTGGATTTATAATAAAATTAGCTAATGAATAATCTGCTACTTTGCCTGTTACATATTCTTTTATTATGTTCATCAATGCTATTCCTTGTTTATCTGTTGTTTTAATTAAATCCTGTAAATAAATATATGATAACAGTATTTCTTCAAAAACCTTTGGCATTATGGATATGACTCGAGCATTTGAATTTCTGTTCTTAAATTCTCTTATCTCTGTATTTATATTTTGTAACATTTTTATATTATTAGATTTATCATAAATCAGTATCAAAAAATCTGTATTTATATAACTGATAATATGATGCATACCTCCCTCTCCATGTGCCCCCATTAAATCAAAATTCAAGTGTGTATATGTTTTCTTTAACAACTGTGAAACAAAATCAAATGCATATCCATCATCTTCCATTAGAATAGTTATCCCATTATATACAATTGTGTCATAGTTAGCCTCAGCTGCTATAATTCTTTCATATTTTTTCATATTAAATGCATTTTTTCTCTTCTCTGCATCTCGTTTTCTTTTCTTTTCTGCATTACTATTTATCATATCATTTCACCCTTTCTTTTATTATAACGCTGAACTAGGGAATTTACAAATTAATGCTTTTTTGAAATTAAAATTTTTATCCATTTAAAATTGATGAATGCTAAATAAACTCTTTTATTCTCTATCGAATACTTTTTTCGGTGTGTCTGTTAATCATGTTTGTAATATTATCAATACCAATTGCAACATCAACAATGATATTGTGATTTACTATTATATATGATGCAGGCTTTACTAATCTCATTGTCGATAATTTAGGATGTATTTCTTTATATTTTGCAGGAAATGCAAATACATCTATATTATTGCTTCTGCAATAATTACTAATTGCATTTATTTCTTCAATATGTGTTCTTATAGTACTACTTTTAAACTCTGCTTCAACCTTATCTGCAATACTGGATGAATCTAGTATATTACACTTTTTTATGATAACACCTAAATAATTACGATTAAACGTAATTTCTATTGTGTTATTATCAGCTTGTGCCTGTTGCTTTTCACCTATTCTTCGCACATAATCTCTGTTATTAAACAATTCAATTGGTTTTACAATGTATTGCTGTTTAAATTGATTAAGTGATAAGTTATCAATACTTGGTGCAATTCCATATAATAATGCATATTTACTGTTATTCATAGTTGGTAACTTCTCCTTCCATGTACATCTCGTACCTAAAGAATAGTATACCTTATTTGTCTTTCTTTTGAAATATTGTCTATAACTCTTTTTCATTTGAAGTTACCTCTCTGTAAAAATGTTGGAGGCTCACTTTCGTGAGCCTCCTTGTTTTTATTATTGCAAATTCCAATTTCCACCTATTCCACCAGATCCATCACTACCAGCACTACGATTTGCTCTACTTGATCCTGATCCATCACCTGTAGCCCCTATACCGGTTACTGTTTGTCCTTCACTACTAGATGATGATGATTGATTACTTCCACCACTGTTGCTACTGTTGTTAGTGCTGCTGTTTGAACTTTTGTTGTTGGTGTTAGTGGTTGGTGCCTGCACTGCTACTTTATCTGTGCTTAAATATTTTGATGATACAAAAGAACCATTTGATAGCTGATACCATTTTCCTGATGCAACATCTGTATAGCCTGTTACTTCTACTGACTGGTTCGTTGATAAACTACCTGTTTTGTCATAGTTTGTACCAGGTCCCTGTCTAAGGTTTACTGCCTGTTGAGCATACAGGGTAGCTGTCATTGGAGTTACTGTATAATTACTTTCCTCTGATGTTGTCTGTCCTGCTTCTGACTGTAACTGTTCATCTGCTTTCGTTGCCTCTGCTATTGCCTGTGAAGCTTCATCCTCTATCTGGTTATCTTCTTCTGTTGGTACATATAAATCCCCTGCTGTATTTCCATTGGTTTCTTCTGGTTCTGTGTTCACTGAACCTGTGTTGGTTTGGTAAACCTCTACTGCATCTATGAAAAGGTTAATTGCTTCGGATTTGGTGATTGCTTCATCCCAGTTGAGACTGTCTTCTGTGACAAACCCTATTGCTGCTGCTTTCTTAAAAGTGTTGAACATATCTGTTGGCAAGCCTTTATCAGTACTGCTTAATGCCTCTTGATATGTAACATCTCCACCATCTTTTAATGTTGTAAATGTTACACTGTCTACATCTGTTTCTTCTTTGCCAGCTTCTTCTAAGCGACTTGAATATTCATCACCGAAGAGTGCTTTTGTCAACATATAAATGTATTCGCCTCTTGACATGGTGCTTTCAAAAGACTTTTCATTTAAGCCATTTGAAGTGTTGATGTAACAATAATCTGATGTTGTATAAATAAAGTTGACACCTTATTCTCAAGGAATTCATGTATAATAA
>OLGL01001778.1_pt1 | contig 19505 bp, 16 predicted proteins | sample 1605041 | NCBI WGS metagenome assembly OLGL01 (sample SAMEA3888905, study PRJEB22519) | human gut metagenome | biome: human gut; feature: human-associated habitat; material: faeces | place: Denmark | collected 2010 | reverse complement strand
GTCGCCAGACGCTCTTTGTGCGGTATTGCCTTGGCAAACCTATCATAACACATCAGTTTTTCAAATACGATAATTCTGAGCGATTCACATATTTTTTACAATTGCAGCAGCAACCGGTCGATCTCTGCCCGTTCTGCCAGACCCTCCGAGAAAGTCGTAGCTCCGCCGGCGGCAGTGCCCAGCTTGAGGGCATCGGTATAATCTCCGGTTTCCAGACCGGCAAGAAAACCGGCAAGCATAGAGTCGCCGGCTCCCACAGAATTTTTCACAGTGCCCTGACACACCCCGCAGATATGGCAGAGGCCGGCTTCGTCCAGCAGCAGTGCCCCCTGTTCCGCCATGGAAACCAGCACGTTTCGGGCACCCATTTCCTGCAATTTTCGGGCATAGGCTTCGATCTCACTGTGACTGTGCAGCGTGACTCCGAACAGTTCTCCCAGTTCGTAATGGTTGGGCTTGATGAGAAACGGCTGGTATTGCAGCACGTTTTTCAGGAGGTCTTTGGTGGCATCGACTACAGTTCGAATTTGTTTTCCTTTCAGATGTGCCAGAATCTTTTCGTAGGTGTCCGACGGCATCGTACTGGGAATGCTGCCAGCCAGCACAATGGTGTCCCCGTCCCGCAGCTTGTCCAGTTTCCGGAACAGTTCCGCGACTGCTTCTGCCCCGATGACAGGTCCCTGCCCGTTCAGTTCTGTTTCTTCTCCGGACTTGATCTTGACATTGATGCGGGAAAAGCCCTCCTGCAAATGCACAAAATCGGTGGCAATGCCCTTTGCCTGCACACCCTTTTCAATTGCCGAACCGGTAAATCCTGCCACAAAGCCCAGTGCACGGGATTCCAGCCCCAGTTTTTTCAGCACCATTGAAACATTGATGCCCTTTCCGCCGTAGTAGATCTCCTCTGTACGGGAACGGTTGACCATACCTACCTGCATGGCATCGGTATGCACCACATAGTCAATTGCCGGATTAAAAGTCACTGTATAGATCATCGACCAAACCTCCTGAATGCATCGGGCAACACGGCAGCAGGTTCGCCTGCCGCCGCATTTTACGCACAAGCCTTGTGCAGTGCTGCCCCAAATATGTTCACACAAATGTTTCCTTTATTGTACCACACCTTTTTATAGATTGCAAGCCTGTCGCGGCAGCAATTCGCAATGCCGTCCGATATATATTGCACAATTTTTTTCTGCGGTTGAGAAAAGATTTTTTTTGGTTTACAGTTACTTCAAAAAGCGTTGCGGAAATCTTTTCAAGCCGGACTTGACAGAGTGAAAAAAGCATGCTATACTAAATCCGGTATCTGTTAGAAGATACTAACTACCATTCTACGGAAAGGAATCGTTTCCAGCATGAAGCATCTGCACCTATGGGCAATCGGACTTGCCGGACTGCTCTGCCTGACGGGCTGCACCAGTACGGCATCTTCGGACAGCACTTCCGCGTCAACAGGCACAGCGGCAGACAGCACAGACAGTTCTGCCGCGGACGCAGTCTATGAAGATACGCAGGAATTTATGGGTACTTATATCATGGTTCGCACCTACGGGGAACACGCCCAGGCCGGGGAAGAAGCTGCCTTTGCCCGTGCCAAGGAACTGGAACAGGTCTTTTCCAACACCATTGCGGATTCCGAAGTCAACAAGGTCAATGGGGCGGCAAAAGCTGCTGTGGGAACAGAGATCCCTATTTCCGCAGACCTGGGAAATGTGCTGTATGCGGCTTTGGAATACGGCGAAAAAAGCGGCGGCATGCTGGACTGCACCATTGGCGACATGATCGACCTGTGGGGCATCGGCACCGACCACGCTGCCATTCCCGCAAACGACCGCATACAGGCACTGCTCCGACCAGAGGGCTGGAGCGATGTCCGCTATGATGTACAGAGCAGTTCCCTCTCCTTTTCCAGTGATGCTGTTACACTGAACTTCGGTGCAGTGGCAAAGGGGTATATCTCCGATGAAATGAAAAAGGTGCTGGAAGAAGAAGGTGTCACCTCTGCTCTGATGAGTCTGGGCGGAAACGTCATGACGCTGGGCACCAAGCCCGACGGCAGCAGCTGGACAGTTGCCATTACGGATCCGTTCTCGCCGGAAAGCTTAATGGGTTCTGTCACCGTCACCGGACAGGCTGTTGTCACTTCCGGCAACTATGAAAAATATTTCGAGGAAAACGGGAAACGCTATCATCATATTCTGGATCCCTGCACCGGTGCCCCGTCGGAATCTGACGTGGTCAGCACCACCATTATTGCAGACAAGAGCATTGACTGTGATGCACTTTCCACTGCCACATTTCTCATGGGGGCAGATGCCGGCATGCAGCTCATTGATTCGCTGGACGGCATTGAAGCGGTCTTCATTCAGTCGGACGGCTCTGTTGTCACCTCGAAGCACATCGACAAGTATCAGTTACAGGTAAACAATTCATGAAAAAAACGCTGATTCTCATTGGCATTACCGTTGTACTGCTGGGCGGCGGGATTCTGGGCAGCTTGTATGTCATGCACCACAAGCAGCCGGAAAAAATCGCCCGCATCTATCAGCAGGACAACTTATTATATGAAATCGACCTTTCCACGGTCAAGAAATCCTACACACTCACCATTGACGGGGAAAACGGTGCGGAAAATGTCATTCTGGTGGAACCAAACCAGATCTCCATGCAGTCTGCCACCTGCCCCGATCACCTTTGTGTCAAGCAGGGAGCGATCTCGGACGGCATTCTGCCCATCGTCTGTCTGCCGAACCACATTCGCATTTCCATTGCATCTGACGAGGAGGGGTCTTACGATGTCCAAGTCCGTTAAGCATCTGGTCATGCTTGCCCTCTTTACCACAATGGCTCTGACGATCTTTGTGGTGGAGGCACAGATTCCGGTGCCGGTTCCCATTCCGGGGGTAAAGCTGGGACTTGCCAACGTCATTACCCTGATCGTGCTGGTGGTCTACCGCCCGCGAGATGCCTTTGCGGTACTGGTACTGCGGATCCTGCTGGGTTCCATATTCACCGGTACGCCGGTGTCGTTGCTCTATTCCCTCACCGGCGGAATCCTTTGTTTTCTCGGCATGGCACTGCTCTGCAAGCTGCTGCAAAAAAAGCACCTGTGGTTCATCAGCATTGTCGGTGCCGTGCTCCACAACGTAGGACAGATTCTTGCGGCAATTGCGGCGATGCAGTCGGTACAGGTCATTGCCTACTTCCCGTTCCTGCTGGTGGCGGGATGCATTACCGGTTTCTTCACTGGCATTGCGGCAGACCGTGTCATTCACTTTTTGCCGAAATCTATTTTTCCGAAGCCGGCAGAGAAACCTGCCAAAAACGAAAAGCACTCATAAACTGGAATTTTTGATTCCAGTTATTTCTTATTTGTTAAGTTAGTTTAAACTAATTAGTTGCAGCTAATTACAAATCCTATTGGGTAGTGTATCCTGCAAAATTGCAGGATTTGCTATAAGGCAATACCATGCAGCGTTTTTTGCGGTGTTGCCATACACAATATTTGTGCTGTTCATCGCAATGCAGCACGGAAGAAAAATTCAGGAGGTTACTATGCGAGAGATCAACTGGAAAAAGCTTGTCGGTGCAGTGTCTGCCGCTGTACTGGCAGCTACACAGGTCGCTCCGGCGATCACGGCGTATGCCGAAGAAGCAGGCACCACAGATTATGTGTACTGTGCCGCATCTCTGACTTGGGCAGAGTATTGGGAGAATGAAGGCGTTTATCTGGACAGTGCCGCAGACGGCAACTGGGAGGCTTCTTCTGCTGATGCCGATTCCCACGGAGAAACCGACTTGGGTGCATATGATGCAGTCACCCGTGCCACCAGCAACCACGGTCTGCACCGCGGCAGCTATCAGTGCACTGTAAAGGTATTTGATACCGACGGAAACAGCTACGACTATACCGGCAAGGGACAGAACGAATCTGTCGATGTGGTCAGCGACAGAGATGCTGGTACCACAACCATTATGGTAGACGGAAAAGCAGCTGGTGCATACGACCACTCTGTGATCGTGGGACCGAAATATGTTCCGGTTGCTGTTCCGGCAGCAGATTATGAGGACTTCAAGAAAGCCTATACGGTCTATGAAAACGGGACAGAAGTCAAGGGCGGCTATACCGAAAAGAATCTGGTCAATATCGACGAAGAAATTCAGGTAGATGCCAACACTTCCGGCATCAAGGTAGCAGTAGCAAATCTGGACACCGATGCCACACATGATGATCTGACGATCAATGCCGGCAGCCAGATTATTGACCAACTAAAGGAAAACGACCAGTTAGGATGGACATTTATTTCCAAAGATGCTGCTATTGAAGGAGTTAAATCCGGTGAATATTATGCAGCAATCATTATTCCGCAAGATTTTAGCGAATCCCTGCTAAGTGTCCTGTCCGGAAAGATCGAAACTCCGGAACTTGAATACTATATCAATGAAAAACTCAATGCAATTGCGCCAAAGATCACCAGTTCAGGTGCAAGCACGATCCAGACACAGGTTAATAACACATTTTCCTCTGTTGCATCTGAGACAATTGCAGAGATTTTAAAGGATTCTGTATTCAACATTTCCGACTCTGTTGATTCAACAAATGCAGAGATTAATGATCTGCTTACAAAAGCAAATAATAATATCAAAGAATACGAACAGCTTCTAGAAAAATTCAGTAAAGACTCATCCAATACCTCAAAGCTGATAGAGAATGCAAAAGAAGCATCTACATCTTTAGGAGATGTAGCAACATCCGGAGCAAATGCATTATCCAGTGCTGACTCTGTCATGAATACGACACGTTCTTCTGCCGGAGATTTTTCTTCCGCACTTTCTAAGTCCCTCTCTGACGGAGAACTTTTACTTGGTCAGGCAAGCAGCTCAGCATCCACAGGACTGACAGAACTTGCTACCGCAGCCGGAAAGATCAACACTTCTGTCAGTGATGCGCTTGGTTATGCAAACTCAGTCAATGAACTGAATGCAGATATTCTTAAAAAAATGCAGGAACTTGCCAATAAGTTTCCGGGAACGATCGGAGATCAGATCAATGCACAGATTTCTGCCCTGCAAACTCAGAACCAGTCAAATCAGGAATTGATCAATAGTCTTCAGACTGGAAATAATGGAATCAAAGATGCGATTGATACAACAACTGCAACACAGGAACAGCTTACTTCTCTGACAAAAGAAAGTATCAATAACCTGCACACTTTCCGTTCTACATTTGACCAGAATATTCTTCCACTGCTCGGTCAGACACTGGATACATTTTCCACACTAACCGGTCAGGTAGAAGGAATGCTAAACGGAGTACCGGCTACTTCTAAGCAGATCAATGATATGCTCGACCAGTTAGAGAGTGGATTGTCAAATACAACTGCCCTCCTTGACAGTACAAAGGAATCTTTAAGTGCCGTAAGCGACAAACTAAATACAATTCAGACGGATCTGAATGCACTGACAGGCTCTGCTACATACCAAAAACTGCTCTCTCTTGAAGGCATTGATGCAGAATCTATCTCATCATTTATGTCCTCTCCTGTGGAGATTAAAACGGAGACTTATTATGCCGTAGATAATTACGGTTCTTCTATGACACCGTTCTACTCTAATCTTGCAATCTGGGTCGGCGGTATCGTACTGATCGCAATCTTTAAGCTGGAAGTGGACAAAGACGAATCCATGCGCGGTTACGGACAGACAACATTATACTTTGGACGCTGGCTCTTATACATAGCCGTTGGTCTTGTTCAGGGATTTATCGTCTGCCTTGGTGATACACTCCTTCCGGGAGTCCAATGCAATCATCCGGCACAATTCATCCTGACAGGAATGGTTTGCTCTTTCGTCTATGTAAATATTATTTATGCACTGTCACTTACATTTAAGCATATTGGTAAAGCGCTCTGTGTTATTCTCGTAATCCTGCAGATTCCTGGTTCTTCCGGAACCTACCCGATTGAGATGACACCAGCCTTTTTCCAGAAACTGCATCCACTCCTTCCATTTACATATGGTGTGAATGCTATGCGTGAAGCAATTGCCGGTTTCTACGGTTCTAACTTCCGCAACGATCTTCTGATCCTGCTCCTGTGCTACGTGCCGATCTCTCTGCTTATTGGACTTGGACTGCGCCCGGCTCTTTCCGGACTGAACCATCTGTTCGACAAGAAACTGGCAGAGACAGAATTTATGATGTGCGAACCTCACGAAGCAGAACTTAGCAGAAGTACACAGCTCTCCATGCTCTTACAGGCATCTCTTTCCATCGAAGACCTTCGCCTTGTAACAGCTGAACGGGCACAGAAATTTGAAAACAATTACCGTAAGATGATTCGTATCGGCTTCCTTGCCATTGCGATCATACCTCTGATCTTCCTGATCCTGATGTTCAGTCTCGAATCAAAGATTGTATTCCTGACTTTATGGATCATTTCCATCATTGCGATCTCTGTATGGTTGATCGTTGTAGAATACATTCATACAAAATTAGAAGAACAGAAAGAACTTGCCGGCATGTCTTATGAAGAAATGCTTGAAAACTTCCGTGGAAAGGAGGCGGAATAATTTGAAAAATATTTTTTTAATCCTAAAAAATGATCTGATGAAGATCCAGAAAAATGTCATCGCAATGATCGTTATTATGGGAATCACTGTAATTCCGACTCTTTATGCATGGTTTAACATTTCCGCAAGCTGGGATCCTTACGGAAATACAGGTGCGCTGAAACTTGCAGTTGCAAGTGATGACAAAGGGTATGAAAGTGATCTTATTGCTGTAAAGATTAACATGGGAGATCAGATCCTCTCTTCTCTGCATAAAAATTCTCAGTTCAACTGGGTTTTTACTGATTCAAAAGATGCTCAAAAAGGTGTAAAATCCGGAGAATATTATGCTGCGATCGTAATCCCTGAAGACTTTAGCCAGAAAATGATGAGTGTCTTCTCTTCTGAAGCTGAACATCCGGATCTGACTTATTATGAAAATGAAAAAGAAAATGCGATTGCTCCGATCATTACCGGAAAAGGCGCAACGGCTGTCCAGAAACAAATTAATCAGACATTCATTGAGACAATTGCCCAGACCGCACTTGATGCATTTCAGACGGTAGATTCAATCGCAAAGAAGACAGATGATGATTCTCTGATCAACAATATGAGTAGTAATTTGAATCAGATGGGATCTGATCTTGGAACTGTTGCTGCAACTGTTCAGTCCTTCTCAGACATGACAAACTCTGCAGTTACAATGCTGAACACAACAACAGAATTTCTTCAGGAAACCGGTTCCGGCACAAAAACCAGCCTCAATTCCTTAAAGAATTCTGATTCCGGAATTGATTCATTAACTGCTGCCCTGTCCGGAACTACAAGCACGATTTCTGACGCATTAGCACAGAATGCAAGCTTCTACACCGCTGTCTCTGATACTATTGACAAGGCTTTAAGTTCCTACAACTCAGATGCACAGGCGGCAACAAATGCATTGTCTTCCGTAAGTAGCCGCGTACAGAATGTCATTGACGGGTATAATCAGCTTTCTGCTGCATTATCTGCTATTGCAGACGCCTCCTCAGATTATCCTGAGATTCAGAATGCGATCAATGGAATCAATCAGCAGATTCAGCTGGCAATTGAACGACAGACTGCACTCCGTGATAAAATTAACGGTGCTGCAACTTCAATTACTACAGCAACTGCAAATGCCACTACATTAAAGAGTGAACTTGATAGTCTGATCAGCGAAGCAACCTCTTCCGTCAAGGCAGTTGAGACAACTTACGAACAAAATGTAAAAGGAAATCTTGATAATCTTTCCAATTCATTGAGTTCTACAACAGGTTCTGTCTCCTCTATGCTTGGAAGCCTTGACAGCAGCATTGAAAATATTGCTAACGTTACCGGTTCTGCTTCCAGCGGACTTACAGGACTTCAGACAGCACTTGCTAATTCTGCTGCTCTGTTAAAAGAATCTTCTGAAAAGCTGACAGCTGTAGCTACAAAAATTTCCACCGATGATTCAGAAGGTATGGCTGCCGTAACAAACCTGTTATCCGAAGACTCCGAAACGATTTCATCTTTTCTCTCCTCCCCGGTCAAACTGGATGAGAAAAAGATTTATCCAATTGAAAATTACGGGTCTGCAATGACTCCATTCTACTCCACTCTTGCGATCTGGGTAGGTGCTGTTGTTATGGCTGCCATGCTAAAAGTCACTATAGCTGATTCTACAAAGAAGAAACTATTCCATCCGAAAGAATATCAGCTCTATATCGGACGTATCCTACTTCTGATCATTATCGGTTTCATGCAAAGTGCACTCATCTGTCTTGGAGATCTTTTCTTCCTTGGTATTCAGTGTAAGCATCCGGTAATGTTTGTACTAACCGGTATGTTCACAAGCTTTGTCTATGTGAATCTGATCTATGCACTGACTGTCTCCTTTGGAGATATCGGTAAAGCAATTGCCGTTGTCCTGATGGTAATGCAGGTTGCAGGAAGTGGTGGAACATTCCCGATCCAGTGTGCACCGAAGTTTTTCCAGGTTGTTTATCCACTTCTGCCGTTCACACACAGCATGAATGCGATGCGTGAATGTATTGCAGGATTCTACGGAACAACTTATGCCACAGAGCTCGGCAAACTGGCAATCTTCCTTGCACCGTCACTACTGCTTGGTCTTCTGCTCAGAAAACCGATCATAAAGATGAACGACGCATTTATGGAGAAGCTTGAAAGTACACATCTGATCTAATGTAATGGTCTAAAATATATAACTACAAAAAACCCCCTAAAACATTACCGTGAACGGTTCTGTTTTGGGGGTTCTCTTATTATTTCATATTATTTTCTACCGTCTGCTGTACCTCCTTTGGTACTTCATCTGTAAAAATCGGAATAAAAATTTCTTCTTCGATACCTACTCCATAAACTTCATTACCATTGAGTTTTCCATCCATATAATGATCCAAAATCCAGGAATATATTTTCCCGAAGTCAAACTTAATCGATGCTGCAACCGTTCCCGGAGCAAGATCATTTTGATTCTCCGAAAATCCAATCACCTTTACTCCATTTTCCTTTGCAGCCTCAATGCAGCCATTTCCAACTTTATTTGCGTAAATAAATAAAACATCTGCACCTTTTCCGATCATTTGGTTTGCAATCTCTTTTCCAAGTTCCTCATCTTCCCAACTATTCGCATAGGCCCTGAGTACTGTTGCATTCGGAAGCTTTCTATCCGCAGCCAGCTGACGAACATCCTTTTCATACTGATCCAGCAAGGTCTCCATTGCCTCATTCGGATAACCGGCAATAATGCCAAATGCTCCTGTCTTCGTCAGATTTCCACCAATGATTCCCGCCAGATGGCTTGCCTCCTCTTCTTTTGGATAAACAGAGAATGTATTTTTACCTGATGCCGATCGGCCATTTAAAATACAAAAATCAACTTTCGGATAATCTCCTGACACGGAAGAAACAACCTCCTCGAACTGTGATCCTGCAAGTATGATCAGATTATAATTATCTTCTGCATATCTGCGAATCACTGCGTCAAAGTCTTTCTCTTCGACATTACTCTGATACTCCAGATCAATTTTCTTATCTTTGTTCTGATTTGCAAGAATCCCTTCGTAATTTCCCTTATTCCAACTTTGATCATTTATATCTCCCGGAAGAATTACAACAACTTTCGGCTGATTGGCCGGAATAATTTTCCGGTAAGTAGTTCCTTCGATTACTGCAACAATGATAAGTAATACTGCAACAATGAAGCCTGTCTCAGCTTTTATTTTCTTTTTTTTCCTGGTATCTTCCATGCCTTGTTATCCTTTATTTTTGAGTTCTGTATATTTCAGATTCTCTGACTTTCGATTATAAATCTCCTAAAAAAGGTTTTCTGTAGAGATACTTTCCATCTCCTCTATTACCTTTAAATTCATTATTTTCAGCGATGATATTTCCTCTCTGCATTACGAGATCAATCTTTCCGTGCAGATCTGTTCCTTCATAAGAAGTATAATCAACAGCTCCGTGCATCATCTCGTGAGTCAATGTCTGTTTTGCATCAGCATCAATAATCACAAGGTCTCCATCTGCTCCCGGTTCAATAATTCCCTTCTTAGGATACATTCCGTATACCTTTGCCGGATTTGTACAGGCAACTTCTACCAGCTTGTTGATGCTGATTTTGTTTTTCATTACACCTTCTGAGAAAAGAAGAATCATTCTTTCTTCAACTCCCGGAGCTCCATTCGGACATTTTCTGAAATCATCCTTGCCGTCCTGTTTCTCTTTTGCATAATTGAATGGACAATGATCTGTCGCAACGATCTGAATCTCTCCTGCCTCTAATCCTTTCCACAGCGCATCAAGATCCTGCTGTGTACGAAGCGGTGGAGACATAATATATTTCAATCCATCCGGATCTTTATATCTGTCTTCTGTAAGTGTCAGATACTGTGTACATGTCTCAACAAAAATGTTTTTTTGTCCGTTTCTTCTTGCTTCTTCAACTGCTTCAAGACTTTCCTTACAAGAAAGATGTACAATATACACCGGTGCATCACCTGCAAGCTTCGCAAGATAAAGGACTCTTCTTACAGCCTCTGCTTCTGCAAGATTCGGCCTGCTCTTTGCATGATAGATCGGCGCAGTCTTTCCGGCATCACCATATTCTTTCTTCAGATGCTCTACCACATAATGATTCTCGCAATGGAATGCTGTGATTCCATGCAGTTCTTTCATCTTCTTAAGAACTTCTAAAATACCATCATCATCAATCTTATAGCCATAAGTCATATAAACCTTTGTGCTCTGGACTCCGTCATCCATCATTGTCTCAAGTTCATTTAAAATAGACTCGTCTACATGCTGAACTACTCCATGGAATCCATAATCGATAACAGCTTTATCATCCGCCAGTCCATGATATACATCCAGTTGATGATGTAGTGGGCATCCTGCCGGTCCGAATCCCATATGGTCTACGATTGTTGTAGTTCCGCCGCATGCGGCTGCAACAGTACCTGTATAAAAATCATCTACTGCTCTCGCGATTCCGACATCAATATCCATATGCGTATGAACATCAATACCTCCCGGGAGAACATATTTTCCTTTCGCATCAATCACCTTATCTGCATCCCCAAATTTTGCTTCCAGGTTTTTTCCGATACATTCGATCACACCATCCTCAATCAGGACATCTGCTTCATAAGTGTCCTCCGGTGATACGATCATTCCATTTTTTACAAGTGTTTTCATGATACTTCCACTCCTCTCTTAGTTTCAGTTATACTTCTACCGCAGTCTATGCTTTCCATAGCTGCGGTGATTTTTTTGCCTGATGAGTGCTGTTTCTAACCTCTTTTTGCTGCTTTAATATAGATAAAGTATGCAAGACCTGCACCGATACTTCCTACTACATATGCATTGTCAAAGATAAATTTCAGTGGTGCAATATATTTTCCGGCAAAGATAATGATCATTGCTGCCACAAAAATAATGATGATCGGTACATTAAAGCCTTTTGAATAATAATATTTTCCGCCGTCTTCCTTGTACATATCAACCATATCAACCTCTGTCTTATGCTCAAACAGATAGGATACCAGATATAATCCTGAGATAGGTCCCAGCAACGCTCCAAGCATTCCACATACATTATAAATCAAATCGTACGCACTTGCCAGTGCATTCCACGGTTGAGCAAATAAAGCAAGTACTGCTGCAATCAAAGCAGCCTTTTTGTAGCTTACTTTCTTTGCAAATAAAGTTGCGATAACATTTGTCGGTGGAACCAGATTTGCTGCAACATTTGTTGTCAGTACTGCCATAATAATGAACAACGAGAAAATAATTACAATAAACGGATTGTCAAATTTACTTACAAGAACTGCCGGCTCCCAGATTGCTTCTTTAAATACAATTGCTGCTCCTGCTGTTCCGCAAATTCCTACAAAGGAAATGAATGCTGTCATTACAGGTGCCCCGACAAGCTGTCCTACTGCCTGTGCCTTCTGTGTTTTACAGTTCTTTGTGAAATCTGCCATAGACAGTGCAATACCACCGTCAAATGCAATCATTGAAGACAATGCCGGGAAAAACAGTGTCCAGAAATTCTTGGACGGATCTCCCTGAAGAGATGGGTCAGAAAGAAGTTTCGACACACTCCAATCTGCACTTCTAATTCCCCAGATGATTACGATAAAGCTCAACACAATCAATACCGGTGCTGCAAACTTTTCCAGTTTCTGTAATGCACTGGATCCTGATCCTGCAATATATACGTTCATTGCCCAGAATAATAAGAATGAAATAAATAAACCTTTAAATCCAAGTCCATGCCATGCTGGAATGATTGCTCCGATAATTGCATTAAGTGCCTGACCGCCAATCCATGCCTGAACACCGAACCAGAAACACCCAAGTACTCCACGGACAATTGACGGGACTACAGTTCCTTTTGATCCAAACACCATTTTACTGAGCATCGGATAACCAAGTCCATACTTTGTACCGAAATGTCCAAGAACAACTGCAAAAATCATAACAAGTGTATGTCCTAATACAATCGTTAACAATGCCTGTGCCCATGACATACCAGATACGATCAGTCCACTTGCCACCTGATATACTGCGATAGATACAATCATACCAATCCACAGATTTCCCATGTCCCATGCTGACCAGTTACGCTCTTTTGAACTCAATGGTTTTGTCGCATCTGCATAATTATTTTTGTATTTATGGATTTCCTTTTCACCTTCCGGTGTCAATTCTACCATATCGCCTATCTGTCTTTGAAAAGCCCCCATAATGTACCTCCATTGTTTTTTATTTTTGTTTCGATATATCATTTGCGCATTGATATCTTATACTTCAATTTTAGTACATTTTGTTGCATTTTCAATGTGATAACTTTCTACTTTTGTTTAATATTTACGGTTTTTATGTTAGATTTTCTACATTTCCATGAGAGAATTATTATTTTTTTATCTTTTATTGTTTGTTTCTGTATTCTGTCGGCGTAAGATTATATTTTTTCTTAAACATACTGCTGAAATAACGAACATCGTTAATTCCCACTTTTTCTGAAATTTCTCCTATTCTAAGCTGCGGATTCTTAAGAAATTGACAAGCTTTCTCCAGCCGGTAATCTATAATATATTCAGATACATTCTGACCTGTATGTTTTTTAAACAACTCACTCAAATAGTTGGGCGTGATACAAAGTTGTTCTGAAATCTTTGTCAAGGTCAGCTTTTGTGAATAATTCATAGAAATGTAGTCCATCGCTTTCTGAACAAAAAGATTTGTCACTTTCATTTCTTGTTTTTCTTCACTCCGAGGTTTCTGAATATTTTTCTCAATTTCTTCCAGAATTCCAATTAATTCTCTGGCATTTGTAGGCTTTGTCAGATATCTGGTCACACCAAGCTCTATTGCTCTCTGTGCAAAAGAAAAATCACTATAACCACTTAATATAATAATTTTTGTATTCTCATCCTTTTCACGGATTCGATTGATCAGATCCAGACCATTAATCTCCGGCATCTTAATATCAGTAATAATCACATCCGCATAAGAAACAGACAACTGTTCCAGCGCTTCCATGGCATTTTCAAATACACCTATAATCTCAAATCCAGGTCTGGATGACAATAATTTTGATAGACCATTCCTGATCTTCGGTTCATCATCTACAATTACGATTTTCATCTTCTGTAACCTCCTTTGCCTGATCCACTTCTTCTACTGGGAGAAGAATAGTAACGGTTGTCCCTTTCTGCCATTCACTGTCAATTTTTAATCCATATGCCTCTCCAAAATGCAGCTGAATTCTACGATGTACATTTCGCATTCCAATATACTTTCCACTGATTTCATCTGAAATAATACTCTCCCTAAACCTCATCAAACGATCTGGCTGCATACCGATTCCATCATCTGTTACACGTATCTCAAGAGTTCCTTCTCTGACGATCGCTTGAATCTAGATTCTGCCCATCTCCTTCTTCTTCTCAATTCCATGCAGAATCGCATTCTCCACAATCGGCTGAAGAATCAGCTTCGGAACAAAACACAGCTTTGCTTCTTCATCTATTTCTATCTGAACTGTCAGACGATCTTCTAATCGGTTCTTCTGAATACAAAGATAACTTTCAATATATTTTAATTCTTCCTCAAAAAGTACAAGCATCTCTTCTCCATGAAGTGAATATTTTAAAATATCTCCTAAAGATACTACAACATCACTTATCTCCCATTCTCCCTTTTCAATTAACATCCAATTGATAGAATCTAATGTATTGTAAAGGAAATGTGGATTGATCTGAGCCTGAAGTGCTGTAAGTTCTGCATTCTTCTGTGCCAGTTTTTGTTGGTATACTTCCATAATCAATTGGCGTAATCTACTGACCATATAATTAAAAGACTGAATCAGCATTCCTATTTCATCATGTGCTTTTGATTCTACCTGTATTTCAAAATCTCCTGCTTCGACCTGTTTCATAGCATTTTTCAATCTCCCGATTGGCCTTGTAAATGTATAGGACAAAATAAAAATTCCAACTCCTGCCGCCAGCATTGCTAGCAAAACAAGGCCCATAATTGCTTCTCGAAGTCTCTTTGCCTGTGGAAAGAAATCATCTGTCGAAACCACTGAATAAGTCTCCCATCCGGTCAGTCCATTATACTGCCTACAGGCAAAATAATCCTTATTATCCCAGTTGAATTCATATCTTCTAACTCCTTTTTCCATCCCTTTTGTTACGACATCTCCCCAATCATAAATATTTGTCTTATTCGAGCACAGAACATTTCCGGCGCAATCCACCAGATAAGTGTACTGATTTTGAAAGGTACTATAATTATTCAACATCAAAAGTCCAAACGTCTCCGGATTCAATTCTATCGCAAGAATTACCTTATTGATAGAACTTATAAATGTTACTACTTCTTCTGCATTTTTCTGACAAAGCGAACTTCCTTTTTCCGTCCAGGTACCATCTCCAACAAGGTTACTTGCTGCATTCTCATATACTTCCATCCGCCTTTTATCATTCACTGACTGACAGCCTGAATAGCTGTAATACACGGTTCCATCTTCATTCATCAGTATCAAATCTGAGCAGCTTGATATAAGATTTAAAAGCCCTTCCATCCAATCATTTAATTCTTCTGTTTCTTCCTGCGTATGTATCTCTTTTTTCAAATATGCCCTCACGATTTGACTGGATTTTACATTTTCAGCCAGACGATTGATCTGCTGAACCTGACTATTAATAGAGATATCAATTCTGTTAATTGTATCAGCCATCTCTTGTTCTTTGTTTTCCACTACAAGATTTTTTGCATTTTGATAAGAAAAATATCCAATCATTGATCCCATCAAAAGCACCAGTATCAAAAAAGAGAGCATTAACTTCTTTCGCAAAGTCATTTTATCTTTCTCCCTCCATACTTTTCTCCATGTCATTCCACTTGTGTTATCATCTTTGCAACATATTCCATTTTTTCACAATCAACAAATGAATAATTCATAACATAAATATTTTCATACTTTTTCTTCTTCTCTCTTGAATGATAATAGGATGACAACGCAGCCAGCTTAATTCCTTTGCTCTTCATTTTATCCAGAAATTCTTCTTCACTCAGGTTTGTATCTACTTTCATTAAAAAATGTACTCCTGCATCTTCTTCCAGAATCTTGATTTTAGTTTTCAATACTCCCTGTAAAAATGCTTCCAGTATCCGGTCTCTCTTTTGCTGATAATAATTACGCAGTCGGTTAATATGTTTTTCAAATGATCCTGAATTCATAAACTGCGCTAACGTATATTGTTCAAAATTTGATACCGTACAGGAATAAAAAGAAAGTTCTCTGTAAAATCGTTCTGCCAATTCATCCGGCAGCACCATATAACTGATTCGCACTGTTGAACACAAAGTCTTGGAAAATGTATTCATATAAATCACTTTTCCCGATACATCAATGCTCTGAAGCGATGGAATTGGCTTTCCATTCAATCTAAGTTCGCTGTCATATTCATCTTCTATAATATATCTATCTTTCGTTTTTGTCACCCAGCCAAGTAACTCATAACGTTTACTGATTGGCATTACGATTCCCGTTGGATAATGATGTGACGGAGAACAATGTATCACATTGATTTCTTTTTCTTCCAGTTCTTCTACCTTCGGTCCGTCCTCTTCTATTTCTATATACTCATAACAAGCTCCCATACTGCGATAAATTTTTGCGATTTTATGATATCCCGGATTTTCAACTGAATATTTCAATTCCTTTCCCAAAAGCTGAATCAAAAGACTGGACAAATATTCTGTTCCAGCACCAATAATGATCTGTTCCGGCCGCACCGTCATGTTTCGGAATGCTTTCAGATAATCCGCAATGCTTTGTCTTAATTCCATTACTCCGCCACACGGTGGATTAAGCATCAATTCAGTCTGATAGTCATTCATTACTGCCCGCATCGTCTTTGTCCAAATAGAAAATGGAAATGCACTCTGTTCCGTCTGATTACTCGTAAAATCTGCGATATAAGCATTCTTTCCACCGGTAAGGTTTAACTTATTGCTGTAAATCCTATTTTCTGATAAACCACTCTCCCTTTTCATTCTGTCATCCCGCAGGTCTGCTACATAAAACCCACTCTTTGGAACGGAATAAATATATCCCTCTGCTGCAAGCTGACCATAGGCATTCTCGACAGTGATCACACTTATGGCCAGATTTTTTGCAAGTGCACGCTTTGATGGAAGTTTTTCTCCACTCTTAATTTTCCCTTGAATAATGTCATTTTTGATACATTTATACAAATATTGATAAAGCGTATCTGACCCTATATTTTCAAAATTATACGTCAACATATTTACTTTTTTCTCCATTCTGACCTTTTTGAATATATCAAAACTGAGTATTTTTATATAGTCACTTTGTCATTATACTATTACCTATCGAATTAGTAAAGAAAAGGAGATTTAAAAATGAGTACAAATAATGAACGTTATGAATTGAATAAAAATCTGGCACAGATGTTAAAAGGTGGAGTGATCATGGATGTTACAACTCCGGAACAGGCAAAGATTGCAGAAGCTGCCGGTGCATGTGCTGTTATGGCGCTGGAAAGAATTCCGGCTGACATCCGCGCTGCTGGTGGAGTTTCCCGTATGAGTGACCCGAAGATGATCAAAGGAATCCAGAAAGCTGTTTCAATCCCTGTTATGGCCAAATGCAGAATCGGACATTTTGCAGAAGCTCAGGTACTTCAGGCAATTGAAATCGACTATATTGATGAAAGCGAAGTCCTTTCACCTGCAGATGATGTCTACCATATTAACAAAAGAGAGTTTGGTGTTCCATTTGTCTGCGGTGCAAAAGATCTTGGCGAAGCACTTAGACGTATCAATGAAGGAGCTTCTATGATCCGTACAAAAGGTGAACCGGGAACCGGTGATATTGTTCAGGCAGTTCGCCATATGCGCAAAATGAACAGTGAAATTTCCAAACTAGTAAGTATGCGTGAAGATGAACTTTTCGAGGCAGCCAAACAGTTGCAGGTTCCTTATGATCTTGTCCTTTATGTACATGAAAACGGAAAACTTCCTGTTGTAAACTTTGCTGCCGGCGGTGTTGCAACTCCTGCTGATGCCGCTCTTATGATGCAGTTAGGCGCAGAGGGAGTCTTTGTCGGTTCCGGTATCTTCAAATCCGGAAATCCGGCGAAACGTGCTGCTGCTATCGTACAGGCCGTTACAAACTATACAGATGCAAAACTGATTGCTGAACTTTCATCTGACCTTGGCGAAGCTATGGTCGGCATCAACGAACAGGAAATTGAACTTCTCATGGCAGAAAGAGGAAAATAAAATGACAATCGCAGTACTTGCCCTTCAAGGAGCATTCATAGAACACGAACAAATGCTTCAAAAGTTTGGAGTTCATACCATTGAACTCCGACAGGCTTCTGATCTGCAAAAAGATTTTGATGGGATTATCCTTCCCGGCGGTGAAAGCACCGTTCAGGGAAAACTCTTACACGATCTTAACATGTTCGAACCTTTAAAAGAAAAGATTCAATCCGGAATGCCTGTTCTGGCCACTTGTGCCGGAATGATTCTCCTGGCTTCTGACATTGCTGAACAAGACGAAACCTATTTTGAAACCATTCCTATGACAGTCAAACGAAACGCCTACGGTCGCCAGCTTGGAAGCTTCCATACAAATGCTGAAGCAGCCGGTATCGGTGAAATTCCTATGACTTTCATCCGTGCCCCTTTTGTAGAATCCGTTCATGCTGACGCTTCCGGAAACACACCTGAGATCCTCAGTATTGTAGAGAATCGTATTGTCGGAGTGAAATATAAGAATCAGATGGCATTTGCATTTCATCCGGAATTAGATCAGGACACACGGATTCATGAAGCATTTCTAGGGATGATCAGATAGTTATCGCAGCATTCTCCAAGGTCTCGTGCAAGTACGGACTTTGGCTCGTTGCTCGCGTAAATAAAAGAAACCGACAGGATGTTTTCTAAATGAGCTTATCATTTTCATCCTGTCGATTTCTTTCTTTTTACTAGTACTATTAAGCAGGTTTTTTACATTGGTGTTCCAACCTCTATCAGATTTCCATCCAAATCATAAAAACGAACAATCTTCTGTCCCCAGCTATGCGTCATCAAACGATTCACATACTTTATATCCGGATAAAGCTTATCCAGTTTTTCGACAAAAGCTTCGATATTCTTCTCCTCAAAATATAACTCACAGGAATTATTCTCTGAAATGATATCTCTTTCCAGAAAGTTCTTCCAAATTGTTTTCTCCTGAAGAACAAGTCCCTCTGTCAGAATGACATTTCCTTCATTATCAAGTATTACATCAAGTCCAAATAAATCATGATAAAATTTCTTTGATTTCTCGATATCTTCTACAACAATCAAAATATTTCTTAATCTCATACTTCATAATCTCCTTGTGAGGTTTTATGCATCTACTTTCCACTCTGCCAGCGGTTTTAGCTCAATCTTTGTTCCGTTTGGAAGCGAAAACCAATGGTCATTGATTGCTTTTACCGGATACGCTTTGATTTTCTCCATAATCTCTGCTTCTGAATCTACTGCAATGGAAATATGATCATATCCATTTTCTGATGCTGCATCCAGCTCCTCTACTTCGCAAAGCTGGATACCTTCTTTGTACCAGCATTTTCTTCCCGGTTTTTCACCGATTTCTCTCCACATATGCATCTCAAATACATCTTCAAAGAATCTCTGAGCTTCTTCATATGATTTCGTGCGGATTGCCGCGTGATCGATTCTTGCCATCCTGACACACTCCTTTTTGCTTATTCTACTACCTATATTACGTTATTTCTTTTTATTTTTCATTATAAACTCAAATTGTTTAACAAAAAAAACAGCGCTTTCGCACTGCTTCTCATTCCTGTCTATATTCCATGTACCTT
>OLGL01001765.1_pt1 | contig 19628 bp, 10 predicted proteins | sample 1605041 | NCBI WGS metagenome assembly OLGL01 (sample SAMEA3888905, study PRJEB22519) | human gut metagenome | biome: human gut; feature: human-associated habitat; material: faeces | place: Denmark | collected 2010 | reverse complement strand
TTGGGTCTTACTGTTGCAGATTGAGATGTTTGAAGCGGTGGGTTTACGGGCCGAACCTGGGGTCCTTGCTGTCGCCCTTGAGCTCGGCGGCACCCACTCGCAGGTCGCGCGTTACGCGATTGTTTCGAAACGGGCGGGAAACACAACGGGCCGGCGATGCTCCTAGTATGCCTAGTCAACTGACTGTCTAAATATCTAGGGGAGGATCGCGATGCAGGCAGATTCCGCTCAGCAGCAGGGCCTTTATCGCCCCGAATTCGACCACGATGCATGTGGCATCGGCGCGCTTGCCGATATCAACGGCGAGCGCCATCACCAGATCCTGGACGATGCGCTGTCCATTCTGGTCAACTTGGAGCACCGCGGCGGCACAGGACTCGAGAAGAACACCGGCGACGGCGCTGGCATCCTGTTTCAGGTTCCGCATCACTTTTTCCGTAAAGAGGCCCAAAAGTGCGGCCAGATTCTGCCGGCAGAGGGCGACTATGGCGTGGCCATGCTGTTCTTCCCGCAGGACAACAAGGGCGTAGAGGATGCCCGTCGCGTGTTTGAGGAGGGCTGCGCCGAGGCTGGCGTGCCGCTGCTCTTTTGGCGCGAGGTGCCGGTCGACCCGCACGACCTGGGCGAGACGGCCCGCGCCTGCATGCCTACCATCCTGCAGGCCTTTCTGGGTCGCCCCGACGACACGCCGGCGGGCGACGCCTTCGAGCGCCGTCTGTATGTGTGCCGCCGCACCATCGAGAAGAAGGCTGATGCGGAGTTTGCCCTGCGCGACAAGATCTTCTATGTGTGCTCCATGAGCTCGCGCACTATCGTGTACAAGGGCATGCTGGTCGCCACGCAGATGCGCCGCTTCTTCATCGACCTCAACGACGCCGCCGTCAAGACGGCCGTGGCGCTCGTCCACTCGCGCTACTCCACCAACACCACGCCCAGCTGGGAGCGCGCGCACCCCAACCGCTTTATCATCCACAACGGCGAGATCAACACCATCAAGGGCAACACCGACGCCATGCTGGCGCGTGAGGAGAGCATCTCCAGCCCCATTCTGCAGGACGATATGAACAAGATCCTGCCCATCATCAACACCTCCGGTTCGGACTCCGCCATGCTGGATAACACTCTGGAGTTTATGGTGATGAACGGTATGGATCTGCCGCTGGCCGTGATGATCACCATTCCCGAGCCGTGGGAGAACAACAAGAACATCAGCCAGAAAAAGCGGGATTTCTACCAGTACTACGCCACCATGCTGGAGCCGTGGGACGGCCCCGCCGCCATCCTGTTCTCGGACGGCGATGTGATGGGCGCGGTGCTGGACCGCAACGGTCTGCGCCCCAGCCGCTACTACATCACCAAGGACGGCCGCATGATCCTGTCCTCTGAGGTGGGTGTACTGGAATGCGACCCGGAGAACATTCTGGTCAAGGAGCGCCTGCGTCCCGGCAAGATGCTGCTGGTGGATACCGTCAAGGGCGAGGTGGTGGACGACGAAAAGCTGAAGGAGCTTTACGCCAGCCGCGAGCCCTACGGCGAGTGGATCGACCGCAATCTGGTGCAGCTGAGCGGGCTGAAGATCCCCAACGTGAAGGTGGAAGGCTACACCGGCGAGCAGCTGACCCGGCTGCAGAAAGTGTTCGGCTACAAGTACGAGGACGTGAACACCATGATCCTTGCCATGGCGCGGGCGGGCGCAGAGCCCTCCGGTGCCATGGGCACCGACACCCCGCTTGCCGTGCTCAGCAGCCAGCATCCCCCGCTGTTCAACTACTTCAAGCAGCGTTTCGCGCAGGTGACGAACCCGCCCATTGACGCCATCCGGGAAAAGGTAGTCACCTCCACCAGCGTTTACATCGGTGCCCACGGCAACCTGCTGGAGGATAAGCCGGAGAACTGCAAGGTGCTCAAGGTGCACAACCCCATCCTGACCAACACCGACCTGTTGAAGATCAAGTACATGAATGTGCCGGGCTTCAAGGTGGCTACGGTATCCATCAACTACTACAAGAACACCAGTCTGGAAAAGGCCATCGACCGGGTATTTCTGGAAGTGGATCGCGCCTATAAGGAGGGTGCGAACATCATCATCCTGTCCGACCGTGACGTGGATGAATATCATGTGACCATCCCCAGCCTGCTGGCTGTTTCGGCAGTGTCCCAGTACCTCATCCGCACCAAAAAGAGCACCGCACTGGCACTGATTTTGGAAAGCGCCGAGCCCCGGGAGGTGCACCACTTTGCCACCCTGCTGGGCTACGGTGCCTGCGCCATCAACCCCTATCTGGCACACGAGACCATCGGGCAGCTGATCGACGAGGGTCTGCTGGACAAGGACTATTACGCCGCCGTGCAGGACTACGACAACGCCATCCTCAACGGCATCGTGAAGATCGCCTCCAAGATGGGCATTTCCACCATCCAGAGTTACCAGAGCAGCCAGATCTTTGAGGCTGTGGGCATCTCGAAGGAGGTCATCGACAAATACTTCACCGGCACGGTGAGCCGCGTGGGCGGCATCAGCATGGCAGACATTCAGGCCGATGTGGAAGCGCTGCATAACGCCGCTTTTGACCCGCTGGGGCTGGATATCAACATGGAGCTTGCCGACAGCGGTGCCCACAAGTTCCGCAGCGGCAAGGAAGAGCACCTGTTCAACCCCCAGACCATTCACCTGTTCCAGAAAGCCTGCCGCACCGGCGATTACGCCACCTTCAAGCAGTTCACCCAGACGGTGGACAACATGGGTGCCGAGGGTGTGCATCTGCGCAGTCTGCTGGACTTCAACTACGCCGCAGACGGCGGCATCCCGCTGGAGGAGGTAGAGCCGGTCTCCAGCATCGTCAAGCGGTTCAAGGGCGCTGCCATGAGCTACGGCGCACTGAGCAGTGAGGCACACGAGACCATTGCCATTGCCCTGAACCGTCTGGGCTGCCGCAGCAATACCGGCGAGGGCGGCGAGCCCGAAGAGCGTTACCACAGCGAGAGCAATTCCAAGATCAAGCAGGTGGCCTCTGCCCGCTTTGGCGTGACCAGCAAGTATCTGGTCAGCGCCGAGGAGATCCAGATCAAGCTGGCACAGGGCGCAAAGCCCGGTGAGGGCGGCAATCTGCCCGGTGCCAAGGTGTATCCGTGGATCGCCAAGACCCGCCACAGCACCACCGGCGTGGGCCTGATCTCTCCCCCGCCCCACCACGATATCTACTCCATCGAGGATCTGGCAGAGCTGATCTACGATTTGAAAAACGCCAACCGCAATGCCAACATCAACGTCAAGCTGGTCAGCGAGGCCGGTGTCGGCACCATTGCCGCCGGTGTTGCCAAGGGCGGCGCACAGGTCATTCTGGTGTCCGGCTATGACGGCGGCACCGGTGCTGCACCCCGCACCTCCATCAAGCACGCAGGTCTGCCTTGGGAGCTGGGCATCGCCGAGACTCACCAGACCCTGATCCTGAACGGTCTGCGCACCCGCGTGCGCATTGAGAGCGACTCCAAGCTGCTGTCCGGCCGGGATGTGGCCATCAGCTGTATGCTGGGCGCCGAGGAGTTCGGCTTCGGCACTACCCTGCTGATGGCCGAGGGCTGCGTGATGATGCGCGTGTGCAATCTGGACACCTGCCCCATGGGCATCTGCACCCAGAACCCCGAGCTGCGCAAGAACTTCAAGGGCAAGCCGGAGTACATCATCAACTACCTCACCTTTGTGGCAGAGGAGCTGCGAGAGTACATGGCAAAGCTGGGCGTGCGCACCGTGGACGAGCTGGTGGGCCGCACCGACCTGCTGCGGGTCAAGCCCGCTGCCCCGGGCAGCCGCGCAGCGGAGTTGGATCTGGACTGCATCCTGCACAACCCCGCCATTGCAAACAGCAACGTCCACTTCATCAAGGAGGACAGCTACGACTTCCATCTGGAAAACACGCTGGACATGAAGGTGCTGATGAAGAAGTTCAAGCTGGGCAGCAAGGCTCCCCAGAGCGTCAGCCTGAATGTTTCCAACGTGGACCGCGCCTTTGGTGCCATCTTTGGCAGCGAGATCACCCGCAAATACGGCAACGACCTGCCGGACGATGTGTACACCGTGCACTGCACCGGTGCAGGCGGTCAGAGCTTTGGTGCGTTTATCCCCAATGGCCTGACGCTGGAACTGGTGGGCGACTGCAACGACTACATGGGCAAGGGCCTTTCCGGCGGCAAGATCATCGTGCGCCCGCCGCAGGGCATCGACTTCAAGCCCGAGGAGAACATCATCACCGGTAACGTGGCGCTGTACGGCGCTACCAGCGGCAAGGCGTTCATCTCCGGCGTGGCCGGCGAGCGCTTCTGCGTGCGCAACAGCGGTGCTACCGCCGTTGTAGAGGGCGTGGGCGACCACGGCTGCGAGTACATGACCGGCGGCACCGTGGTGGTACTGGGCCAGACCGGCAAAAACTTTGCAGCCGGTATGACCGGCGGCATTGCCTATGTGCTGGACGAAAACTGGGACTTCTACCAGCGGGTGAACAAGGAGACCGTCAGCCTGGAGCCGGTGGAGCACAAGTACGATGTTGCCACCCTGAAGGAGCTGATCCGCGCCCATGTGGAGGCCACCGGCTCTCCGCGCGGCAAGGAAATTCTGGACAATTTCAGTGCGTTCCTGCCCAAATTCAAAAAGGTGCTGCCTTACGATTACGACCGCATGCTGCGGGTCATCGCCTCGGTGGAGGAGCGTGGTCTGGACGGCGAGCAGGCACAGATCGAAGCATTTTATGCAGTGCAGAAGCATAAGTAAGGAGGGGCAGCAGCATGGGTAAGACAACAGGATTTATGGATTATGCGCGCAAGACCAGCACGGACGTCGCACCGCTGGAGCGCCTTGAAAATTTTAACGAGTTCCACATCTGGCTCTCGCGGGAGCAGCAGCAGACGCAGGCCGCCCGCTGCATGGACTGCGGCGTGCCCTTCTGTCAGGCAGGCATGATGATCGGCGGCATGGCCTCCGGCTGTCCGCTGAACAATCTCATCCCGGAGTGGAACGATCTGGTGTACCACGGCAAGTGGGAGCTGGCGCTCCACCGCCTGATGGCCACCAACCGCTTCCCGGAGTTTACCAGCCGGGTGTGCCCCGCCCTGTGTGAGGCCGCCTGCACCTGCGGGGATGTGACCGGCAGCAGCGTCACCGTGCGCGAAAACGAGCACGCCATCATCGAGACGGCCTACGCCAAGAACTGGCTGACCGCCACCCCGCCGCCGACCCGTACCGGCAAGAGCGTTGCCGTGGTGGGCAGCGGCCCTGCGGGGCTTTCGGTGGCAGAGTACCTGAACAAGCGCGGCCACGCCGTTACGGTGTTTGAGCGCGCCGACCGTGTGGGCGGTCTGCTGATGTACGGCATCCCCAACATGAAGCTGGATAAGGCGGTCATCGAGCGCCGGGTCAAGCTGATGCAGGCCGAAGGTGTTGTGTTCCGCACCGGCATGGATGTAGGCGGCGCCGTGCCCGCCGAGCAGCTGCTGGCAGATTTTGATGCCGTAGTGCTGTGCTGCGGCGCAAAAAAGCCCCGCGACCTGAACGTGCCCGGCCGGGACGCCAAGGGCGTGCACTTTGCCGTGGACTACCTGACCAGCGTGACCAAGAGCCTGCTGGACTCGGGTTTTGCAGACGGCAAGGCTATCAATGCAGCCGGTAAAAACGTACTGGTCATCGGCGGCGGCGACACCGGCAACGACTGTCAGGGCACTGCCCTGCGGCAGGGCTGCACCGACCTGATGGCACTGGAAATGATGCCGCAGCCCCCTGTCGAGCGCACCGCCGCAAACCCGTGGCCGGAGTGGCCCCGGGTGCTGAAGGTGGACTACGGCCAGACCGAGTGCATTGCCAAGTTCGGCAAGGACCCGCGTGTGTACCAGACCACCGTCAAGGAGTTTTTGAAGGACGAGGCCGGTAACCTGACCGGTGCCGTCATCAGCTGCCTGAAGCCGGAACGCGACCCCGAGACCGGCCGCACCAGCATGGTGCCCACCGGCAAGGAATTTACCTACGACTGCCAGCTGGCGTTTATCGCCGCAGGCTTTACCGGCTGCGAAAACTACACAGCCGATGCCTTTGGGGTGGAGCTGACCGCCCGGGGCAATGTAGCCGACCACAGCTTTAAGACCAATGTGGACAAGGTGTTCGTCTGCGGCGATATGCGCCGCGGCCAGAGCCTTGTGGTGTGGGGTCTGCGCGAGGGCCGCGATTGCGCCGCCGAGGTGGACCGCTGCCTGATGGGCTACTCGAACCTTTAATTTGCCATTCTCTTTCCTATCCTAAACAAGCAGAAGCGGGAGCCCGTTCAAGGCTCCCGCTTCTGCTTTTGTTGTATGCTGTTTAATTGGTATCGTATTCCGGCTCTGTACTGCCCTCCGGGGGCGTTTCCGGGGTGGTAGGCTCGGTAGCGGCAGGCTCCTCCGGGGTGGTAGTGATCTGCACACTGGGGTCTGCGGCGATATACACGGTGATCACCGTACCCACCGTGACCATAGCGCCCTCTTCCTCGCTGGCAGAGACCACACAGCCCGTAGCGTAGGAGCCATCGTTCACTACCATAAAGCAGCTGGCCACAAGCCCCCGGCTGCTCAGGATCTCAATGGCCTTATCCTGCGATGCACCGATGATCTTGGGCATCTCCACCTTCTCCGGGCCCTGACTGACCACGATCTGGATCACCTCGCCGTTCTCCATCACCTCGCCGGCCTCCGGCTCCTGCCGGATGACCTGCCCAGAAGGCACGGTATCGCTGTACTCCAGCACCGCCCGGAACAGGTACATACTGGTGTACTCGCGGTTATTCTTGATTTGTTCGTAGTCAATGCCCACAAAGTTGGGCACAAGGTTCTGGGGCTTCATTTCCTCGCTGCTGGCAGCTTCCGAGCTCGGCTCCGAAGAGGGAGTTTGTTCCTCCTTGCTGCTCACGATGCCCCACAGGGTGAGCAAGATCAAAACGGAAAGCAGGATCAGGATGCCCGCCAGCAACCCCTTCAAACTGAGCAGATGTTCCCTGCTCTGCGCGCTCTGCTCTGCCCGCACCGGATGCATCGGGGTCTCCGGCTTCATGGTGCGGGTCAGCTCGGCGGTATATTCCTTGGAAGAAAGCGCCTGATACAGCTGCGGCACGGTCTGGATGCGCTCCATGACCTTGAGCCGCAGCCCCAGCTGCAATACATCGGAGACATAGGCCGGTACGGCAGGCTCTACGGTGCGTGCCCGGGGGTTAGAGTCCGACACCACACGCTGGGCAGCGGGCATGGGTGCCTGCCCGCACACCATGCGGTAAAAGACGGCGGCAAGGCTGTATTCGTCGGTGTAGCGCCCCTCAAACTCGGCGGTGGTGTACTGCTCCGGCGCGGAGTAACCCTCGTACAGCTGCTCGTGCAGACCGCTGCCTGCGGTGCGCAGACCCACGGTGGCGTACCCGGCCAGACGGCAGCGGCCATCCGACATCACCCGGATATTCTCCGGGCAGATGCCGCGGTGCACCAGCCCCGCCTTGTGCATGGCCGCCACGCCCTCAAACACCGGGCGCAGCATGGCGCAGGCATCCTCTGCCTGCACCGGAGCGGGACGATTTTCCAGCCATTGCTCCAGCGGGGTGCCGCCTAAGTTTTCCAGCACCGCATACACGGTGTTGTTGGCTTCCACCACATCCAGCACAGCCTCCAGACCGCTGGCGGGGGTAATGCGCTGGACGGCGCGGTACAGGTCTGCAAAGTCCATGCGGGTGGTCTTGAACAGCACTTCGCTGCCCTGCTTGGGGCGCAGGATGCAGTCCGCCCCGCGCTCCGCAGAAAGGGTGACGGGCAGGTACTCCTTGATGGTCACCCGGAAAGCGCCCAGATTCTCCACGCCGCTGTACAGCACACCCTCGCCGTCCAGACTGCGCATCTCGCCCACGGTGTAGCGCCCGGCCAGCACCGTGCCCACCGGCAGGCAGCCCGCCGGGTTGCATCCCTCTAAGATCTTCCCGCAATGGGGACAGACGGTCGCCGCAGGCGGCAGTTCCCCCATGCAGAACGGACACAGGCGTTTTTGCTCCATAGTGTTCTCTCCCCTTCCAAGCTTCTATACACTTTATTGTATCATAGTGTTCCCCGCCGTGCAAGCTGTCCGCATTTTGGTGCAAAAGCAAAAAAGACCGGGGCCCGCAGCCCAAAGGGCTGACAGGCTCCGGTCTTATAGATGCAAGGGGTTTTCCCTTATGCTGCGCTTAGTGGATGAACACAGGGCCCAGCGGGTTTGCAATGGGACTTACATAGCCGCCCAGCAGCTTGGGGATAGCAAGGCTGATGTCGGGGATGTAGGTCAGCAGCAGCAGTGCAATGAACATGCACAGGTAGAACGGCAGGGTTGCCTTGACTACCTTCTCCATGGGACGCTTTGCAACGGCAGAGCCGATGAACAGAACGGAGCCAACGGGAGGAGTCAGCAGACCGATGCCGCAGTTCAGAACCACGATGATACCGAACTGGATGGGATCGATGCCGATGGAGGTGGCGATGGGCAGCAGGATGGGGGTAGCGATCAGGATGATGGGAGCCATATCCATGATCATGCCCAGCACCAGCAGGATCAGGTCGATGAGCAATGCAATGATGTAGGGGTTATCGGTGAGGTCGGTGATGGCGGTTGCTGCCAGATCAGGCACATGCAGCATGGTCAGGCAGTTGCCGAACACTGCAGAGGTAGCGATCAGGATCAGCACGATGGACAGGGTGTTGACGCACTCGTCCAGAGCGTGCCACACGCCCTTCCAGTCCAGACCCTTATAGACGAACACGGAAACGAGCAGAGAGTAGATAACGGCGATAGCAGCGGACTCGGTAGCGGTAAACACACCGCCGACAACGCCGAACACCACGATGATGACAGCGGCCAGTGCCCAGATGGAAGTGCCCAGCTGCTTGACAAAAGCCTTGATGCTGAAGGGATCACCCTTGGGGTAGTTGCGCTTGACCGAGATGATGTAGGAGCCGATCATCAGCACGATAGCCAGCAGAGCGCCGGGCAGGTAACCGGCTAGGAACAGGCTGCCCACGGAGATACCACCGGCGGTGGTAGCGTAGATGACCATGTTATGGCTGGGAGGAACCAGCAGACCCTCGCAGGAAGAGGTAATAGTAACAGCGGTGGAGAAGTCTGCGCCGTAGCCCTGATCCACCATCATGGGGATCATGATAGAACCGATGGAAGCGGTATCGGCGGAAGCAGAACCGGAAATGCCGCCGAAGAAGTAGGAAGCCACGATGTTGACCATGGCCATGCCGCCGCGCATCCAGCCCACGCAGGCGTCAGCCAGTGCGATCAGCTTTTCAGAGATGCCGCCGGAGCCCATGAGCACGCCCATGGTGATAAAGAACGGCACAGCCATCAGGCTAAAGGAGGAGATGCCCTTGACCATCAGGCGGCAGACGTCGGTCAGTGCCTGACCCTGCACCAGCATGCACAGCACGCTGGACAGACCAACGGCGTATGCAATGGGGAAGCGCAGGAAGATCATAACAAAGAAGCTGACAAGAAGGACAATGATTGCCAGTGTCTGAACTGTCATATTACATTTCCTCCTTTACAAAAAAGCTCTTGATATGGTTATACAGCGACTCGATCTCGAAGATGATCATGGCAACACCGGCCAGCGGCACCGGAAAGTACATCCAGAAGCGGCTCAGCCAAGGCATGGAAACATAGAAGCCACGGCCGCCCAGCGTGGTGGCGTAGTTCCAGCCGACCGCCATCATCACCACACCAAGGATCATCACGGCCACGTCAGACAGGATGTCCAGCGCCTTGACCACTTTCTTGGGCAGGTACATATCAAAGGCAGTCATGCGGATGTGTGCGCCGCGGCGGATGGCCAGCGCAGCGCTCAGCACAGCCATGTAGCTCATGCAGGTCAAAACGACCTCCTCAGACCAGGAGGGGTCCGGAATAAAGGGGACGTAACGGCCAATGACCGACATCGTGGTAATGAGGATATCTGCGATCAGCAGGATCTTGCAGATGAACAGAACCACCTTGTAGGTAAAGTCGTACGCCGGTCTGATCTTATCCAGAGTGGTAAAGATTTTCGGCATAGAAATTCCTCCATATAAAAACCCGGCGAAGCCTGCGGGCGTATTCCCGTGGGCTCCCGCCGGGCAATGTACTACTTAGATTGGATGGAAAGCCAGCTTATGCCTTCATGTCCAGCAGCTTCTGGTACAGCTCAGCCTGATCAGAGGTGTTGTCCTTGATGACCTTAGCGCAAGCTTCCTGCCAGGGAGTCTTGTCGTCCACATCCACAACGTTGCAGCCGGAGGAGCGCAGCTCTTCCAGAACCTTGTTCTCAGCAGTCTCAGACAGATCAGCGTTGAACTTCTGGGTGTCGGCAGCAGCAGCCATAACGGCAGCCTGCTGGTTAGCGGTCAGCTTGCCCCATGCGTTGTCGGTGATAACAGCCTGCACAGCGCCCAGAGTGTGGCCGTCCAGGATCAGGTTGTTAGCAACCTCGGGGAAGGCATTGGACTTGTAGTTTGCGATGGGCTGCTCAGCGCCATCCACAACGCCGGTCTGCAGTGCGCTGTACAGCTCGCCGAAAGCAACGACGGTGGGGTTAGCGCCCAGACCCTCGACCATGCCGTTCATAACAGGGTCGTTGGACACACGCAGCTTCATGCCCTTCAGATCATCGATGGTTGCAACGGGCTTGACGGTGAAGAAGTGACGGAAGCCCTCCTCGCCGTAGAACAGGCCGCGAACGGGCAGGCCCAGCTCCTGGGGCTCGTTCAGGAACTCAGGAGCCAGATCGCTGTTGGCAAAGTTCCAGAAGTGAGCGCGGTTGTTGAAGGTGAAGGGGATGGACAGCAGCTTGGACTTATTGCAGCCGTAGCTGGTCAGAGCGAAAGCAGAGATACGGCTGATATCAATGGAGGTAGAGCCGCCCAGAATAGCGTCCAGAACGTCGTTCTCAGAGCCCAGAACACCGGAAGCCTGCACATCAACGACCACAGAACCGCCGCTCAGCTCCTCGACCTTCTCCTTGAAGTGAGAACCGGTCTGGCCAACGATGGTATCCAGCGGGTTGACCTCGGCGTAGACCAGAGTCACCTTGGGATCGTTGGCAGCAGCAGCTGCATCACCGGCAGCAGCAGAAGAAGCTGCGGTAGAGGTGGAAGCAGCGGTAGAAGTGGAGCCGCTCTTGGAACCACCGCAGGCGGTCAGAGCAACAGCAGCGGTAGCTGCACCGGCAACGGCCATAAAGCTACGACGAGAGATCATTTTCATAGGAATCGTCCTCCTTAAATAATTGTGAAATTCTCCGGGCGCACAGGTGCCGGAGCTTTCGTTCATTGACTGTACACACTTTAGCAAATTTTCCGAAATGAAGCAAGGGCTTTCGAAAAATGTCCTGTTTTTCGAAAGAATGTCAAGATTGTTTTTGCCATATTGCACAATCGTTTTCCGTTTTATTTGTGCAACACTAACGTACAGATGGATACAACTTGCGGTCCAAGTGGCTCCGAAACTGCTCTGGCCCCGGCCGGTCCGCTGTGGGGCAGACCAGCCGGGGCCTATGAGCAGGCAGAAAACCGACAGGATCACGCCACGGTGATCTTAACGGTCTTGCTTACGGGGATGACGCCGTCGTCCAGGGTAAAGGTGACCTTGTAGGTGCCCTTGGCCTTGGGGGTAAAGGTGAGGGTGTGAGAACCGGCGTCAAAGGATGCGCCCAGAGGCAGCAGGCCGGCGGTGCCGTAGGTCAGGCCGCCGTCCAGAGCCTCGATGACGGCAGCAGGCTGGGGCTGGGTGGTGCGGACGCCGTTGGCCGGGTTCCGGCCCGAGACCGTCAGGGTCAGGGTCTGGCCCAGTTGGACGGTCTGGTCTCCGATGTGGCTGAAGTAGGGGCGGTGCACCGTCAGAGGCAGGGGGTACTCCTGGGTCGGAATGGCGAACTGATAGCCGTTTTCCGGGATGGGCAGGCGGATGTCGCCATAGAGGCTGTCTGCCGGGGTGCCGGGGGCCGGGGTATCCACGGTGACCTGTTCACGACTCAGCAGGCCCAGCTTCAGGTTCTCGCAGGTGGTGGTGAAATAGGGCTCCTCAGGCACATACTCGTTGCCCACATGGCGCTTGTAGTGGTTGGTCACGGTGACTACCGTCTTGACGCCCAGGGCAGTCTTGGCGGCCACGGTACGCAGGTCAGCGTTGGAAACGTCATCCAGCACAATGGCCGGACGCTTATCCTGGATCACATAGTTCAGGGCCACATTCTGCAGCACCAGACCCTCTATATGACGGGCGTAGATGCCGTAGGCCGGCAGGATGCCCAGGATGGAGGGCTCCGGGTACTCGGCTACCATCTCCGGCACATTGTAGGGGTCGTCTACCCAGGTGCCGTTCTTCCAGGCCACACGGGGCAGCAGGCCCTCGCACTTGCTGAAGAAGGTGTTCACCAGCCAGGGCAGCTTCTGCACAGTGGGGGCAGAGCCGCTCTGGGAGTAGACCCAGTAGGTGCCCAGCTGCCGCTGCTCCACAGCCTCCTGGAGGGACAGGCCGCCCCGGTACTGCACCGAGATGTTCCGCAGGATCACGTTCTTCACCTTGCTGTCCACCAGGCCCTCCAGCAGGATGGGGTACCGGGGATCTACGTTGGTGATGCGGATGTTGCTGATCTCCACGTTGCTGACGCTGGCCAGGTCCTTGGCAGCGGTAGCGTTGGCGTAGTAGACAGCGTCCTTCCGGCTGATCTCCCGGGTCATATCCGGCACATACTGGTGCTGGGCGTCATCCCAGCGGTAGAGGTACAGCTTGCCGTCGATCTCTGCCAGGTTGGCGTTGTTGATGCGAGTGGGGTTGGCAGGGTCTACCACCTTAAAGGAGGAAACGCCGTCGATGGAGACGGTCTTGCTCTTATTATAGGAGGGGCTGTAGCGGGCCACGGGGTACAGCTGATACTCGGCACGGTTGGGCAGCACCCAGCCGGAATTGTCCAGACGCACATCGTTGGCGGCGTTGATGGCCTGCTCAGTGGTGTGGCCGGTGACAGGGTACCGGGCACGATCGCCTACCCGGATAAAGATGGGGGAGGAGGAGACGGTGTCCATGGTGCAGTCGGTCATCACGATGTTGGTGAGGGAGCTGCCGTCCACGGCCTCCATGCAGAAGCCACGGGAACGCTCGAACCGCACCCGGGTGATGGTAACGGTGTGGTAGCCGCAGGTGGACTCAGTGCCAAACTTGACACGGGCGGTGGGGCCGCAGGCGTCGGTGGCCACGATCTTATCGGTGGTGCAGGCTCCGGTGATCACAGAACCGGCATCGTAGCCGCTGACCACACAGTCCTCGATCAGAACGTTCTGGGTGGGCATGAACACGCCGGCACCGTAGGAGGCCTTCATGACGATGGCGTCGTCCGTGAGGGAGTTGAAGTGGCTGTTGCGGACGGTAACGTCCTGGGTGCAATCGATGTTATAGGCGTCCCGGTTGGTGTCCACGATCAGGTCGTTGACGGTCATGTTCCGGGTGCCCTCAGCGATGATGGCAAAGTGGCCGCCGTTCAGGATGCGGATGCCGTCCAGCACCACATTCTCGCAGCGCACCAGTGCAATGGCCTTGTTGCCGTACCAGGTGGAGCTGTAGCCCCGGTCGGTGCGGTTTTTGGGGTTGGAGGGGTCGTTGCCGGACAGCACATTGATGAGGGTGCCGGTGTCGTCCATGTAGCTGCCGTCGATGAGGCCCTCGCCGTAGATCATGATGTCGTGCTTGTCGGCGGCGTAGAACAGGCTGTTGGCAAAGTAGGTGTGGCCGTGGTCCTGGAGACCGGCGTAGAGGTTCACTTCCGGCTCATCGTAGTTTCCGCCCTCGCCTACCATGGTCTGGTTGCCATACCAGTCGTACAGGTCTGCCCGGGCAGCCCGGATGATGCCGTTGGCGTCGATGCGGAGGTTGACGCCGCTCTGGAGACGGATGGTGTAGCTCTTAAAGTCACCTGCCGGCACCACCACGGTGCCGCCGCCGGCCTCACTGGCAGCCTAGATGGCGGCGTTGATGGCTTTAGTGTTCTGGACGGGGTCTCCCTCCGAAACAGCCCCAAAATCCGTGATGAGGTACAGGCGGCTCTCGTCCAGCAGGACGCTTTTGTCCACGGTGCTGCCGGTGGCCCGGGGGATGTTCAGGGTCTGGAAGCAGTTCTCCTCTGCCGTGTCCTCTGCGGCAAAGGCAGGCAGGCCCATGGCGGCCATGGCGGTGGTCACAGCACTGACCTTCAGAAAGCTGCGGCGCGAGATCTTTTTGGAAAACATAACCAAATTTCCTCCTTTTTTGCATTGCACGATCTGAATCTTGATAGGGTACATTTAGGCGTTTTTGCATGGCCTGATTGCTCGGTGGCCTCATTCTAACGCAAAAGATTTTAGCCATCAAGAGGATTGATAAAATGTCCTGTTTTTTGCAAAAAAGTGAAAACGTATCTGTGCATATTCAACAAGTTCGCCTGGGGGATATTGTCGAGCTTGCCGAAAAATGTTCGCAAAAAACTCGTCCCTAAACTGATATATCACATAGAGACGAGTTATTTCGTATATCTTGTTCTTCAGCTCTCCCGGATCCGCTGGATGAGTTTGGCGTGGCTGCGGAACCGGTCGTACATGGGCTGCACCGCTGCGCGGAAGCGGGCTTTTTCGGCATCGTCCAGCTCGGTGACGCAGATGCCCCGCTTGCGCATATTCTGCTCTGCGTTCGCCTCCCGCCGCGCCCAGAGCTCCCGCTCTGTCTGCGCGCTCTCCCGGGCGCAGGCACGGATCACCTCCGGGAAGCTCTCGTCCAGCGCGGCAAGCTTTTCCATCACCGCCGGGCTGGCCAGCTGCACCTCCGGCACCCGGGTGTGCTCGTCCTTCAGGAAAAAGGGTGCCACCTCGTAGTGTCCCATCACTTCGTAGCTGGGCCAGTTGTTCTCTGCCCCGTCGATCTCGGCGTTATGCAGGGCGGCATATACCTTGCTGTACACCACCTGCGCCGGCTTTGCGCCCAACGCGGTGATCATGTCGCTCATCATGTCCGACTCCTGCACCCGGATGGTCAGCCCCTGCAGATCATCCAGCCCGGTCACCTTTTCCCGGGTGTAGAAGCTGCGCACACCGGCGTCGAACCACGAAAGCCCTACTAAGTCCATCCCGTCCAGCATGGCCAGAAACTCATCGCCGATGCTGCCGTCCAGCACCCGCCACATCTGCTGGGCATCGCTGTACAGGTAGGGCAGCTGCAACACGCTGAGCTCCGGCTCGTACTCTGCCAGCTGGCTCAGGGACACGCGGGAAAAATCCACCCCGCCGAACTGCATCTGCTGGATGACGCTCTGCTCTGCGCCCAGTTCCGCCCCGCTGTAAACCAGCACCTTCACCCGGCCGCCCGTGCGCTGCGCCACAAGCTCGGCAAAGGCCTTTGCCGCCTTGCTGGTGGGGTAGTCCTCCGGCTGGTTCTCCGCATAGCGCAGGATGAGCGGCTTCTCCTGCTGCGAAGAAGCAGACTGCGCCGTACAGCCTGTAACTGCCAGCGCCGGGGCTGCCGCAAGCAGACGCAGCAGCTGACGGCGGGTCACAGCCGCACCTCCCGGGCTGCCTTTGCCGCTTCCTTCCGGTACTGGGTGGGGGTCATGCCGGTGCGCTTTTTAAAGGCGCGGGCAAAGTAGCTGGCGTCCTCGTAGCCCACCATGGAGGCCACCTCCGCTGCGGAGCGGAAGGGGTCGGCCAGCAGTTCTTTAGCTGCGTTGATGCGCAGCTCGGTCAGACAGTCCAGAAAATTCATCTTCTGGTATTTTTTGAACTGCGCCGAAAGGTACGCCGGGCTGATGTGCAAAATTTCGCTCACGCTGTCCAGCGAGAGGTCGGCCATATAGTTATCTTCCATATACTTGCGCACATGATCCATCACCAGTGCGTTGCGGTCGCTCTCCCCTTCCCCGGCGGGCTCGGCCTCCTGCTCCGGGGCGGTTTCCGGCTCCGGGGCTTCCGCAGCCAGCTCGGCCAAGCGGCGACCGGCCTCGATTTGCCGGATAGCGCGGCGGATGGCGGCCTCGGTCTCGTCCGGGTCCACCGGCTTCAGCAGATAGTCGCAGGCACCCAGATGCACCGCCTCGTGGGCGTACTGGAACAGGCTGTACGCCGTGATGAAGATCACCTTGCACTCCGGGCGCTGTTCCAGCACCGCGCGGGCGGCATCCAAGCCGTTCATGCCCGGCATCTCGATATCCATCAAAATCAGGTCTGCTTCCCAGAGCACGGCGGTGTCGGCGGCTTTGCGGCCATTTTCCGCCATCTCCACCGTCACCTCATGCTCGAACCGGCGCATGACGATATCCGCCAGCGCCTCCCGCTCCATCCTCTCATCATCCGCGATCAACAGACGAATCATTCCTCAAATTCCTCCTCATTCTCCACCAGCGGCAGATACAGGATCACCGCAGTTCCCCGCCCCGGCCGGGAGCGCACCACCACCCGGCAGCGGGCATCCAGCAGCCGCAGGCGGGCGGCCACGTTATAAATACCGATATGTTCCCAGCGGGGTGCGGGCTGCTCCAATGCCATGCGCAGCTGCTGCAGCTGCTCCGGCTCAATGCCAACGCCGTTGTCCAGCACCCGGATGCACAGCAGACCTTTTTCCCGCAGGGGAATCATGCGGATGCGCACCACGCCGCCCTCTTCCTTGGGGCAGATGCCGTGCTTGAAAGCGTTTTCCACGATAGGCTGCAAGATAAAGGACGGCACCATCGTCTCGGTCAGATCCAGCGAATCCGAGAACGCCCACTCCATCTGCACCTGGTCGCCAAAGCGCACATGGTAGATGGAGTAGTACTCGTCCACAACGCGCACCTCCCGGGAGAGGGGCATCTGCTCATCGTTGCTCATCAGGCTGTAACGCAGCAGATGGGAAAGCGCCATAATGAGCGCCTGCGTGCGGTAGGCGGACTCTGTGCCCGCCATCTGCTGGATGACGTTCAGGGTGTTGAACAGAAAATGCGGGTCGATCTGGCTGCGCAGCTGCTGTAACCGGCTGCGCTCCATGCGGTTCTGCAGTTCCAGCGCCTCGGTCTTTTGACGATGCAATTCCCGCTCGATCTCGTTTTTCTCCTGCAGGGTGTTCACCTGCTGCGCCATAGAGTGCTTCATGCGGTTGAAGGACTCCGCCAGCTGGCCGATTTCCGGCTGCTTGGGCAGCGGGATGTCCGGGGTGTCGAACTGGCTGCAGCTGATGGCACGGGAAGCTACGATCATCTGGGAGACTGGGGTCAGCAGCCGCATGACCATCAGACCGGAAGCGCAGCCCAGTGCCACGCACAGTGCCACCACCACGATCTGCATCAGGGCGATCCGCTCGCCCAGCTCCGAGATCTCGGTATAAGTAGTCTGGGCATCCAGAATCGAGGCTTTCAGCAGCTGCATGGTGTACTGGCTCAGATACCCGCCGCAGACCGAGACCTTGTTATAGTACAGCTGGGACGCTTTTGCTTCCTGCCCACTGGAAAGGTAGCTCTCCAGCTCTTCCAGCAGGGTGTTGTAGCTGCCGTAGGTGGTTTCCACCGCGCCGTACAGCACCCACTGCTCATCGCTGACGTTCTGCAAGCCGTCCATATTGGATCGGATGCGCCACAGCCATGCGTTGCTGGTGGAGCAGGCTGCCTGAAGCTTTTCCAGCATTTCCTCAGTCTCGCCGTTCTCCCAGCGGTACGCTTCCAGAATGCTGATGGAGCTTTCCACACCGCCCTGAAAGCGGCTGATGGCGTTAAAGTTGCCCATCTGGTCGTCCTGCACCTGCTGCACCGCCCGCGCCTGATAGCCGTTCAGGGCAAGCTGCAATGCAAAGGCCGCAAAAAATGCTGCCAAGCACAGCACCATGCGCTGCTTGAGCGTAACGCTGTGCTTCCAGTTGCACTTTTCCATGCAAGGCTTCCCCCTTTTTCGTAAGGTGTATCTGAAAACAAAGAAAATGACGAATATTTCGCAAGCACAAGCGGGATTTAAGGCAAATAGCCGCAGGAATCCTTTGTGGATTTCAAGGCTGATTCACGCAAAAGCCAGCTGTGCTTGTAGAAATAGACTAAATTTTCGACTTTTCAGATACACCCCAGATAATATCTTATTTTACCACGCCTTGCGGGCGGTTTGCAAGCCGGATGCACCGCCGCCGATGCATCCGGCTTGCTTCTTGCCGGTAAATGTGGTACTATGCCCAAAAAGGAGGGTAACTTTATGACCCAGAATATTTGCGTTTCCGTTCAGATGGACGAAAAAAGCTTTCACGATTTTGCATCTTTTGACCTGCTGCGCCACAACAAGGGCTGGCAGCGTCCGGCGGTGTTCACCGCCATTCTGCTGGTGTGTGCCGGCATCTGCCTGAGCCAGATCGGCAAGCGGGAGGGTGCCGGGCTGCTGACCGCCGTGCTGGCCATCGTAGCCATCGGTCTGCCCGCCGTATACTTCGGTACCTTCTTTGCCAACCTCTCCAAGCAGATCAAAAAGCTGGGTCTGCCCCGTCCCTTCTACCGGCTGGAACTGGACGCCGCCGGGCTTTCGGTCTGGATGGCCGGTGAGCAGAACAAGACCGAGCCCACCAACCGCTACACCTGGAACACCGTGTACTGCGCCTACCGCACCAAAGAGGCGGTGTACATCTACGTCCAGAAGAATCAGGCCTATCTGCTGAACGAGAGCATGGATGCCGCATGGAGCCTGCTGGGCAGCGCCCTGCCCGCTGCCAGCCTGCACGACTGCCGGAAATAAGGGCAGCGGAAAATCTATTTTTCTTTCGAACTCCCGGAGCGTCTGCGGACGCTCCGGGAGTCTGTTTTTACATAACAATTTTCACAAAACAAAAACCCACGCTGCGGCAAAGCAAAAGCGCAGCGTGGGTCACGGAAATAGCGTTATAAAGTTTTAGCGGGCCAGAGTGTACTTGTGCAGGGTCTTGCGCACTGCGCCGTTACCAGCGTACAGCTCCTTGACCATGCCCTCGATCTTTTCGCCCAGACCGACGGCATACAGATCCACGCCGAACACGTCGGCACGGCTGTACAGAGCTTTCAGGCAGCTGAAGTCCTGCTCGCCTTCCTTGACCTCCAAGGGGTTGACGATGGCCTGCAGCTCAGCCAGCAGCGGATCGGGAGAGATCTCGAAGGGCTGGCCGTTGTCGTCGATGCCCTTCAGGTAGCGGGCATAGCCTGCCAGCACCAGCGGGATCAGCACGAGGTTGGACTTGTCCAGACCGCGCTCCTCGTAAGCCTTGATGGTCTCGCCGAAGCGGATAGCCAGCTTCTGGGAGGTATCGGTAGCGATACGCTGCGGAGCATCGGGCATAAAGGGGTTGGGCAGACGGCGGTTGATGACAGCGCCGATGAACTCGTAGGGGTTCAGCACGCCGGGATCGACCACAACAGGCATAGCCTCGATATAGCCGATCTTCTGGATAAAGGAGCGCAGATCCTCGTCTGCCATCTCAGCAGAGATGAGGTTGTAGCCCAGCATGCAACCATAGATGGACATGGCAGTGTGCAGGGGGTTCAGGCAGGTGCAGACCTTCATCTTCTCGATCTTATCCACGGTCTCGCGGTCGCAGTACAGCACACCGCCCAGCTCCAGCGGAGGACGGCCGT
>OLGL01001746.1_pt1 | contig 19776 bp, 19 predicted proteins | sample 1605041 | NCBI WGS metagenome assembly OLGL01 (sample SAMEA3888905, study PRJEB22519) | human gut metagenome | biome: human gut; feature: human-associated habitat; material: faeces | place: Denmark | collected 2010 | reverse complement strand
TTATGTGTACAATTTAATTTGAATACTGTGTTAGCAATTAATTTGGTAATCAACAGTATATGAAGACAGTGATAATCCAAAGATTATAAATAAAGTAACCCGACTATTGCCCAAGCTAAGACAGCATAATTTAATCAAAAAAATAAATCATAAAAACAGATATATGTTAACTGTAAAAGGAAGAAGAATTGTATCAAATTTATTACTTTACGCAAACAGAGAAATTCCAAGTTAAAAAAATTGGATTTTAAAAAAGTTCTTTTTAAGTCATCCATTCTTTAACTTCTTGTTTTTTTATTTATGTTTCTTCAACTTAATATCATAAACACGCATAAAAAGCTATATATAAAGCATTTATGCGTGTTTATATATCTTTGTTTCAAAACCCTTTACTGTTCTATTTTTAAGCCTTCCAAAAGCCATCGTAATTGCTGTTTCGTGATTGTAGTCATTCCGTCCTCTCGCACAGGAAATTGAAAATGACCTTTTTCAAGTCTTTTATACAACAGCCAAAAAACATTTCCATCCCAGTAAGGACATTTGATTTTATTTCTATGTCTGTTACAAAAAATAAACAAAGCATCCTGGAAAGGACTTATTTGATAAAGTTCTTGAATAATCGATGTATACCTATCAATTCCTTTACGTAGATCCGTAACTCCTTTTACGATATACACCTCTAGAATAACATCAAACCGAATCATAGAGTTAAACAGACCTTTATGATTCGACGGTTATCTTTGTCCGCAGTGGATGAATCGAATTCGAAAGTTATACCATTGAGTTTGTACCAAATATTTTTGGAATCCGGCTGAATGATATCATCTACATCTACATGTACTAACGTTGGATTTTCCAATTCTTTCTTATATCGTGCTTTAGCATTATAGAAAGTTTTATCGGACAAGCCATGAAGACTACAGTATTGAGTTCTACTCAATTCATTGGATTCCTGTTCATTAATTATTCGCATCCATTCTTCTTTTGGAATACACGCCATAAAGAAACAATCCTCCTTGTGTTCCTATTATCACACAAGAAGGGCTACATTTTAATATGTCTTCTATTACACGCTTACAGTAAGGAAGTAGATTTTCATAACATTCTGTGTAACCGATTACATTCATTTGGTTATAAAACAGTTGTTAACTTTATTGATAAATGTCTTTATTTAAGGGAAATTTTTTAAAAAATATTTTTAATTTGTTATATGATGCTTATGCGTTTTAAATAAGGGTAATATTAAATATATTTAATGTTTTCACCTAAGCTTAAGTAACAAATGTTCATTGACGGGGGGGGTATTAGGCTATAATATATAAGCAATTGTTATTCTTGGGAAGGGTACGGTTTATTTTTAGAATCAGTATTTATAGGGTACATACATAGGATATTAAAAATAGCTGGTTTTCCGCATTTTTAATTGAATTGTTCATCTTTTTATTTGCTTTAGATAGGGAGAAGTGTATCTATTTATAGAATGATTATGTATTGACTCGTGTTTTTTAGCGAGTTTTTTTATGGAATGGGAGATTTGGATGAGTAAAAATAGAAAAGAAAATAATACGCGTTGGTCTTTGGTTGTGTATGATGTGATTGTTTATGCGATATCTTCCTTATTATTAATATGGTTGTATGGTGGAAACGAATCATTAACAAACACAGAATCTTTTAAACTAACAATACTCGCATTTGCGATTATCTTTGTATGTCGTTTAATTGGTCATATTTATGGTCAGATTTGGCGTTATGGCGGTATTCAAGGCTATATTCGTATGATTGTTTCAGATGGTATCGCATTTATACTTCTATATGTAGTTCAACTGGCAATGCCAATTCAACGAATGAGTTTTGCGAGAACTCTAAGTTTAGTTTGTGTAAACTTATTGGGTTCCATTACGATTCGTATGATTTATAGATATTGTTATTTATATAGTGATAACGTAACGAAAAAGGGTAAGTTTCTAGCTAAGTTACTATATAGATTTTCAAGTATTGAAACGGATACGAATAAAGAAGTTCAAAAGATCAAGATTGCGATTATTGGTGCTGGGCGTGTTGGTGCTAGTTTTGCAGAAGATTTATTAAATGATGAAAATGCAGTTTATACACCTCGTTGTTTTATTGATATTAATAAAGAAAAAGCCGGTAGAGAAGTGCATGGTATTCCAGTATGGTATGCGGATGATACGACTTTAGAAAAGTTAAAGGCGTATGAAGTACAAGAAATTGTATTCGCGATTCCTAGTATGGATGTAAACAAAAAGAAATGTTTATATGAACATTATAAGAATGCTGGATATAAAGTGAAGGTATATGACTATCCAACACTATATACTGCAGGAAGTAAGCGTAACTTAAGAGAATTTGATATTGAAGAATTATTATTTAGAAAACCATTAGCTGTCACAAATGAAGCTACGAATGCTTATTATAAAAATAAGGTAATTTTAATTACAGGTGGTGGAGGATCCATTGGATCTGAACTTTGTAGACAACTTGCTAAGATGGAACCACGATTGATTGTTATCTTAGATATTTATGAAAATGGTGCTTATGATGTACAACAAGAATTAAAGATTGCCTATGGTAATGATTTAAATCTTCAGATTGAAATTTGTTCAATCACTCATAAGAAAGCATTGGAAAAAGTATTTAAGAAATACCATCCTCAAATTGTGATTAATGCAGCTGCACATAAACACGTTCCTTTAATGGAACACAATTGTGTGGAGGCTATTTATAACAATGTATTTGGAACAAAGAATTTAATTGAACTTTGTGAAAAATACGAGGCACAACGCTTTATGATGGTTTCTACTGATAAAGCAGTAAACCCAACCAATGTTATGGGAGCAACAAAGCGTATGTGTGAAATGATGGTTCAATCTGCTAGTACTTATGGAAAAGTAAAATATAGTGCAACAAGATTTGGAAATGTTTTAGGAAGTGCAGGAAGTGTAATTCCGTTATTTAAAAGACAAATTGCTAAGGGTGGTCCTGTAACATTAACAGATAAAAGAATTATTCGTTACTTTATGACAATTCCGGAAGCAAGTCAATTGGTATTACAATCAGGGTCTATGGCAAACAATGGAGAATTATTTGTACTTGATATGGGTCAACCAGTAAAGATTTTAGATTTAGCACAAAACATGATTAAGCTATCAGGTGCTCATGATATTGAAATTGTAGAAACAGGATTGCGTCCTGGAGAAAAATTATATGAAGAACTATTAATAAATAGTCAAACATTAACAAAAACAGATAACGACTTGATCTTCATTGAAAAGGATACACCACTATCTAAAGAAGAAATTGGCGAAAAACTTGAAGTATTAAGAAACGCAATTGAATCTGAAGATGACAATGATGCTAGAGAAGCATTGAGAAGTGTTGTACCAACATTTAGAAGACCAGAAGAAATAAATAAGTAAGTCGCTTAGGGGAGGATAAAGAGTTTATGATGAATATACCATTTTCACCACCAGATATTTCAGAAGAAGAAGTTAAAGAGGTTACAGAAGCCTTAAAATCTGGTTGGATTACAACAGGACCAAAAACAAAGCAGTTAGAAAAAGAAGTAGCTGATCTTTGTGGGGTAAATAGAGCAGTATGCTTAAATTCTCAAACAGCATGTGCTGAAATGACATTGAGATTATTAGGGGTAGGACCTGGTGATGAAGTAATTACCAGTGCGTATACATACACGGCAAGTGCTTCTGTTGTATGTCATGTTGGAGCAAAATTAGTTCTAATTGATACACAAGAAGACTCATTAGAAATGGATTATGAAAAATTAGAAAATGCGATTACTGAAAAGACAAAGGTAATCATTCCTGTGGATCTTGGGGGAGTTCCATGCGACTATGATAGAATTTTCTCTATTGTAGAAAAGAAAAAGGATTTATTTAATCCTACAAATGATATTCAAAAAGCTATTGGTAGAGTAATTGTTATGGCAGATGCTGCTCATGCGTTTGGTGCAACTTGGCATAATAAACCAGTAGGTAGTATTGCAGATTTCTCTAACTTTAGTTTTCATGCAGTTAAAAACTTCACTACAGCCGAAGGTGGAGCTGTAACATGGAAAGATATTAAAGGTATTGATAATGAAGTGATTTATAAAAAGTATCAATTATTATCATTACACGGACAATCTAAAGATGCCTTAGCTAAGACTCAATTAGGTGCTTGGGAATATGATATTGTTGGCCCTTGGTATAAGTGTAATATGACGGATGTTGTTGCAGGTATTGGCTTAGGACAAATGAGAAGATATAAGGGAATGTTAGAAAGAAGAAAAGAGATTATTCAAAAGTATGATGCAGCATTTAAACCATTGGGTGTTGAAGTATTAAATCATTATACGGATGAACATCAATCTTCTGGACACTTGTATATTACAAGAATTCCTAATATTACATTGGAACAACGTAATGAAATTATTATTAAAATGGCAGAGCAGGGTATTGCCACAAATGTTCATTACAAGCCACTTCCAATGATGACTGCCTATAAAAACTTAGGATTTGATATCAAAGATTATCCAAATGCATATAAGCATTTTGAAAATGAAATCACTCTTCCTTTGTATACAAAGTTAACAGATGAAGAAGTGGATTATATTATTGAAAATTATTGTAATGTGATTAATAAGGTGAAAAATTAATGCTTAAGAATTGGAATGAATTGCCTGAGTATATGCGAACAGATGAAGTTCGACCTTATTATGATTTATTACAAAGAAAAAAATTAAGTTTATTTTTTAAAAGAGTATTTGATATTGTGATTTCTTTAATCATGATTATTCTTTGTTCTCCAATTTTATTGATTATTTCAATATTGATTGTGAGAGATTCTAAGGGTGGCGTTTTCTATAGACAAGAAAGAGTTACTCAATATGGTAGAGTATTTAGAATCTTTAAGTTTAGAACAATGGTACAAAATGCAGATCAAATTGGAACACAGGTAACCGTATCAAATGATTCAAGAATTACAAAGATTGGAAGTAAACTTAGAAATTGTAGATTAGATGAATTACCACAATTGTTTAACATATTTTTAGGAGATATGACATTTGTGGGAACACGACCAGAAAGTGTTCATTATGTAAAGAGTTATACGAATGAAATGTATGCCACTTTATTAATTCCTGCAGGAGTAACATCAGAGGCTAGCATTGAATATAAAGATGAAGCTGAATTACTAGATCAAGCAGATGATGTGGATAGCGTATATATTAATGTGGTATTACCAGAAAAGATGAAGTATAACTTGAATAGTATAAAAGAATTTAGTTTTTTTAAAGAAATTGCAACTATGTTTAGAACTGTGTTTGCGGTAGTTAGGTAGGTGAGTAAATGGGTGCAAAAAAATTGATTGCATTATTAACAAACAATGATGATGATATTTATTGCTTCAGAAAAGAGTTAATTGAAGGTCTTATAAGCGAAGGATATGAAATGTTAATTTCTTGTCCCGATGGTTCGAAATTTGAATTGATGAAAGATATTCCTTTTAGATATGATAATCCAGTAATTGATAGAAGAGGCACTAATGTAATAGCGGATTCTAAATTGTTTTTACATTATAGAAATTTATTTAAAAAGGAAAAACCAGATTTGGTCCTTACATATACTGCAAAGCCGAATGTGTATGCATCTGTCGCAGCGAGAACTTTAGGTATTCCCTATATAAATAATGTAACAGGAATTGGATCTGTAGTTAATATGACAGGGATAAAAAAGTCTTTTATATTATGGCTTTTTAAATGTGCGTATAGAGGTGCTGCTTGTGTAATGTTTCAAAATTCTACAAATATGAAATTGGCAATTGATTCAGGAATGGTTAAAGCAGATTATAAACTCATTCCAGGTTCTGGTGTTGATGTTGATAGATTCCCATTACAAGATTATCCAGATGGTGGTAACGGAAGGGATGGTGAAGTAGTGGTTTTCAATTATATTGGACGTATTCTTCACGATAAAGGCGTTGATGATTATATTGAAGCTGCAAAAATAATCAAAAAAATATATCCTAATACAGAATTTAATATGATTGGATTTATTGAACCAACAGAAAGTCATTATATAAAAGATTTAGAAGAATTAGAAAAGCAGGGAGTAATAAAATATCGTGGTTCTCAAAATGATGTAAAGCCATGGATTGCTAGAGCTCATGCTATTATACATCCCTCTACATATGGAGAAGGTATTAGTAATGTCCTTTTAGAAAATGCTAGTTCAGGAAGATTTTTGATTACAACAGATAATCCAGGATGCATGGAAACGGTTATTAATGGAGAAAGTGGATATATTTACCATGGTGGGGATGTTGTAGCTCTTGTGAAAAATATTGAAAAGTTTTTAAGTCTTGAAAATGAGACAAGAAAATTAATGGGAGTTCGTGGAAGAAAACATGTCGAGGATAATTTTTCAAGAGAAAGAGTAGTAGAAGCGTATAAAAAGAAGATAAAAAATATTATAGGGTGATTTTGTGAATAAATATGTTCATGCACTATTGTGTGGTGCAAATTCATTGATAAAATTTAGTTTATTAAAGTTTGAATGTGGAAATAAGTTTAAATGTAATTGGGTAAATTTAGTGTCACCATTAACAGAGATTACAGTTGATAAAGGTGGAGAATTAAAAATCGGGAAGACATTTAGAATGAGAAGTGGTTCAAAACTCCGAGTACGAAAAAATGCAAAAGTTTGTATCGGGAAAAATTTTAGTATGAGTAATAATTGTGTTATTGCGTCATGGGAAAAAATTGATATCGGAAATAATGTTCAATTTGGTCCAGGGGTATTGATTTATGATCAGGATCATGATGTGAATGTACCGGGAGGATTAGCGGCAGAAAAATATAAGACAAAGCCAATAAAAATTGGAAATAATGTATGGATAGGAGCTAACTCTGTAATTTTAAGAGGAACTTATATTGGTGACAATTCTGTTATAGGTGCAGGAAGTATTATTAAGGGTGAAATTCCTTCTGGTTCACTTTTAGTACAAAAAAGAGAAAATGTGATTCGGGAGTTGTATAAATGAGTGATGGAGTAATATTATATATAGGTGGATTTGAATTACCAGATAAGAATGCGGCAGCTCATCGAGTATTAAGTAACGCAAAAATATTGAGACAGCTTGGAAAGAAAGTTGTATTCATAGGAGTGGATCAGTCTTTAGATTTTGAATATGATATATTGAAGACACGTTCGGAAGTTCAAGGATTTGAATCTTATGCAGTTCCATATCCAAAAAAGAATATAAATTGGATTAAGTATTTAACTAATATAAAAAATTATATTGAAATTTGTAATACAATGAGAAACGTAGAAATGATAATTCTTTATAATTTTCAAGCAATTGCAATGCACCGTTTGATGAATTATTGTAAAAGAAACTCAATAAAATGTTGTGCTGATATTACAGAATGGAGATCCGCAAAAGGTGAAAGTCTAGGTTACCGTATATTAAAGGATAGTGATACTTGGTATCGTATGCATTTCCTTAATAAAAGAATGGATAGTCTTATTGTTATTAGTAGCTATTTAGAGAGATACTATAGTAAGTGCAAAAATGTTGTGAATATTCCCGTTTTGGTTGATTGCATGGAAAAAAAGTGGAAAAATACGTATGACAAGTCTACGGACAAACTGCGATTAGTATATGCTGGTAATCCTGGGAGAAAAGATCGTCTAGATAAACTAATTGAGGCACTCGATGGTATAAATAGGAAGTATTGCTTGGACATTATAGGAATAACAGCTGAACAGTATCTTAACTATTATCCAAATCATAAGGCATTGATAGATAATGAGAATATATGTTTTCATGGACGTTTATCACATCTTGATGCTTTGGATTTTGTAAAGAAAGCTAATTATAGTTGCTTTTTAAGAGAAGATGATAGGGTAAGCAAAGCTGGTTTTCCAACTAAATTTGTAGAGGCGATTTCATCTGGAACTCCCGTTTTAACAAATAAAACGAGTAATTTAACAGATTTTATTTCTGAAGGAATGAATGCAATTCTACTTGATTCTTTTAGCGAAAAAGAAATGAAAGCTATAATTGCCAATATACCGTATACTATTGATGTTGAAAAAGAAAAATTTGATTATCGTAATTACGTGGATAAAATGAAAAAATTTTTGATGCAATAATTTGAAAAAGAATAGTGGGTTGTAATATGATTTTTAATAGAAAAGTAAGGCTATTATTAAAACCTTTTATAGAGTTATACAGTAGAGTATGGCCAGAAAAATATGCCAGAAAAATTGGCGTTAATGTTGGTGAAAATCCACATATGTATGGAAAAACATTTTGGGGAACAGAACCATGGCTTATCACTTTAGGAGATAATGTACATATAACTGGTCAATGTAAATTTGTCAATCATGATGGTGGTACACTTATTTTTAGAGATAAAATACCGGATTTAGAAATAACAAAACCTATCGTAGTCGGAAATAATGTATATATAGGGGAAGAAACACTGATTCTTCCTGGGGTTCATATTGGAAATAATGTTGTTATTGGAGCAAGGAGTGTTATTACAAGAGATATTCCAGATAATTCAGTTGCTGTTGGTGTGCCATGTCGCGTAATAAAAACAACAGATGAATATTTAAAAAAATTACAAAAGGAATCTTTACATTTAGGGCATTTAAGAGGAAAGGAAAAAGATGATGCGTTAAAAGCGTATTATGGGTATAAGAGATAAAAATGCATTCGATGAAGAAAAGATACACACAGGATTCTAATTTAAAGATTATAGTTTGCTCAATAATAATTATTACGATTGGTCAAATTTCATATATGAAATCTTCTAATGTGCTTGTAATTATGGCGCTTGTTTTAGCTGCCTTATTTTCAAGTATAATTTCTAACGAAAATTTACTTTCGTTAATGCTTTGTGTACTTCCAGCTAATAGATTATTAACTTATGGACCAATATCAGCACCTACCGTAATCATGCTTGTTGCATTATTTAGAAATTTTAATTCTCTCTTACATATCCCAAAACAAATATTTGCATTTAGTTCTTTGTTAATAGGATATTCAATATTGACGATATTCAATGAAGAGAATGTATTTTTTGATTCTATAAAAGTGATAGTATTGCTTTTATTCATATATAAAAATGTTGATTTAAAAGATATTAAAGTTTCGCATTATAAATACACGATGTTTTGTGCAACTGGATGTCTACTTTCTAGTATGATTGCTTTAGTCATAAATCCATCAAGTATTTTTGAAAGTTCTAGATTTACGTTTAGTAAAAATGGAGAAAATGTTTTAGGCATAATATGTGCTGTGATGACAATAAATTTATTTGTCATATTACTTGAAAAAGATATGACTAATAAATTCAAGATAATATTATTAACGGTTTTACTCATAGGAATTGGTTTGATGACTGGATCCAGAAGTTTTATGCTTGCATTGGTAATTGGAATAATTGGAATTGTTATAATGCTGATGTTACGTCTGCAAATGGGTGGATTATTAAAAATAATCACATTGGTTTTTGTGGCTTTCATAGCAGCTTTTATACTAATAAAAACAAGTGATTTTGTTAATGATTATTGGAATTCTATTATGTATCGAATTACAAAATTGCAATCTGTAGATGTATCCAATGGACGATATGAAATTTGGAAACAATATTTTGATGCATTTGAGAAAAATCCTAAATATTTATGGTTTGGTGGTTTGGCTGTGGGAACAAATGGAATTCAATTAGTAGCGCATAATATGATTATTGAGCAAATAGCTACGTATGGAATAGTAGGTTCTGCAATTCTTATTCCATTGTATTTAAGTATATTCAAAAAAATTGCATTTGAATCTTTTAGCAAATATGTATGGAATTCATACAGAATTATCCCATCATTTGTGCTATTGGTAGTAAGCATGGTTTCACATACTCTTCTAGGAGTTCCACAAACTACGATGTTGTTTATATGTTTTTTAGCAATACTTAATAATAGCGATAAAAAAGTCATGGAGGTTTGATATGAAAATAATGTGGGTGACTGCGCAGGTGTTACCACTTGTTGCAGATGATTTGAAAATAAAGAAAAATGGTTTTGGTGGTTGGGTCATGAATATGTTGAATGAGCTGAAGAATGAAGATGATATTGAATTGTCCGTAGTTATGGTTTCAAATAAAGTGACTTCAATACTAAAAACTACACATGAAAAAATTATATGTTATGTTGCTCCAGAACATTTAACAAAAGACATATCTGAATTGGACAGAGATAGCATTGTAACGGACTTTTCACCAGATATTATTCATATCGAGGGTAATGAATTTGGTATTCACAACAGTTTTTCAAAAATAAAAAATATTCCTGTTTTGCTATCATTACAAGGAATATTATCTGGATATGAGCAATATCAGTATGGAGAAATTCCTATAGTAGATTATATGTTTTCACCAAAATCAGGAAATATGATTTCGTCATGGATTCTATATTTCAGAAAGCATTTGTTGTTTGATAAACGTATAAGTATTGAAGAAGAATCAATAAAAAATGTGAAATACATTTCTGGAAGAACATTTTGGGATAGAGCTCATAGCTATTGGATTAATCCTGAAGCTAAATATTATTCTTGTAATAGAATATTGAGACCTATGTTTTACACACAGGACTGGAGTATTGAGCGGAGTGTAAAACATACGGTGTTTGTTGGTAATGGTTATTCGCCATTAAAGGGATTGCACAATGTAATTACAGCAGCAGCATTATTGGTACATGAATATCCAGATTTGAAAATATATGTTGCAGGAGAAACGCCTATTGTTGCTAAGAAAGGTTTTTCATTGCATAGATTAGGATATAGTAATTTTATAAGAAAGTTAATTGAGAAATATCATTTAGAGAATGTAATAGTCTTTACTGGGCCATTGTTAGGAGATGAAATGGTTAAATGCATGAAAAAGTGCCATTTATATTGTTTACCTTCTTTGATTGAAAATAGTCCGAATACTTTAGGAGAAGCCATGATGTTAGGAATGCCGTGTGTTTCAGCTTATACCGGTGGTGCTTCCGAAATGGCTATTGATGAGGAAGAGTGTTTATTTTACAGAGCTAATGATCCGAAATTATTAGCATGGCAGATTAAACGAGTGTTTGATAATGATGAATTTGCAAAACAAATAGGAGAAAAAGCTAAAATTCATGCTAGAAAGACTCATAATCCAAAGGCAAATAGAGATGCCTTGTTACAGGCATATTACAGCATATTGAACTAAAGATAGGAGATATTTGATGATAGAAGGAAAAGAAACAAAAAGTTCTATTGTAAAAATGTATGGAATCACTGTCTTTTACAAAATGATATGTATCGTAATTGGTTTTGTTAATTCAATTTTAATCAATCGTTGTTTAGGTGTGGCATTAAGAGGTGATTATACAACAATCACAAATTGGGCTAGTTTATTACAATTATTCTTAAATTTGGGCATTGGAACTGCATATCCAGCATTTAAACGTAAATATCCTGAATACTCAAAAGATATGTTTACCACAATAGGAATTATAATATCTACATTGTATTTGATTGGGATTATAATATTAGAACCATTTGTGAATCATGAAGCAAAATATATATGTTTGATAGCATACTTGACAACTATAGAAAATTTTTTGATTTTTATTGCGATAGTTGAAGATGTATCAAAAAGGAATTTGATTAATATAGTTACTTCGTGTTTACATACAGCAGTCTTAGGAACCATATTTATGTTTTTTAGGTTTAATTTAGAGGCTATTTTAGGCGCGGTAATGTTGGATCATGTGGTTTTATGTATTGCTTTCGTCTATTTTTATAAAATAGGTTTCTTTAGATTGAATTTAATAAATAAAGCATTGATTCAAGAACTTTTTATAATTGCAATACCAGCCATGCTGATGAATATGTTGATGTATTTGAATTATCATGCGGATGTGTTATTTTTAAGTGGTATGACACATGATAGTGTTGAAGTTGGTTTGTATGGTACAGCAGTTACTTTAGCTAATATGTTATGGATAGTACCAGATGCATTTAAAGATATTATGTATAATAGAGCGGCAAAAAAGGATAATCCTAAAGAAGTAATACTGGCTATTATGTGTAATATGTTTATCTGTATTGTTGTGCTTGTTGGATTTGTTTTTTTAGGAAAATGGTTTTTAAAGACCATGTACGGAAATGATTTTATTGCATCATATTCTTTGGTATTAACTTTATTTGTAGGAACTCTTCCAATGGTACTTTACAAATTGATACATCCAATTTATATTGCAAATGGTAAAACAAAAACAGTAGTAATATTGCTTGGATTAGCAGTGCTTATTAATGTAATCGGAAATATTACATTGATACCGAAATTTAAAGGAATGGGTGCGGCAATTTCTTCTGTAATATCATATACGATATGCGGAATAATATTTTTTGTTAAATTTAAAATAGATTATAATGTTTCCTTAAGGAAAATAATAATTTTTAAACGTTAGGAAAGAGGAGAAAAAAATGTCTTTATTTACTGGAAAAACACTTATGATAACAGGTGGAACAGGATCTTTCGGAAATGCAGTGTTGAATCGTTTCCTTCAGACCGATATTGGAGAAATCCGTATATTTTCACGTGATGAAAAGAAACAGGATGATATGCGTCACGAATTTCAGGCTAAGATGCCTGAGGTGGCTGATAAGATTAAGTTCTATATTGGGGATGTTCGTGATTTACAATCTGTTCGTGGAGCTATGAGTGGAGTTGATTATATTTTCCATGCGGCTGCATTGAAACAGGTACCTAGTTGTGAGTTCTTCCCAATGGAAGCTGTTCGTACAAATGTGATTGGCACTGATAATGTGTTAACTGCAGCGATTGAATTTGGTGTAGAATCCGTTATTTGTTTGAGTACAGATAAGGCTGCTTATCCAATTAATGCGATGGGTATTACTAAGGCGATTGAAGAAAAGGTTGCGGTAGCTAAATCTAGAATGTCTGGTAAGACTAAGATTTGTTGTACTCGATATGGTAATGTAATGTGTTCTCGTGGATCAGTAATTCCTTTATGGATTGATCAAATCAAGAATGGTAATCCAATTACATTAACAGAACCTAAAATGACTCGTTTTATTATGAGTTTAGAAGAGGCTGTAGACTTAGTATTATTCGCATTTGAACATGGTGAAAATGGAGACTTATTAATTCAAAAAGCACCGGCTTGTACAATTCAAACGCAGGCTGAGGCTGTATGTGAATTGTTTGGTGGTAAAAAAGAAGATATTAAAGTAATTGGTATTCGTCATGGTGAAAAAATGTATGAAACATTATTAACGAATGAAGAATGCGCCAAGGCTGTTGATATGGGTAACTTCTATAGAGTTCCTGCCGATAATCGTGGCTTGAATTATGATAAGTATTTCAAAGATGGCGATGAGAAGAGAAATACTTTAACTGAGTTTAATAGTAATAACACTCGTTTATTGAATGTTGTAGAAACAAAGGAAAAGATTGCTTCTTTATCTTATATTCAAGAAGAATTAAAGAAAATGGAAGATTAGTTATATGAAGATTTTAGTTACTGGTGCAAAGGGAATGGTAGGTACTGCTCTTTGTAACAATTTAAAAAATATCAGGGATGGTAAGAATCGTACACGTCCTAATTTAGTGATTGAGGAGATTTATGAGTATGATATTGATTCAACGAAAGAAGAGTTAGACTCATATTGTTCATCATGTGATTTTGTATTTAACTTAGCTGGAGTGAATCGTCCTGAAAATCAAGAAGATTTCATGAAAGGAAATTTTGGATTTGCTTCTGAGTTATTGGATTGTTTAAAGAAATATAACAATAAGGCTGGTATTATGTTGTCTAGTAGTATTCAAGCTACATTATCTGGTCGTTTTGGCGATAGTGAGTATGGTCGTAGTAAAAAGGCTGGAGAAGAGTTATTCTTTGATTATGCGAATGAAACAGATGCTCCTGTTTATGTATATCGTTTTCCAAATTTAATGGGTCATTCTAGACCTAGATATAATAGTGCTGTGAGTACATTCTGTTATTGTGTTGCAAATGATGAGGAATTTACTGTAAATGATAGAAGTACTGAACTTGAATTATTATATATTGATGATCTTGTAGAAGGTATGTTTGATTTACTTGAAGGTAAAGAAACTCATTGTGAATTTTCTAGTGTTGAAACAGTTCTAAATGAATCTGGTCGTTATTGTTGTGTTCCCGTTACTCATAAAGTAACTCTTGGAGAGATTGTTGACTTACTAGAAGAATTTAAGAATCAACCAGTATCTTTAATGATGCCTAAAATGCCTGAGGGTTCTTTTGCGAAGAAATTGTTTAGTTTATATTTAAGTTATTTACCTACAAGTAAATTTAAATATGCGATGAAAATGAATTGTGATGATCGTGGATCATTTACTGAATTGGTTCATACATTAGACTGTGGTCAAGTATCTATTAATATTAGTAAGCCTGGTATTACTAAGGGTCAGCATTGGCATAATAGTAAGTGGGAACAATTTATTGTGGTTGCAGGTCATGGATTGATTCAAGAAAGAAACATTAATACAGGTGAAATAGTTGAGTTTGAAGTAAGTGGAGATAAGATTGAAGCTATTTACATGATTCCAGGATGGACTCATAATATTATCAACTTATCGGAAACAGAAAATTTAGTTACTGTTATGACATGTAATGAAATCTTTGATCCAAATCATCCAGACACTTTCTTTGAGAAGGTGTAGATATGAAGAATTTATATATTCTTGGTGCAGGTGGTTTTGGTCATGTTATTAAAGATATGGCTGAACAAAGTGGTAAGTATACATCTATTCAATTCTTAGATGATAATTCTAATGAAGCAGTTGGTAAAATGAGTGACTTACCTAAATTTATTGATTCAGACTCTTGTTTCTTTGTGGGATTAGGAAATAATTCTGTTCGCTTAGAATTAATCAATAAATTACTTTGTTTGAATTGTGACGTTATTTCTTTGATTCATCCAAGTGCCTATGTAAGTCCAACTGTTAAATTAGGAATTGGGTGTTGTGTACTTCCAATGGCGGTTATTAATACGGATAGTGTTATAAAAGATGGTTGTATTATTAATTGTGGTGCAATTGTGGATCATAATTGTATAGTGAATGAAGGTGTTCATATTTGTATGAATGCAGTTGTGAAGGCTAATAATGAAATAGCTTCATTAACTAAGGTAGAAGCTTGTTGTGTTGTAGAAAGAGGATAGAAAATGGCAGATTATAGTGATGTAAGTTTTCAAAACAATGGTAAATTAAAACTTTTGATTATTGTGGGTACTCGTCCTGAAATTATTCGATTGGCTGCAGTAATCAATAAAACACGTAAATATTTTGATGTAATTTTGGCACATACTGGTCAGAATTATGATTATAACTTAAATGGTGTTTTCTTCCATGATTTAGAATTGAAAGATCCAGAAGTGTATTTAAATGCCGTAGGAAATGATTTAGGGGAAACTATGGGTAACATTATTTCTGAATCTTATAAATTAATGGCTGAGATTAAACCAGATGCAGTATTAGTATTAGGGGATACAAATAGTTGTTTAAGTGTAATTGGAGCTAAACGTTTACACATTCCAATTTTCCATATGGAAGCAGGAAATCGTTGTAAAGATGAATGTTTACCTGAAGAAACAAACCGTAGAATTGTAGATATTATTTCAGATGTAAATATGGCTTATTCTGAACATGCCAGAAGATATTTAGCTGATACAGGTCTTCCAAAAGAAAGAACATATGTAACGGGTTCTCCAATGGCTGAAGTGTTACATAATAATTTAGCTAAAATTGAAGTAAGTGATATTCATACTCGACTTGGTCTTGAAAAAGGTAAATATATCTTATTAAGTGCACATAGAGAAGAGAATATTGATACTGAAAAGAATTTCTTATCTCTATTTAACGCAATCAATCAAATGGCAGAAAAGTATGATATGCCAATTCTTTATTCTTGTCATCCAAGAAGTAAGAAGAGAATTGAAGCAACTGGATTTAAATTAGATCCTAGAGTCATTCAACACGAACCTCTTGGATTCCATGATTATAACTGTCTTCAAATGAATGCATTCTGTGTAGTATCAGACAGTGGAACACTTCCTGAAGAAAGCAGTTTCTTTACAAGTGTAGGACATCCATTCCCAGCTGTATGTATTCGTACAAGCACAGAAAGACCAGAAGCATTAGATAAAGGTGATTTTATTTTAGCTGGAATTGATAAGGATCATTTACTACAAGCAGTAGATGTAGCAGTAGAAATGAACAAGAACAATGATTTGGGTATTCCAGTACCTGATTATGTGGATGAAAATGTGAGTGATAAAGTTGTTAAAATCATTCAATCTTATACTGGTGTTATTGATAAAATGGTATGGAGAAAGTATTAAACTTTCTTCATACTTTGTTTTTGAATATTATTCTAGAATAAAGTATATATAGTGTTTTATTGTAGAATTATATTTGAAAGGATGATTAGATGGGACGTAGAAATTTTTTTGATAGACTCGTAAGAACAATTGATTTCCAGAAGGAATATCAGAAAATAGATTCTTTGGTATTACGACCAAGTGCATTACGTAGTCAATCACTTGAAGATGATATAGAATGTTATTTTAAAATTTGGAAGTATAATGCGAATTACCTATCGTTTAAAGAATTACGAGATCAATTAGAATTTACGTTTGAATGTGATGGTTATTACAATGTGCCAACCGGGTATATAAAAGATGTGAATGATTTTTTTGATTATTGTGAAATGATTATAAATATGATTGAACTTCTACCAGACGAGAAAGTTATATATCATGGAAAAAATGTCAATGAAATAATGCGACTAATTAATTTTGACTTAAATTCTTTAAACCATGAAATTAGAAAAGTAGATGATAGGTATCTAATTATTCAAAAGGATGCAGCTGTATCAGAAGTAGTTGATATAGTTGAAGATTCATTAGCTAAGATAATATTAGAGTACAATCATTATGTTTTAAAGGGAGATTTAGAAAGAAAAAAGAATATATTAATTAAGATTGCTAATACACTTGAACCAAAACGAACTGAAATTAATGAAATAAATAAGCAACTATGTTCAGATTATTTCTATTTAATTAACAATATGAATATACGGCATAATAATTGCGATAAAACTGATATGGGAAAATATAATGAAAAGTTTGATATATTAAAATCGGAAGAAAAAGAAGAGTGGTATGACAATATTTTTCAAATGAGTTTATTAATATATTTATTGTTAGAAAATAAGAAAAATAGTAGTAAGATTAAATATTTTAAACAGTAGATAGTTATAATTTTTTGTTATATAATAGTTTCAGCATATAACTAGATTTTTAGCCTGTGATTCGCAGGTGTTGGCAAAAATGGCTAGAGGCCTGCTCTTTATTCACGCCTTTAGAAATCATCTTTATTTTTGATATTGATTTATATTTTGTTATCATCTAATGAGTAGTTATATGTTTTTTTTGTGCTTTTATGGAGATTTATATGAATATATTACATTATGCAAAAAATACAAGAGAATTAGCTCGAACATTAGGTGTAAATTATAAACAATTGAATAGTGTCTTATATGGATATGATGAGACAGGCTTGAGAGGTACAGATAAGTATTACAAGAGTTTTGATTTAAATAAAAAGAATGGTGGAGTAAGACATATCAATGCACCTACTAGTGAATTACTTCGTATTCAAAAAAAGATTTCAAAAATCTTACAAGCAAGTATTAAGACGAATAACATATCACATGGCTTTTATGTTGGAAGAAGTATCTATTCAAATGCGAATGTTCATCATAATAAGAGATATGTACTTAATTTAGATTTAGAAGATTTTTTCGATTCAGTTCATTTTGGGCGAGTTAGAGGATTTTTTATAAAAAACAATAGTTTTAAATGTAATGAAAATATCGCAACTATATTAGCTCAGCTTACATGCTATGATGGCAAATTACCTCAAGGAGCACCTTCATCACCTGTTTTAACGAATTTGATTTGTAATATTATGGATTATCATATATTAAAAATTGCTAAAAAATACAAATTGAATTATACAAGATATGCCGATGATATGACTTTCTCTACAAATGACAAGAACTTTCTTGAATTATATAATCAATTTATGACCGATATTACAGTAGAGGTAAATCAATCGGGTTTTAAAATCAATGATAGAAAAACAAGACTGCAATATAAAGATTCTAGGCAAGAAGTTACAGGTCTTATTGTAAATAAGGATTTAAGTGTGCCGAATGAATATTATAAAACAACAAGGGCTATGGCTTATTCACTATATAAGAATGGACATTATATTTTAAATGGACAAGATGGAACAATAAATCAGCTTGATGGAAGGTTGATGTTTATTAACAATAAATATCTAGATAATAACGATAAAACGATGTATACATTTACAAAAAGGCAGAGAGAACTTCAAAAGTTTTTGTTTTATAGATACTTTTATATGAATGATATGCCACTTATCTGCACAGAAGGAAAAACGGATGTTTTATATATAAAATCTGCTTTATTAAATTATGCTGATGAATATTCTGAATTAATTGATGAAGATGGATTTTTGTTTCATTTTTTTAAAAGAACTAATCGAATGAATAAGTATTTTGGAATACAAGAAGATGGTGCTGATACTTGGAATAATTTTTACAAAAAATTTTGCAGTGAGCGTAAGGATTCTAAGAAATACTATTCATTTTTTAATCAATTTCAAATATGTTCAAAATATCCTGTTATTTTATTATTTGATAATGAACAAGATAGTAAACATCCTTTAGGAAAGTTTTTAAAAGATTCGAATTTAGACATATTAAAAAATGAACTTAACAATAAAAATTATGCTAGATTAAACTCTCAACAAAATCTTTATATTTTGACTGTACCAAAGTTAAAAGGGGACTCTAATGTTGAAATAGAAGATTTGTTTGATGAACAATTGTTAAATATTGAATTAAAAGGAAAGAAATTTAGTAGAAGCGGCAAAGATGACAATTCGTTTGGAAAAGAAATTTTTTCTAAATATGTTTATTCTCATAGAGATGAGATTGATTTTAGTAATTTTAAGTATCTCTTAAATGGCATAAGAGATATTCTAGTTGACTATTCACAAAGTTTGCAATGATAGGTATATAGAGGGAAATTATATTGGTATGAATGTTTTAGTAATTGGAAATGGATTTGACTTGGCTCATGGGTTGCCAACAAGGTATATGGATTTTTTAGAATTTATAGAGAAGTACGAAGAATATTACAATAATTCCTTTGTTTATTGTGACTATACTAACATGGCTGTATATTTTAAAGATTTAAAAGAAAATAGATCCGACATTTATAACGAAATAAATAGTTTAATAAACGAGAATAGATGGATTCATCATTTTTTAACACTTAAAGATGAAAATATGCTTAAGAATAAATCTACTTGGATTGATTTTGAAAGTGAAATATCAAAAGTAATACAAACATTAGATAAAATAAAAAGAAGGTTTAAAAATGATTCTTATTCTGAAAGGAATCAAGTGAAATTAGATGAATATGAATTTGAGGTTTTACATGATATATTTGATTTTGATGGGAAACTTGATATAGTTAGTAGTTTTTTACTTTTGAAAGAAATAGAATCAATTACAAATAAATTAGTAGAAGATTTAAATAGATTGATACGATGTTTAGAAATTTATT
>OLGL01001732.1_pt1 | contig 20009 bp, 37 predicted proteins | sample 1605041 | NCBI WGS metagenome assembly OLGL01 (sample SAMEA3888905, study PRJEB22519) | human gut metagenome | biome: human gut; feature: human-associated habitat; material: faeces | place: Denmark | collected 2010 | reverse complement strand
GCATGGATGGTCTCCGGTGTTCGATGCCCCTTGGGAGCTGACCATCTAATTAAGACGCACCTTGCCATAGGAATCGCGCAGGCGTTGATCGAGCACGGCGGCTCTGCGCTCTATACGCGAGCGTCTCGGATCGCTCAGCGAATCAAAGAGACCTACGGACGCCAGTCGGATCGAAACGAGCGCGAGGTGTACGAGTCCTTTGCTACGCCTGACCTTCTTGTCATAGATGAAGTCGGCAGGCAGTTCGGGACCGATGCCGAGAAGCTGATGCTTTTCGAGGTGATCAACTCACGCTACGAGGCGCTGAAGGCGACGATCGTCATCAGCAATCTCTCTGGTGAAGCCTTGATGGACTACTTGGGCGAGGCGGCGATGGACCGGCTTCGCGAAGGAGGCCGTTCTGTGCTCTTCGACTGGACGAGCTATCGACGCCGAGGATATTGAATTACACGAGACCCCTTCGCGGGTCTCTTTTTGCATGGAGGCTTCGATGAACTGGAAGCTTTTTGTGCCGCTCGGGCTGTTTGCTGCGGGCGCTGTCGGCGGGTACATGTACGCGTCGCACGAGTACGGCGAGGAGATCGCCAATGTCAAACTTCAGGCCGCGATTGTTCGCGCAAACGATGGGAGAAAGGCTTATGAAAAACTTGTTGCTGCGCAAGACGCGCTTGATGCTTCTCGGCGCGATGCTGTGCGCCTCTCTGACGACCTTGACCGGGTGCAGCGTGCCTACAAAGATCGTGAGCGACGAGCCTCTGCCGACGCCTGCCGAGTGGAACGAGCCGCAGTCTCCGCGTGCGAAAAGCTACTCCTTGAAGGCGCAGGCTTGGTTGAAGGAGGTGGACGCATACTTCAAGACGTATCCGCGATTCACGACGCCAGAGTAACCCTGAACAAATGAACCCCCGTCTGGATGTTCAAACGGGGGCTATGGCGTATCTGTTGGGGATTAGGCGCGGTCTTCAAGGCGGGCAGCGATTTCGTCGCGTTCGTCGCAAAGCGCCAGGAATGCCTTGACAAGGCTTCGCCATTCTACTTTTTTCCCGGCTGCGTAAGCGTCAGCAGCCTCGTCGCTCTTGAGGTCGATGGCAAGTTCGAGCTGTTCGAGGGCTTTTTCGAGTTCGCGGCGGTTGTCGGTGTTCGTCATGTTGGTCTCCGGTGTTTTGTTTGGGTGAGTTCATGTTCGCTCTGTGCCTGGGAGACAGCAAGTTTTAGTTAAACCTTCTTGCTTTGAATCATTCCTTGCCATACCTTCACGAAAAACCCCCGATCAGCTTCACGCCGGTCGGGGGCTCCTTTTTTGTGTCTGTAGGTTTTGCTCAGTAGATGATGCCCTGAGACGGGGAGAAGTATTCTTCGACGACGTTCGCGCGGTTCGTGCGCGGAAGGACGAAGACGAAGCGAGTGATCTCACCAAGCTCGGCGTCGTGCTCCGTGGCTTGCCACTTGATCACCTTGCGTGACTTGACGCCGGACTCGGTGTCGACAGACTTGTAGGTTTCGCCTACAAGCGTGAACGTGATCTGATTCCCGTTGTGGGTGATCGTGAATTGACCAGTGATGCGCGGCATGATGTGCTCCTTGCGTTTGAGTGATGGGGTATTTCCCCTTTTGTTAAACGCATTATATGCAAATTACGCAAACAAAGCAAGTAACATCGATCAATCCTTCGTCGGCAGGATCGCATCTGCCCACTGTTGCATGATGGGACGACGTTGCTCAAGGAGGTCTGAGCGTTGGTAGGCCTGCACGACCTTGTCGCCCTTTACGTGAGCCAGAGCGCGCTCGGCAAGGGCCTCATGGATGAAGTTCTCCTCGCACCAGTCGCGGAACGTTGATCTGAAGCCGTGCATTGTGAAAGACTCGCCTGTCGCCTTCCGGATAAAAGCCCGAGGGCTGTCGATAACCATCTCTTTGTCTGATCGTGGCGCAGGAAAGACGAGCTCAGACTTTCGTTCGCAGCGTTCTAGGACTGCCAGTGCCTGACGTGAAAGCGGGACGCGGTGCTCAAGACCGCACTTCATCCTAGAGGCCGGGATCGTCCACGTCGCGCGCTGGATGTCGATCTCGTCCCATCGTGCGCAAAGGAACTCTTGCACGCGTGTAGCAGTGAGGATGCCGAAAAGGACGGCGCGAGACACGACAGAAGTCTTTTTCGCCGTCTCCGGTGCAAAACTTTTCAGAATTTCAAGAGGCATTGCCTCATGGTGCTTGACTTCGTGGACTTTTGAGATCGGCGGCAGGAAGAAAGCTAGCCCGTCTTTCCAAGTGGCAGGGTTTGTTTGTATGAGTTCTTCAGCGATTGCTTGAGAGAAGAGACTTTCGAGGCGGCCTCGTAGGCGGCTGGCTGTCTCTGGCTTTTCTGTCCAGATCGGTTTGAGGACTTCGAGGATGTCTCCTCGCGTGATGTCCTTTACGCGAAGAGCACCGAGAACCGGGACGGCATAGGTTTCGATTGTGGACACCCACTGCGATGCGTGCTTTTCGTTTTTCCAGCGCTTGACGTTTTGAATGGTCGCGATTGCACCAGGATAGAACTCTTTGAAAGTGATGCTTTCTCGGGCGTCTTCTTCTGAAAGCTTTGATGATGACGGATCGATGCCGTCGGCCGCCATTGAGAGAATTTTTGCTGCCCGCGCTTTTGCAGACGTGATTGAAATGCGCGAGGCGCCACCGATCGACAAGTCTTTCCGTGTCCCCGCGAATCGGTAGCGGACAACCCACTGCCGGGAAGACTCAGAACGCACGAGAAGCATCAACCCACCGCCGAGCGAGTACCGGCCGGGTGGCAGCGTCATGAAATTTTTCGAAGTGACTTGATCTTTCATATCTACCTTTGGGCGGTGAATCGCGTAAGACCCACCAGAGACCCACCGAAAAAAGACCCACCAAAAGACCCACCGACGAAAAAAAGAAGACTAACGGTTTTTTTTGCTTGTGGCGTTGCGAGATTCTCTGGCTACGCGACTCAGGAACTCGCGTAGAGCTGCGATGGGGTACGCAGTAATGCCTGGATAGGCTACAGGGTCCGGGAAGCCGCTTTCCAATGCCCAACGTCGAAGTGTCGGCTCTGATGTATCAAAGGCGGCGATGACTTCATCTCGCGTTAGAAATGCATAGTCAGGAACTGCCGGATCAAAGAGCATCTCGCGAAAACGCATGCCGTCGCGAATCTTGTTGGACGCCGTCATCATTTTTTCATCATCCTGCTGTTTGTTCAAGTCTTTCATTCCTGGTGACCTTTCCTTCTTTCAGGAGTGCCTGATAAAGCCTGTACAGCCCTTTCGGAGTAACGTGCGCCGTGATCGACACGCTCAGTCCTTTTTCCGGGTGCGTGAAGTTCGACACGCGAGGGCGCAGGACGCCTTGCTTCACTCGGTCCGCGTAAGGTTCATTTTTCATTGTGATCCACGAGTGTGCGCGTAGCCAGTCAAAGAGAAGCGTCGCTGGATAGCCGAGCGTCTTGGCGGCTTCTCTGATGAGCATGTCACCGTAGGACGCTTCGACTGTCTCAGCAAAGGCTACCTTCGGAGCGTCCTCCGCGACCTTGTGTTCAAGCGCAGCTTGCTTCTCCAATGAAGAGGCGAGCTGTCGCAGCGCCGTTGGATAGTCCGGCAGCGCCGGAGCGGTAGCCTTGGCCTTTGCGATTTTTTCGCACTCGATGAAGTAGAGGCGGGCTTGCTTGCCTTTCGCGTTTCGTTCGACCATCGCCAGCTCTTTTGCCATGCCGAGGGAAACGGAAAATTCCTTGCTCGGACGACCGCCAGAACTTTCGCTCAAAAATGAGCAAAAGTCCGTGTTCTCGACAAAGCCGAAGTCTTTGATGCGACGAGCTATCCAGTCCTTGAACTCGGTCTTGACGCCGAGGAACGCATGAAGGTCACGCGCGTTGACGGTCTGGATTTGTTCGCCGCCAATGTTTGCCGCACTCAGTGCGATGATTTCGTTCATGCGCTCTCCTTAAAACGGTACTTCGCCGTCATCGTAGGTCTGGGTGTTCTCTTGCACGCGTGAACGCCGTGCCGGTTCAGCCTGTTGCTGTTCAGCCCTGTCCTTCGCGCTCTGGACGAACTGGAAGTTTTCGCAGATGACTTCCGTCACCCACCGGTCTGCGCCGGTTTTGTCTTTGTATTTGCGGGTCTGCAGACGGCCACGTACCCAGATCGGTGACCCCTTGTGCAGATACTCGGCAATCGTCTCGGCAGTCTTGCCAAAGGCCACAACGTTATTCCAATCGGTGATGGACTGGTAGTTACCGTCGGCCCCTTTGACGCGACGGTTTGTTGCGACCGGGAGCGTGACGAAGGCGAGGTTGTTCGTTCCATATCGGAGGTCAGGGTCGCGGCCAAGACAGCCGCAGATGGTCACTTCGTTGAGGTTCAGCATTGTTGTTCCTTTGAAATTCGGTTGATTTGTCGTTCGATCTTTTCGTGCATTGCTAGGTCGACCTTGGCGCTGAAACCGGGAATCAGCAGGCGAAGCTGACGGATCATTACGAGGCAGTCGGCGCATTCCTCTGCAAGGTCGTTTTCAAGCACGGTGATGCACCGGTACTTGCCGCCGGATGCTTCGGCCTGTCGGGCGAGCGCAAGACGTGAAGCCGCAGTTGCAGCCTCTCCGAACTCTTCGGCAGCCTTGAGCGTCTGATGGTCTCGCCCGTAGTGTCTGGCAATGTCTTTCAGTTCTTCGTCGATCATTCTTCGTAGTCCTCACACCAAGGACGGAAAGAAAGCTGATACCTGCTGACGTCCAGCTGTCGATTGCGCTCGTCGAACCAGTCCCGTCCGTTGAAGTACGCGTACATGCAGAATCCTTTGTGGCCGTCACGAGGGACGAGGCTGATCTGGTAGTGCCCGCGTTCCGGGCGCTCTTTCTTAAAGGAGCGCCATTGTTCGTTGTCATGTTTGTTCATTGCTGCTCCTTGATCTCTTCAATGTCCTGCCACTCGATTCGGACGTGCGCGAGGCAGGCGCCTATCCAGATGCCGACCGTGATGCCCTCGGCAAACTCCTCGTCCGTCACACGACCGGCTTTGTGAGCATCCGCAAAGGAGGCTGCATACTTGTTCAGACGCTCGTGGAATTTGCCACCGGACAGCGTTTCTAGTTTTCTTCGCGCTTTTTCATCGCGCACTCGGTACTTCATTCGATCAGTCCTTCCTCTTTCATGACACGGACCGGCTTCAGGTGATGCTTCATCACGTAATGCAGCGCCTGGTCCATCTCTTTGTAGGTGAAGCCCTTGAAAAGTTCGATTAGGTTCGGCAGCAGGGCTTCAGCTTGCAGCAGATTTTCTTTCGCGATCACGTGGTGTTCTTGCCAGATGCGCCAGGCCGCATCGACCTGACGCCATGCTGGTTCAATCTCGCGCCTGAACTCTTCGCCTTCTTCGAGGTCGTAGGAGAGGCGGTCCGCGAGAAGCAGAAGACCAACGAGGTAAGCCCACGATTCGTGCGAAGGTTCCGTTCTGAATGACTGCAGGTGAATGCGGTAGTCAAGCTCGATACTGGCGGCGGCGCGATCGCTGAGCCCCTTATTCGCCGAGATGTCGAGCATGTCGAGGTAACCGATGCGGTGCTTCTTCGGGTCGTACTTCTTCGTGCGCTTTTTCTTAGGCTTCATTCCTCGTCCTCCTTACGGAAAGCCCCGCACGAGGCGGGGCATGAGTGGGTTACTGGCGCTTGAATCTGAAGCGAATGTCGCCGTTGTCTTCAACAGTCATGGACGTGCCAGCGATCTTTTTCAACGCTTCTGGATCAAACGTGGGCTTCTGTTCAACGGGCGCCGTATCAGCTTCTGGCTCGTCATCGGACTCCTCGTCTTGTTCAGTGTCGTCATAAGCAAACATAAGAGCGCAGATTTCGTTGCTTTCGATTTTGGCGCGCTCGATTGTGAGTGCGTAGTTGCAGACGGAATTGGCGATATTCTGGAGGACTTCCTTTTGTTCGCTTTTGTGGCTTTCAAAGGCGATCAAGAGAGCAGATTCGACGAGGAGAGAAGTGTCGATGTCGTCGATCTGGTTGTCATATTGGTTGTTGATGTCGAACAGAGCGGACCGGATGATTTCATGGGAGGTTGCTTTTCTAAGCATGAGTTTCTCCTTGTAGAGATAGTGGGTTAATTGTTTTCGTGGATTTCGTCGTCAACGACCGGGCCTTCGAGATACTGCTCTGCAGCGGTGCCTTTCTCTATGAACTCGCCTTCAATGAAGTCCTGCTGCGTTACTGCTTCGCCACGGTCCGACTTCTCGTCGATCTCGACTGCGCGGACGGCCTCGATGCTCACCGGCAGGTACTTGAAGAGACGGCGGATGACGGTGTTATGGGTGATCGCCATGTTGTCGCCGCAGAGGTAGGTTCTGGACGGACTGTCGACGGCGATGCACTTCGTCGGGACGCTTTCGATCCTTTCGATGGATTTGATCCCCAGGTACTTGCTGATCTTTCGACCGCGGTAGTTTGCGGCCTTTCTGGCCAGGCGGAACGGGTTGAACGACGGAGTCCATTCGAGCTGCGACGCGGGGAACTTCTTGGTTTCTCCGTGCTCATGCAGAACGGCCAAGAAGTCGCGCTTGCTGGGCGATTCGCCGAGGGAGCAGACAAGTTCAAACACGGAATCTCTCAGGACGGGGTTGGCCGTGCAGAAGCTAGCTCGTCCGCGCTCCTTCTCGCAATGACCGTCGGAGTCGAGCAGACCGGCAAGCAAGGCCTTTCGCTGTTCGATAGAGGCGCGCATGTACACGTCGGGGACGTGCTTGTTCGAAAGAAGATTCAGGTCGATGAGCTTCTGACGCATACCGTTGATCGCTCCAACCGTGACTCCCTGGGACTTGTTGTCGGTCCGGATGGTGCCTACGTTGAAGCCGGCGTTTTCAATCATTGCCATCACATGAGGGAGATCTTCCTTTGAGCAGGTGAATTGCGCGCCTCGAGAGGTGCCGTCGCCGAGCCAGTAGCCGAGGATGTACGGATCGAGCGGGAGGTCGGCTTCCGGGAGCTCCAGCGCACCCTGCACCGGGATCGTCACAGACAAGCCGTCTTCCTTCGCTTCGTACATCTCATTCACCGTCATCTCACGGTACGGCTGACGCCATGCGTTGGCACCGCCCTTTCGAGCAAGCCAGCGATGCTCGTCGTCGCAGACAACGGAAGAACCGTTCGAGAAGGTGACGCGGAAGCACGGCAGGTGCTTGACCTCGGAGACGGCGGTGACGGTCGTCACCTTGCCGTCCTTGTCGAACACCTTGTCGCCCTTCTGGAGATCTTCCATCGTCGTCCAACCGGTGGGGGTCGGGATGCGAGTGTCGAGAGCGAGGCCTTTCTTTGCCATTTCATCCCAGTGACTTGCCCACGGGCCGGAGTTGCCGGCCTTTGACGTGGAGCGCACTTTCTCGATCTCTGCGCGGCTCATCACTTCAAACTGGATGCCGCCTCCCTTGAGCTTGGCGACTGCATAGACGTGAGTGACAGGGCCGCGGTCGGCGGTCGATGCCGGGACGTGCTGAATGTCAGGCTCGAGGCCGAGCTGGTAGTTGAAGGTGTCCTGTGCGTGCACCGTCCAGGCCTGCAAGCTGATGATCTGGCCGGAGCGTCGGGCGAGGTCGATCATGCCGCGATAGCCGATGATGAGCTGAGCGTTCGGGCGGCCGGAGCGGTCCTTGCCGTTACCGAAGGGCAGCAGGTAGCAATGCCCGAGAGCGGAGCCCGGTTCGAGGCCGAGGGCCGCACACTGAAGGACGGCACCGTAGAAGCTTTCCGGAGCGCACTTGAGGAGCGCCGGGGTCTTGCGGCATTCGGTCATGACGATGCGAGTCAGACGGTCGGGCGTCATGCTCTTCGGCATGGCAAGAGACATCTGCTTCTGGAACTTCGTGGAGCGGACGACGTCGATGAGCGTTACCGGGCGGTTTGGAGCTGCTACAGCGGTCTGCTGCTGAGCGGGAGCGATCTGTTGTTTGAGAGCGTCGGTAGTAGACATAGTGTTTGTTCCTTATGAATTAAGCGAGTCGGAGAACGCGGGTGCTGGTGGTCTTTGCGTAGTCCTGATAAAGGTCCGGGTGTTCTTTCTTGAAGTCAGTCGAAGAGAAGCGCGTGGTGTTCATCGCTTTGTAGGTGACGGCTTTTTTACCGCCGAGCGTGAGGCCCGTCTTCTCGCCGATGGCCATGATCAGACGGGAGGCAACGGCTTCTTCCTGTTCCTTCAGGGACTTGATCTGCTCCTTGAGGTTTCGGAGTTCGCCGATGTCTGTGGCTTCTTCGTTTGTGGCTTCGGTCATCTCGCCGGAGTCTTTTGCGTAGAGCTTCTTGATGTCGTCGACGTTGATGGGTGCCGGCGGGACGTCCTTGAGCACGTGGTTTTCCCAGAAGTCACGGCACTTGGAGACGATGGCGTCGATGACGTCTTGATCGCGCTTGACCTCGTACATGCGGAAGTCCTGGCCGCCGATGAGGACGGCAACATAAAAGGTCTCGATGCCGGTGACGGCCATGTACCACTGAATCTGCGTCTCGTAGTAGAGCGGGATCTTGTGTTCCGTCACTATCTTTCCGGCGAGGATCTCAGCTTCCTGAGAGTCGCCCCAGTGTTCCGACATGTAGACGCTCGCAGTCTTGCACTCGAGGCCGATGTCGGTGGAGAGCAGGCGGCCGCACTCTTCAACCTTCTCGGGCTTGAGTACGGAGACGCGGCCGGCAATCGCGGGGTTGACCACTGCGCGGTCGATGTTGCCGAGCATCCAGCCGTCTTCACCCTTCGAGAGCATGTAGTTGACCTTCTGGACCTTCATGCCGGTGCGCTGGCTGAACTCCTTTGCGACGACGCCCTCGAGGACCGTTCCCCAGTACGCGGATTCACCGGCCGCGGATCCAGAGGACCTGCCGGTTTTTTCCTCCCAGAGTTGCAGGGGAGTTTTGTACGGGTTGAGCCCGAGGATGGTGGCGACGTCAGAGCCGCCGATGCCTTTCGTGCGCTCCTTGAGCCATTCGTCGCGGCTCATGGCAGCAGTGCTAATTGCGGTCATTGTTTCTCTCCTTAGTAGGGAATTTCTTCCGGTGCGATGTTGTCGTCGTGTGCGGGCTTAGGGTGCTCGTCGTACTCGAGCTCAAGCACTTCGTTGTAGATAAGCCAGGACGCGTGCTCGATCGCTGCATCGAGTTCGGTTGAGATCTTGAGCGTGGCCTTCAGCGAGCTTTCATAACTGTCAGCGATGCGCGTTTTCATGAGCGCGTCGAGCACCTTAAGTGAGGCGTGGGAGTCCTGCCAGTAGGCTGGCATTACAGAGTCGTAGTGCGAAAGCACGTACTCTCGAGCGCTGTCCATGCTGGCCTTGCGGCCAAGTGCGTGAAGCATCTTTGCGATTTCTTTGATGGTGGTCATTCCCATGCTCCAGTGATGAGCGCTCCGGCGACGATGGCCAGCGCGCCGATGAAAGTGATGAGCGTCCAGATGCGTCCGGGCCGCTCGCACGAAAAAGGCTCGACGTTCTGGCGAGCCTGCTTTGCTGCGCGCCGCTGCTCGAGCGGTCGCTTTCGAGTAATCCGTTTCATGTCGAAATCCTGGGGGATGTGGTCAATCGTCTTGACTGGGTCTGAGTAGCTCATTGGGTTACCTTGAAAATCCCGCGTTGAAAAGCTTTGTAGACTGCTTCTGCGGCAGTTCTCGCGCAAAGCACGCTCATCATTTCCTTGTGGTAGTACTTGACGGTCGTTATCGCGATGCCCATCTTTTCGGCGATTTCGCGTCGTCTGAGACCTTTCGCGACGAGCGTGAGGTACTCGATTTCGCGCGGTCTCAGGTTTTTGCGCGGTTCCGCTTTCATTCGAGCACCTCGCCTTCGTCCTCGTCCTCTTCGTCGTAACTTTCTTCGTCCTCGTCCTCGTCTTCTTCGTCAGGGTCGGGGCCGCACCACTTTTCGTAGTCGTCAGGTCCGCAGCCGTCGGGGTAGTTCCAAGCCATGTTTGTCTCCTAGTCAAAGATGAAGTGGTAGAGGGTGGCAGCCGCCATTGCCGGCAGGATCACCAAGCCGAAGAAGCCGAGTAGACCTTCGGGGCCCTCGATGAAGTACCCGAGTACGCCAGAGCGCTGAGGCTCGGTACCGTCCGTGAAGTAAGTGCGACGTGCGAGACCGTCGAGGTAAGTAATAAAGCGCTTCATGACGCCTCCGAAAAAAAGAAAAGTCCACTCAAGCGCTCTGGTCGGGAAGCTCTGCCGGCTCGTGATGGCACCGACGAAGATGCTTGAATGGACCTCCTCCAACGTGGGATGATTGAACGGGCAGGGACTCAAGCAAAAACCTGCGTTGTTCAACCATCCCTTGGAGGATATGAAGATGACGGAAAAGAAACCGAAGAAGAACAAGTTCGAGGAAGAACTCGACAGACTCGAAGCTGATGTCTCAAAGGACTGGCCCGATCTAGATGCTCAATTCGAAGAGGACCTCAGGAAGGCTATTGAGCAGGACTTTCCAGAGGAGGCAGATCGACTTCTTCTTCGTCGTTCAAAGCCACAAACCGATCTGAATAAATGATCGAGAAGGCCGCGCGAAGTGCCATTGCTGCGCGGGTGGCGGCCTGATAGTCCGTGATGGCTCCGGTCTCGACGCCGCGACGGATGGTTTCCCAAATTTCGTCGCGCGTCGGGTTGTTGATTTGTCTTGACATAGTTTTCTCCTGATAAGCCGTCCCGCGTGTCGCTCTTTGCGGGTGCCCGCGAGACGGCTGTGATCTTTATGAAAGTCCATCCAAGCGCTCTCGCGCCAGTCCCCTACGCATTGAACACATGCGCAAGAACGCTTGAATCGACTTTCTGCTGTGCACGGTCCCGCGTTTTCCGCAAGCAACCGCTCGGGTCTTCGTGACCTCTGCCTCTCTCGGCTGCATCAGCTACGTCCGCCGCTCCACGTCTCTCAACGTCTGCATCCCCGCGTCCGCGTTTTCATGTCTGCCCTCCCGATTGTTGTCGGAAAGTTGGTGTTGAATGGTTTCTTCCTGCTATGTGTGGATGAAACCATTCAACACCGTTGATGTTACACCAAAATAAAACCGAAATGGTTGCTGTAGGGTGCTGGCGGGGTGTATAAATTGGGGAGTTGTTGACGCACATCAATGACACTGAAATTAAGACAAAAAAAGCCCGCCTTGAGTGGCGGGCTTGATTTGGTTGTGTTATGGGGTTTGGTTTAGTAGGTGTTGAATGATCCGCAAACGACGCCGACGACCTCTAAACCGTGTTGCATGGAGTGAAGGATTGGATAGTCTGGGTTCAGCGGCTTCAGGTCAAAGAGTTCTCGACCTTGATCGTCGTATCCGGTGACGACATATTTCTTGAAAGTCGTCTCTGTGAGAATGCCAGACGTAGAACGTGCGATGACGAAGTCTCCAGGTTTTGGCAGCCTATTGGGGTCGACGAAGAGCAGTTGTCCTTCTTGGAAATTTGGCGACATGGAGTCGCCTCTTACGCGAAGAGCAAAAGTTTTCTCCGGCAATGTTTCTGGGACGATCGCCCATTCATCGTATTGTTCTTGTCCGTTGTCTGTAAGCATTCCCGCCTGCACATATGAAAGGATTGGTATGCGCTTGAAACGTATCGTGCTTACTTGGGGGTTGCCGAGTTCTGCGTTTTCCGTGTCAAGTGTTCCTGGAGGAAGGTCAAGCTTATCTTCAATCTCTCTAGCGATTCGTGCTCCAAAAGACTTCGTTCCTCTGATCATGTCATTGATCTGCTGCGGAGCTTTGCCCAGTATCTCGGCCAATCGAGACCGCGAGCCATTCAGCTCTGCCAGACGACTCAGGTTTGCAATGCGTATCCGCTTCAGGGCGTCTTTTTCATTCGTACTCATAAGAAGTACCTCCCTTCCGCAATAGTAGTGTGAAAGGTGTATGCGCGGCAACATGTTCGGCAACCAACAAAAGCGCCGAAAATGTTGTATTATGGTTTAACACCAAAACAACACCTAGGGGTCTGAGATGACGCCTCGAGCGCTCGAATATTTCAAATCGCTAAAGCCTATCGAGAAGAAGGCCTTGTGCCAAAAAGCAGGCATTTCTGTCCGCTGGCTTCACAACTGCATGTATGTCCCGTCGAAGAACTTCAGCCCGGAAGTCGCTGAGAAGATCGAGATGGTTTCTTGTCGAAAAGTGACGCGCGAAGACCTGCGCCCAGATATTGACTGGTCGCTTATTCGCTAAGGGGACGCCATGAGCTTCAAGGTTTCCGCACTGGCATGGATGGTTCCGGTTGAAAAATCAACCGAACGTCTTGTGCTCCTCGCTCTTGCCGACCGGGCCGATGACGAAGGCAAGAACTGCTATCCGTCCGTCGAGACCATTTGCGGCATGACGCAGATGAATCGAAAGACGGTATTTGCTGTCATTTCGAGACTTGCGGAACGTGGCGTTTTGTCAGTGCGCAAGCGAGAGGTGCACAACTCGAATGAGTACCTTCTGCACATAGAGGATTGGCCCAAAAACGGAAGTACCGAAAACGGTACGACCCAAAAACGGGACAACCCAAAAACGGTACGCCAGTTGTCCCAAAAACGGTACGTCAGTTGTCCCGAAAACGGTACGACAGTAGTACCGAAAACGGGACACGAACCTATCAATGAACCTATCAATAACCAATCAATAACCAGTAGAGAAGACGCGCCGCCAAAAGCCAGAGCCAAGAAAGGCGAGGCCTGGAAAAAGTGGATCAAGGTCGAAAAGCCGGCTGAAGTTCCTGATGACCTCTGGAAGCAATTCGGAGAGATTCGCGCCCTGAAGAAGATGGCCTTGACAGAAAGAGCGCTTGAGCTTCTTCGAACTGAAGGAGAAAAGGCTCACATGACGCTGCTTCAAGTTGTAGAGACGTGTTGCGGCAATGGCTGGGCAGGCTTCAAGGCTTCCTGGTTGACGAAGGCGATCGGTAACGCCTACCGAAAGCCGCAGAACATCACCCAGACGGCTGAATACCGAGAACGACTTCAGGCCTGCTGCCGAGGTGAAGGCAGAACCGAAAAACTCGCCGACGACGGCGTAACGATCATTGTGGATTGAGGGAAACAACATGAAAAAAGCAGAAGGCTTGGTCGGCCTGTTGGGCTTTGCAGAGGGTGAAGAGGAGCGGGTATGCCCAGAGCATGGGCGGTATATCTCGCACCTGACCTACCTGAAGGGAGAGCTCAAGAATGCGAGCGGATGTCCGAAGTGCCGAGCGATCCAGTTGCAGAAGCGGCAGGAAGACGAAGAGCGCGAACGAAAGGAACGTGAAGAGCTTGAAAAGCGCCGCGCGTATGAGCAGACGCTGGACCGAACGGCCATCCCGACCAAGTACCGATCCAGAACGCTTGCATCCTTCAGAACCGATGGGAACGACCATAAAGCGAAGGTGCTCAAGATCGCCGAGTCCTACATCACAAAGTTCGACGCGCTTCGCCAGTCCGGCATAGGGATGGTTTTCATCGGCGAATGCGGGACCGGCAAGACCCATCTGGCATGTGCGGTGCTTCAGGAACTCTTGAGCAAGTGCGCCGGCATCTACACGACGGCACATGAGATGGGGCAGAGGGTTGCCGATTCCTGGGGCTGCAGAGAGACGGGTAAGACGACCGCAGACGTCAAGCGAGCCTACAAAACCTGTCCGCTGCTTGTCGTCGATGAGGTCGCAAAGGAAGACGCGAAGCCGATCACAAAGGAAGTCCTCTCAGAGGTCTTGTACGCCCGCTACGACACTCAACTTCCGACCATCTGGATCACCAACGCCGATCCGGCGCTGCTGAAGAGCGCGATAGGAGAGCAGGAGTACGACCGGCTCAAAGAAACATGCAAGTTCATCCGGTTCTCGTGGCCGAGCATGCGGAAGAACGACATCGATTTTTAACAAAGGAGGAGTCATGAAAGAAAGTGACGAATATCGCCTCGGACGATCTGCCGCATTGCGTGGTGAGTCGATGGCGAAATACCAGAGCCTCACGGCTCGAATGAATACCAAAAAGAGAGCAGCCTTCGTGCAGGGCTACTTCGATGGGCAAAAACAAAAGGAATTCACATCAAAGAAATCAAAGTGAGCTGGCAACTTGAGACGGCCTCCGGGGAACCCGTGACGGTCTATCTCTGCCAAAGAACTGGAGAAGGTTTCTCCAGCCCACTCTTTCGACCAAATGGCGAGATGTTCGTCGGGATCGAGACTGACTCCGGATTCTGGGTGGCTGAGGCGCCCGTGGGCGACACCGAAGTCGAGGAACTCAAAGAGATGGCCGTCCGTCAGCTCTGCGAAACATGAACAAAAGGAATGACAGCAATGAATTTCACAATCGAAGGACTCCCCAAGGGGAAAGGGAGGCCGCGCTTCACTCGCAGCGGCCACACGTACACGCCGGACACGACGCGAAAGTATGAAGCGCTCGTGACGGCCAGGGCAAAGGAGGCAATGATCGGCAAGAGAAAGATCGAAAAGCCGAACGCGGTCCGGGTAGACATCCTCGCCATCTTCCCTGTGCCCTCGTCATGGTCTAAGAAACGCCGCACAGCGGCTCTGCAAGGTGTCGAGCATCACGTCTCAAAGCCGGACCTTGACAACGTGCAGAAGGCGATTCTTGACGGCATGAACGGCATCGTGTTTGAAGACGACTCGCAGGTGATCGACAGCCGGACCAGAAAGGCGTACGGACCCGAGCCGGGTGTAAAAGTTTTTATTGACGAGGTGAAGCATGGATGATGCTGACCGAGCTGCCAGAAGCGATGAGTGGATCATGCGTGCGGCGATAGAGGAGAGAAAGCCCGAGGGACCGAGGCCGATCGTAGTGAGCTTGTGTTTGAACTGCGGGAAAGTGATCGAGAGGGTACCTGCAACGGTTGATGGAGTTCGGAATGTTCGACGCTGGTGTTGTGCCGCATGTCGTGATGAATGGGAAGAGGAACATGAACGCTGAAGAAAAGATTCTCGAAGATCGTCTGCTCAACTGGGGACGGTGGAACCAAGACCCAAAGCGGCAGGGACGCTCTCCGCTGTGCGCCTTCATGGAAGCCGTGCCGGACGACGATAAGGACAATGACGCGCCTGTCGAACGGCATGACGGGCCGCCGCCAGTGGATGTCAGCGATGCCCTGCTTGTGCAGAGGGCGTGGGAACGTCTCCCGGTTGCGCCGGAACGCTATAGAAAGGCGAAGATGGTCGTTGGCGTTGCATACGCCTTCCACGTGCCTTTTATGGACCTGAAGCGCATCCTGAGGAAGTATCACCGCATCAATCTTCACGAGCGGGAGTTTGATGGACTGGTAGAGATGGGCAGGAAGATGATTCGAAACAATCTGCTCAAACTCGAAGGAATGCCGCCTAAATGAGTTATACTAAAAGGACAATTTGAAGCTGTGTGATCAGCGGGGCCGTTTTCTGGGATAGGTGTATCTTCAGAAAACGGCATGCCTTTTTGCGTAGGCGGGTTCGAAACCCAGATGTAAGCCTGTAGGAGTGATCCTGCGGGCTTTTTTCGTTTACAACACCGCGCAAGCCTAGCCGGGGACGGAATGTCCCCAGGAAGCTCACTCCGCGCGGTTACCTTTTTGCTACCTTAGGGCAGTTTGCTCCGAGGTCGGGGCGGGGAGAAATCCTCGCCCTTTCTCATTTTCGGAGGGTCGCTATGTTCGATCGATTTGACAACTGGCTTATGGATAGGCTTGTTCGGCTCTATGTTGCTGCGAGTGCGCGCCGACGTCGCCGCCTTGGGCTTGCCGCTGATGGAGACTTCGAGGGTGTCCGCTTTATCGATACCGACGCAGGACAGGCAAGGTTCGTTTATTCGTACCGGCTACCGCACAAATCGGCCACGGTGTGAGCGAATTAGCTCTCTTACGATAGTGCCCGCATCGTCTGATTCGGTGAGGTCGAGCCATTCTTCTGGCGTTAGGTCTGGGATGAGAATTTTTCGTTCATCTCTCAGGAAAACGATGGCTTCGCAGCCGCATTGAAATTCAATGCAAGCAATCGTGGGGTCATCGACATCCAGAATCTGTAGATCATCATCGATGTAGGTAAGTGACATAAACGCCTCGTTGGTTACGTTGATAGGGTCAGAGCTTCAACGATACACCAGGGAGAGCATGACGCCCTCGGGGGAAACCTCGGGGGCTTTTCTATTTGGAGGTTCGCATGGACGAATACGAAGAACTCATGCAGAAATGCGTCGAAGAGTTCAAACGACGTCGAGAGATACGTCTGAAGCAGCGGCGTCGCGATGAAATAGCTGAGATGAAGGCCTACTTGGAGAATCCGGGGTTTGCCTGTCCCTCGTGTGTGACGATTCGGGTGGCGTGTCAGACTAAACCGCCGCGCCCGTCGCCCGAAGAGAAAAGCCACCATGGGCATTTGTGATGACTTTTAATTTTTGGAGGTCTTTATGACTGAATTTTGGATGGGCGTCGGCATGATTGCTGGAGCCCCGGTGTTTGGGATCGTGTCAGCGCTTCTTGCCGTTGGCCCTATTGCCTGGGCTTTGGGTCGTGCTTTGAAAAAGGTGCCAGAGGAAGATAGAGCAGAAAAGAAAGAGATGATGGACTTATTCTTCGGCTCTCTTTCGGCTGGTGTCTTTTCGTTGGTGGTCCTTGTGTCGGTAATCAAGGGCTTCTGTTTCATCTTCTGAGGTACAACATGAAGAAAGCTATTGTGGCGGCCATGGTGGTCGCTTTTTTCGTTTCTACAGCAGCGGAAGCACGAGGTGGTCGTGGGTTCAGCGGTGGACGTTCGTTCTCCCGTCCTGCTCCTACGAAGAGCTACGCACCGAAACGTACGACCGTTGTGAAGAAGAATACGACCGTCATCAACCAGACGCAGACGATCAATCAGGCTCCGGCCTCTTCTGGCGGTGGCTTCTGGAGTTCTCTCTTTGGCGCGACCGCAGGATCGATGGCAGGCAACGTTATCTACGATGCTGTGACTGATGACAAGGGTCAGGCACCTGTGCAGGCTCAACCTCAGCCTCAGCATTGAAGATGAAGTGTCATCTCGTGTGTTATTTATGAAAATGGTTGCGGCAGAGGGCTCTGGGTCCTGGTGGGAATTTTAGCGCCTTGCGGCTCTCGCGAGTCCCGAAACTCGGCTAGATACAACTTTAAAAAAAGTGGCAACCAGTGACTGTAGTTTACGCTTGTTGCGTCCTGTAGGTGTTGAACATCTGACGAAAAAACGAGACGATGGTTTTAGAAAAACGAACGCGCAAGGAGGGACGGGGATATGGCTGAAAACTCCGCCAGCGTTGGCGTTCGTGAGTTTGCTCGCCAGATCGGAAAATCGCATACATGGGTTTACAAGCTCCTCAAAGAAGGAAAGCTTCCGCGCAATGAAGACGGGACGCTGCCTGTAAACGAAGCCTTTGCTGCTTACGACAAGTTGACACGCGGTACAGAGCGTCAACCAGAGGAGTTGCCAGACGATGACAACGCCCCGATGTCTCCAAAAATGGCCAAAGCTCAAAACGTCACCGAAGCCTTCAACAAGGCTCGAGCGATGGAAAAGACGTACCAGGCCAAGTTAAAGGAAATCGAATTCAAGCTGAAGCAGGGCGACCTCGTTGAAAGCGCCAAGGTCCGTCAGGATGCTCAGGCAACCGCCTCCGCGTTGCGAGCTCGGTTGATGTCAATCCCGGTTCGAGTGGCCGGATTGTGTGAAGGGCGAACCTCACGCGAAATCGAGGAAATCCTTGAAGGCGCAATAGACGACGCCTTGAAGGAATTCAAAAAATCGGAGTTCTAGCATGGGACTGTGGGCCGACATTTTTAAGCAAACGTGCAAGCCTCGTTCTCGTTTGACCGGTAGTCAATGGGCGGATAGGTATCGCTCGATTCCTGCCGGTACGAGTCCGGAGCCTGGTGAATGGCGCACGGATCGAACGCCGTATCTTCGAGAAGTGATTGACTCGGCGACCGACAAACTCACGGAGACCGTTGTCTTTTGCGCGAGCTCCCAGGTTGGAAAATCTGAAGCGCTGCTTTGTATTCTTGGCTACTTCGCCGATCAGGAGCCTGCGCCTCAGCTGATGCTACAGCCGACTGTGGAAATGGCAGAAGCTTTCTCAAAAGAGCGTATCGAGCCGATGTTTCAAGTGTCTGTCGGGCTTCAAGGGAAGCTTGAGGAAGGTAAGGAAGGGCGCGGCTCGGCCAAGAAGTCGAGTACGACGATTCGCATGAAGCACTATCAGGGCGGCTATCTCGCTCTGGTCGGGGCGAACTCTCCTGCCGGTCTTGCGTCGCGTCCGATTCGCGTTCTGCTCTGTGACGAAGTGGACCGATACGGTGAAACGAAGGAAGGCGATCCCCTGAAACTCGCTATCCAACGTACTCAGAACTTTGGGAACAGGAAGATCATCATTGTGAGCACGCCGACCATCAAGGGGGCGTCCAAGATCGACGACTGGTACCAAAAGAGCGACAAACGCGAGTTCTATGTGACGTGTCCGCACTGTGGCGAGGAGCATACGCTCAAGTGGGACTACGTAAAGTGGGCAAAGGATGAGGACGGAAATGCGCTGCCCATGACGGCGGCGATGTATTGCCCAGAATGCGGTGCCAAAGAACGTGGCCCTTTCAAGCCTGACTTGAACATTCTGGCAACTGGAAAATGGAAAGCTACCAATCCGAGGAGTCGCATCAAGGGTTACCACATCAATGCTCTTTATTCGCCGTGGGTTAATTTGCACGACTTGGTTGAAGAGTTTGTTTCGGTCAACAAAGAGCGAGACAAACGCGGTCTGATGGAATTCAAGAACCTGAAGCTCGGCGAGGTCTGGGAGGAATACAACCTCGCTGAAGACAAATGGGCGACGCTTTACGCGCGTCGTGAAGAGTATCCGGCTGATGGTTCGTTGCCAGAAGGCGTCCTTCTCCTAACTGCGGGTGTCGACGTTCAGCACGATCGATTGGAGTGTTCCATCTATGGGTGGGGCATCGGGCGAGAGTGTTGGGGTATTGAGCACCGGGTGCTTTATGGCCGCCCTGACGATCCGGCAACGTGGCAACAGCTCGATGCTGTCCTTCAGCGGCAGCACGTTATGCAAAACGGTGTACGCATCGCCGTAGCTTGTGCTTTCGTTGACTCTGGTGACGGTACGTTTACGAATCGAGTCTATCAATACACGAAGGCCCGCGAGAGAATGCGCGTTTATGCAATCAAAGGACGCGGCGGCATCGGTGTCCCATTCATAAACCCTCCGACGAAGAGTAACGCCATGAAGGCGATGCTCTTCACGATTGGCGTTGATGGTGGAAAGTCACAAGTGATGGACCGACTTGATAATGATGAACCAGGTCCAAATTACGCCCACTTCGCTTCCCAAGAGGGCCGGGGCTTTACAGAGAGCTTTTTCAAGCAACTGACCTCAGAAGTTTTTGAGAGTGTCTTTGATCGTGACAAGGGCACGAGCAAGATGGCTTGGAAAAAGATTCGAGAGCGAAACGAGGCCCTTGACTGCGCGGTCTACGCGACTGCCGCACTCGAATTGCTGAACCCGAACTTCGAGTTCCTTGCCGACTTCTACCAGAACGGCGGGGCACTCAGACAGCAGACCGCTCCCCGCAAGCCGCGAGGGACGCTGTCGAAGGGAATAACCGTGTAAGGAGTTGCAAGTCTAGTGCGACAAGAGAAAACGCAGATCGAATACGTTAGCGTTGACAATCTGAAGGCGTACGAGCGAAATGCTCGAACGCACAGCGACGAGCAGGTACAGCAAGTCGCAGAATCGATCAAAGAGTTTGGGTTCACAAATCCCGTTTTGATCGACGAAAACAACGAGCTCATTGCAGGCCACGGTCGAACAATGGCCGCGAAGTCGATCGGCATGAAGGAAGTGCCGGCGATTCGCCTGAAGGGGCTCACAGCTGCGCAGAAGAAAGCGCTGCGCATTGCCGACAATCAGTTGGCACTGAACGCCGGATGGGATGAGGAGCTTCTGAGGGTGGAGATTGAGTCTTTGCAGGGCATGGACTTTGACCCTCTGCTCACCGGCTTTGATGAAAAGGAACTGGCGGCTCTGTTTGATGACGG
>OLGL01001714.1_pt1 | contig 20200 bp, 20 predicted proteins | sample 1605041 | NCBI WGS metagenome assembly OLGL01 (sample SAMEA3888905, study PRJEB22519) | human gut metagenome | biome: human gut; feature: human-associated habitat; material: faeces | place: Denmark | collected 2010 | reverse complement strand
GACGGCTGCTCGGACTTCATCATCTCCGGATGCGAGATCGAGGGTCCCCGCGTCTCCCCGGGTTATGTCTGGCTCGGCGGAAAGGTACGCCGTTTCGACGGCTGCGCCGATGCTGTCTATCCCTATTATATATACGAAATCAACCGGCATGAATCGGTGGTCTACGCCAATGAGGTCAACAAGCGCGGGCGTACCTGTTATCTCTGTGCCGGAGCCAAGGCTGTCCCGGATACGGTCGATCCGGTTACTGACAAACTGCCGGCGGCCATCGAGGTGACGGAGAGCTATGCACCCCGGTTCATCGACAAGTTCTTCGGCCGCTATGCTGTCCTGCTCGATACACCTTTTGCCCGGCAGACCGTCAAGAAGGATCTGGTGCTGGCCGGAACGTTCACCGGGCAGAAAGAAATCAGCTCCAAGACCGCCGTCTCCGTCAGCGGCGGGAACGGCTACATGCTCAAAGGCATCGTCAAGGCGGACGGCCATGCCGCCATCGGTGCCTACCTGCACGGTCTGCTTGTCAACGAGATTGTCATCCGGACGGACGGCACGTTCAGTTTCATGAAACAAGGCAAGGAACTGGCCAGGGTTACGGAAGACGGCATATCCTGCGGTACTTCGCTGAATGAAAACGCCCGGATCGGGGCTGTCCGCATCAAGGGATACGACATCTATAACACCTCGGATGTGACGGATGAGGGTTGTATCCGTATCAATTACCACGGCACGGAGGGCGGCGGAACAAAATACCGTGACTTTGCCGTGCATGACGGAAAAGCCTGCACCACACCTGTTTTGAAAGTCATCGGGCGTACCGCCACCCTGCAGGTCGGCGGACTGCTCTCCCTGCAAAGCACCGGACGGGGTATCGATATTCAGAATACCGCCTATACGAAAGACAATGCCAGGCTGACAAACCTGATTACCTGGCGCGACAGTGCCGCCGCGCTGCTCGCCACCGTCGGCTTCGACACCGCTGACAGTTTCCGTTTTGCGCTGAGGAACGCTCTGGGCGACATCGTGCTTGCCCCTTTGGGAGCGGTGGATGTGCTCGGTACGCTTAAAATCAACGGAAAATCCGTGTCCGACACCTATGTGACCGTCAGGGCCTTTACGGAGGCGATGGGAAAGAAAGTGGATGTGGTAGAAGGCAAACAGCTCTCTACCGAAGACTTCACGACCGAATACAGGAAGAAACTGGCGGCTATCACTACCGGAGAACTGACGGAGGGCGGCGAAGGTTATGTCACATCGGGAACCGTCGCGGCGGCTTTGAAAATGAAACTCTCCGCCGACGGGAACCTTTCCGATGTCATGGACAAGGCTGCCGCCCGGAAGAATATCGATGTCTATTCCAAAGCGGAAGCCGGGGAGGTATTTCTGGAAATCTCCGAAGGATTGAAGGAGCTGGTGCGCCTGACGGCGGACGAGATCAGCGGGCTGACGGCAGAGGAAGCCGCCGAACTGAAAGCAAAGCGGCAGGCGGCCGTCAGGGATACCCTCGATGCCGAAAAGAAAGGTACCGGGGAGCTGAAACTGGCCAAGACCTCGAACCTGTCCGACCTTCCGGACAAGGGCAAGGCACGCAAGAACCTCGAAGTCTATTCCACGGCCGAGATAGACCGGATGATGGACGGCAAGCTCGGGACTGACTCCGCTTACGAGGGCATTGTCTTCACACCCGAACTCAGGGACAAACTGCTGGAAATCAAGACCGGTTCGTTCGCCTACATAGATGAAGGCGGCATTTCGCACGCGCAGGTCGAGGGATACGTGATGACCTCGCAGGTTGTCAGGGAACTCAAGAAAAAGGCGGAGCGGCTGATGGGCGGCTACAACGCTTCCGAAAAGGATACCATCGCCACCAACCTGAACCTGTATACCAAGGCCGGGGCGGACGCCCGCTTCGCCGCGCTTGAAAACCTGTTCCAGGATTACATCGACTTTTTGACCGGGCAAGGAAAATCCCCCATGGAAGCCCGGCAGCTCCTGCGGAACAAGTTGGACGTGCTGTCCAAAGACGAAATCGTCAAGGACTACCTGCGCAAGGACGGTAAACTTTCCGACCTGTCCTTGCCGACAGCGGAGGCGAAACGGCAGGCCTGCCGCGCTATCGGAGCCGCCTATGCGGAAGAATACCAGCCCCTGCTGGCGGATACGGGATGGATGCACATGGAGAACAGCGGCTCGGGAACAGATACCCAGGGGCTGTTTATCCGCCAGATCGGGAATATCGTGTCCATACAGGGGTATATCAATACCGCACGCAGGGACGGCAGCAACTGGGGCGGCATCGTTGCCGTCATCCCGAACAAGATACAGCCCCCGAGATACAGCGTGCGCTGCAGCGCCGCTGACTGGAACGATGACCACAAGTACAACCGGGGCTCCTCGTTCACCATCTACGGCGGTTCGCGCAGGATACAGCTTTACGAGCGCGGTATGTACAATGTCAATGTAGAACTCAACTTCACCTATTTTGTATAGTCATGAAACATAAACTCAATGTAAACGGCGATATTGAAAGCCGCCGGAGGATTGCGGAGCGCAGGAACGTTCCCGTCCGTGAAACCGTACAGCAAACCATTCAACCGCAACATCATGAAACAGAAGAAAATCAGGCGGCAGCCGCAGAAGAAACCGTCTCCCCGGCAGCAGAAGCCCCGAAAGCGAGAAGACGGAAGACCGCAGGGGACGCTTAAGCGCTTTCCTTTCGACGAGACACGGATAGGCTTCATGCTCCGGTATGAGATGCCGGTAGTCTATCATCTGCTCCGCAGGTTATGCGCCACGCAGCAGCCCTTCGAGCCGGACTGGCAGGTCATACGGTCGGTGGCGGAGGCATCGAAAGACCCTTCCTGCGGCAAGGCGAAGTTCCGCCGCTACCTGGACGAGTACCGCCGGGACGGGGTCTATTGCCGGCGCGGGAAACGGCTCACGCCGGAGCGCAAAGCCTACTATGAAGGCATATGCCGCCGCAAGAGAGAAGAGTATATCCGCCGGAACCGCAGAAGGTTGCTTGCCGAAGCGCGGAACGCGCCGGGCGGCGACAGACTGCTCGGAGAGATTAAAAGCATTCTTAAAATGAAACGGTAATGCGCTGAAGGACAATGCCGGTGAGAAACATTCATGTACATGTATGGCTGTTCCGGGTAATTTGCCTAATTTTGTATTCCACGGTCGCTGCAAGACCTTTCCATATTATCAAATGAGTATCCTCTTTCGGGATACGGTCAGCGAGACATCCTCTCCCAATTTTATCAGTTGAACGCGGACGGTGCAACCGAACCCGTCCGTCCTGTTACCAGTTTCTTTGCGATGCGGGTATGCCGTGTCGCATTCTTCGGGCATTTTTAAATCCATAAAACAAAGCGTTTATGCAAGAAGAAGAAAAGAACAACGGCATGGAAGGCATGTCTGTCGAGGAAATGTTCCTCGGCGTTCAGGAATCTTATCAGGAGGCACAGTTGCGTGCCCAGGAGGAGAACAGGGCTTTCGCCCGTACGGAGTTCTTCCGCATGGACAAGTTCGGGACTTACCGTCTCCGTATCCTGCCCATCGCTCCCAATCCGGACGGCTCGCCGACACGTCCGGGCTATGAGTATCCCGTCCACCAGCTGCTTCTGGAGCTGGAGAAACCCGCTACGGGGAACAAGCCCCAGAAGATGTATGTCACTGTCACCCGCGCTACCGATGCCGGATATAGCGTTGATCCCATCGAGACCTACCGCCGCATGGCCGTCGAAGCCGCAAAAGAGGACGGGGACGACAAACTGGCGGAAAAGATTGCCGGGGGCTCGTTCGGAGGCGGTCTGAAATACAGTTACGGCCACTGTCTCTATGTATTCGACCTGGGTGAACGAGCCAAAGGCGTGCAGATGATGACCCTTTCCCATGCCCAGTTCAAGGATCTGGATGAGAGGAAGTTCAAGCTGTGGAGCAAGAAACTGGCCAAGAATCCGTCTTACCCGTGCCCGATTTCCTCGGTGTATGACGCCTATCCGGTGGAGATTGAAAAGCGCAAGAACGGAGCCAAGACCGAGTATGTCATTTCCATTGACAACGAATCGGAACCGGTACCGTTGACCAAGGAGGAGCTGACCGCCCTGATGGGTGCGCCGCGTATCCCGGAAATCATCTACCGCTACACCCGTTATCATCTGGGAGCCACCGTCGAGTTCCTCAAACAGTGCGACGGCATCTACGGCATGTCGCTCATGGAGACGGATGAAATGAAGACGGTCATCGACACGCTGGACGGTGAACTGCCCAAGGAGGACACATCCGCGTTCTCGTTCGACCGCCGTACGAAAGATAACAGAGAAAACGGGCGTGAAGGCGGAGGCATCTCGCTGGACGACCTTTTCGAACGTTATGACGAGCTTCAGCGGCAGGAACTCGGTGAGAAGACCGAGGAAGGCCAGGAGCTGCGTGCGATGATCCGCGGCTACATCGAGCAGGAAGGGCTCTCCGTGCGTGTCACACGCTCCACGAGCAACCGGGAACTACTCGACCTGATCGAAAGCGAGATGGAGGGTCCGAAGCCCAGTGACGAACCGGAGGATGTCCCCGGGGAGGAAGAAGAGCAGCCGGAGGAAACGGAAGAGCGTGCCGGGCGTCCCCGCCACCGCAGATAAGCCTTTCACAAGTTCTTGAATTCTAATCCGACGGGAGGCATCCGGGCCTCCCGTCCTAATCACAATCACTTAGTATGAAAGAGAACAAACCCTGCCTTTTGTTATTGAATGACATCCACATCTCGAAAGACAACATCCCTGCATTCCAGGCCAACTGGCAGGAGGCCATGGGAATTTGCAGGGAACGGGATATCCGGGAAGTGGTTGTCGGAGGAGACCTGTTCTTTTCCCGTGCCGCCCAGACACTCGATGTCCTGCTGGCCGTCAGGGATATGCTTGTATCCGCCGCGGACCATGACATTCATGTCACGCTGGCGGAAGGGAACCACGACAAGGTGAACCAGGAATCCCTGCGCGGATATTGTCATGTCTTCGACCGGCATCCGAATGTGACTGTCGTGGATGAGTACCTGACCCTGTGCCGCCCGGAATGGAAGTTCGCGCTCCATGTAATGAGCTATTTTCCGGAAGACGGCTCTTTTGCCGAAAGGCTCGGACGATTGGCTGCGGAAGCGCTTTCCGGAGAACCGGAGCACTTCCTCTACATCCATGAGGGTATCAACGGGGCATTGGCACAGCCTTCGGAAAAGGAACTGCCTGCCAGGATATTCTCTCCTTTCGACAAGGTCTTTGTCGGCCATTACCACAACCGTACCGTCATTCCGGGGACGGGAATCGAATATATCGGTTCCTCGCGCCAGCATAACTTCGGGGAGGACGAGGAGAAAGGATACACGGTGCTGTATACGGACGGCACGTACGAGTTTGTCAAGAACCGCGTGAACATGCGGTACCGTGTCATGGATGTGCCGGCGGAACGTGCCGGGCTGCACCTGATGGACGAGCTGCGTGAAATGGAGGCCGACGGCCGCTACAAGGTCAAGGTGCGTATCCATGCACCTGCCGCCGCGATGAAATCGGTGGACAAAGCCGCCTTGCTGGAAGCCGGAGCGGCGAAGGTAGAACTGGTTGCCGATGACGAGCAGCTGCCGGAGGCGGTATCCTCTTCGCTCTTCGAGAAATTCGACAGCCGCCGCATCCGGGAAACCTACGAGGACTTCTGCCGGGAGAAACAGATCGAGGATGTGTCGATGGGATTGGAGTATTTATCTAAAATAGAAAACAGATCATGTGGAAATTAAAGACGATAGAAGCCGAAAATCTCTGCGCCTTCCGTTCGCTGTCCTACACGCTGCGGCAAGGCGTGACGACATTGATTTTCGGCGATAACCGGGACAATGAGTCCCAGCAGTCGAACGGGGCCGGCAAGTCTGCCCTGTTGGAATGCATTGCCGTGGGTATCACGGGCAGCCCGCTTAGAAAGATACGCTCGGAGGAGATTATCAACGATGCAGCGGAAGAATGCCGTATCGCTTTGCGTTTCATCAACGATTCCGCCGCCGAGGAACTGCTCGTCAACCGCCGTATCCCGCGCAAGGGGGCTTCCTCTGTCAGCTGTACGCTTTACCGTGGCGGCAAGCAGGTGGTAACCGATGAAGCGGTACAGCCTTCGGTGGATGCCTATAACCGGTATATTCTTGACAAACTGGGTATCACACGCGACGAGCTGCTCAACAATTTCATCCTTTCCAAATACCGGTATGAGGATTTCCTCTCGTCATCGGACAAGGAGAAGAAAGAGGTCATCAACCGCTTTTCCAACGGTATCCTGGTGGATGAAGCCATAGCCCAAGTGGAGGAAGACATCGTGCCGCTCTCTGAAAAGAAACGGCAGGTGGAACTGGAACTGGCCGGGTTGGACGGGCGTATCGGGATGTTACAGGAGCAGATACGCAAGGAGGAGGAAGCCGGAGCCGAGCGGGGGCGTACCCGTGTGGAACGTATCATGGGACTGGAAACGGCCATAGCGGCCAAGAGGGAGCAGATCCGTACCGGGCACGAGAACGTGGACAGGCTTGAGGAACAGCTTGCCGGAGTGCAGCGGGCGGACGAGGCTTTGCAGGAACTGGAAGCCGGAGATACCGCATTGGAAGCATGTCTGGAAAAGATAGCGGAAATGATGTCCCTCTTTCCCGATGCCCGGCAGACGGACTGGGACAAGGTCATTGCCGAAAAGAAAGGACGGTTACAGACCGCCACAGAGCGGTTGAAGGATTGCGATGCCGTCTTGAAACAGGCGGAACAGGAACTGAAAAACAGGACTGACGGCTGGGAACAGTTCAAGAAGGAGTATGCCGCATTCTGTGAGGCATACAGGGATCAGTCCGATACGACTGCGGAGAGACTGCGGGAAATCGACATCCGTCTGCGCGACCTGTCCGGCAGCATCGAGGAACTGCGCCATAAACGGCGTATCGTTTCTGCCGGTATTGACGGCCTCTCGAACAAACTGGCCGGCTCCATCACCTGTCCTTTCTGCGGGCATGAGTTTCTGGTGGCAGAACCACAGTTCGACATCAAGGCCGGCATGAAGGAACTGAAGCTCCGTCAACGGCAGCTCACGGAAATCAACGGCCGTATCGATGAGAAGCAGGAGGAGACGGATGCCGTGGAGTTGCAGCAGAACCGGCTGAACCATGAGCGCCGGATATTGGAAGGCAGACGCACCGGATGGGAGGAGCAGCTGGCCGGGCACGAACGGGCCATCAGGAATGCCACCCGCCACGTGGAAGAGGTGGAAAGCGGGCATAAACGCATCGCTTCCGAAATTACCGCCCTGCAAAGTGAAATCGAAGGTGTCCGCCGCAAGGTATTCGACGAGGTGTTCGGATTCATAGACGAGCGCAATGCCGCACTGAACCGCGGCATACGGGTAGGCAAGGAAGATATACAGGCTGCGGCCTGCGCCATCGACACTTTGCAGGCCACGATCCGGGAGCTGGATGAGGCGGCTTCACCCGACCTCATACAATCGCTCAAGGACACTCTCCGTGAAACGCGCGGAAAGTCTAACGAGGCGGCAGGGCGCAAGACGGCCGTCGATACCCGGGTCCGTGCACTGGAGATACAGCGGGAACGGTTCGTGCAGTTCAAGACCTATCTGGCCAACACGAAAATCGAGGCGCTCAGCCGTATTACCAACGAATTCCTGCAAAACATCGGCAGCGACATCCGTATCCGCTTCGACGGGTATACCATTCTCAAGAGCGGTAAGGTAAGGGAGAAAATCTCCATCTCACTGCTGCGCGACGGCATGGACTGCGGCTCGTTCGGCAAGTTTTCGGCAGGCGAAGCCGCCCGTGTGAATTTGGCGACCATCCTTGCCATGCAGAAACTCGTGAACAGCAACTGCGACGGGGACAAAGGACTGGACCTGCTCGTGCTGGACGAGATACTTGAGGCGGTCGATGAAGCGGGGCTGGCCTCCATGTTCGAGGCGCTGAACTCGCTCGGCGGTACCGTGCTGGTAGTCTCGCACGGGAATGTGGCTGAAGGCTATCCGCATAAACTGGTAATCGTGAAAGAGAATGGCGAATCGAGACTCGGAGAATAGCGTACTGACCCGGGAGCAGGTACTGGCGCTGGACATTGCCACGCATACCGGATACTTCTCCCTGCATGAGGCCGGGACATGGAACTTCACCGAAAGCAAACGGCGCAACGGCAACAAGATGCACGGCGCTTTCAGGACTACGCTGCTCTCGCTGCTCCGTCGTTACGGCATCCGCCGCGTCGTGGCCGAGGATGTGAGCGTGAACCGCCATTTCTACGACATGCGGCGGCTCTCGGAACTCAGGGGCGTCCTGCTCGAAGTGTGCGATGAACTGGATATCCCGGAACCGGAGTTCGTCAACCCGGCTGTCCTCAAGAAATGGGCGACGGGAGACGGACACGCCACCAAGACGCAGATGGTCGCGGCCTGCAAGGACAGATACGGTATTGTCCCGGTGGATGACAATGCGGCGGATGCCTGCCACCTCTTCTACTATTACATCCGCAGGCACAGGCTGTGACAAGCCGACAACGGTTTGGATTTTTTCCGGGCGGCGGTAATGCTGCCGCCCGTTTTTTCAATTGACGCTCACGGTAGCTGACAGATTAGGACATGAGATTCATTATCAACCTTTTCAGTCAGTGGAAACGTGGAAAAGAAAGATGTGTTTATTGCGGTTCTCCAGCCTGAAGACGAATCCGCGAGACAGAGGGCGGAACTTCTCAGAAAATATGTGATGCCGCACAAGAATCTGATATACAGCATTTGTATCAAATATACCTATAACCAGGAGGACATCGAGGACAACTACCTCGAGGCGTTGGCCAACTTCTTCAAGTATATGGACAGTTATGACCCGGCCCGTCCGGTAAAGACCTGGATCTATGCCGTGACCAAACGGCTTGTGGCGGACCTGAACAACCGCAACAGGAACCGCATGCCCCCGGACGACAATATCGACATTTCGGAAATATCCTCTTCGCTGTCGGATGAGGACGAACCGTCGGGAAACAGCATGGGGATGGACAACTACCGCGAGTTCTATAACGATGACATCCTCTGGGCACTGGACCGGCTCAAACCGATTTACCGGGAAGCCCTGCTCTTGCAGCAGGCTGGTTACAAACTCGGGGAAATCATGGAAATCACCTATAACAACGGTACTTTGCAGACCAGGAACGTAGAAACGGTAAAAAGCCGCATCTTCCTAGCCAAGACGCAGCTGCGCAAACTATTGACACGCGATGGAGAGAAAAGAATGGATTGACGGATGCCGGAGGCTCTTTACACGGCTGGTCCGCACCACGGTGTGGGCGGATTTTGTGTTCCCTACCGGCGGCAAGTCGGACAGGCAGCTCGGGATGTGTTTCGACGGCTTGTGCCGGGAGGTCGTCTCCGTCAGTGCGGAACGCCTGTCCGACTTCTGTATCTGCCAGACATATGCCATTTCCGGATATGATACCGCGTATCGCAGGAAATGGAACGTCTCGCATTCATTCGGAAAGAAAGCCATCGGCCGCTATCTCCGCTCGGGAAAGGAACGCCGCTACCGGGAGGACCGGTGGCTGAAGAGTTTCGGGCTGTCACGGCATGATTTGGCGCGGGCAGTGGAAGACCGCCGCAGCCATCCGTTCGGGCGTTTTATTTATCCGGAATACGAGGAGACGACCAAGCGGCGACTGCTCTCCACCGAAGCGGGATATCTCATCTGTGCGCTCTCCACGCTGATGTGGACGCCTTTCTCCCCGTCATGCTCAAAATGTGCGAAAGCGGAGCCATGCCGCAGAAGGACACAGGCGCGCTATCCGGAACTGTACCGTATCCGCTGTGAGGCGTGGCGGAAAAAGGAGGCGAAGCCATGAGTGCCGTCAATCCGCTCAGTGCCGAGTTCCTGTATGAACTCTATGCCACGGCGCTCAGACAGGAACCGTTGTGTGCCGTCCTAGCCCGGCATATGCGCAAGGAATACCTGCCGGACCGTTCGTTCCAGCAGGTACAGGAGGCGATAGCCGTACACTTCAAGACATACAAGACACCGCCGTCGTATGCCGTGCTGGCACAGACCTTCCATGAGGATTACGACGCCATCGAGCTGATAGACACTTTCCGGGAGTATGACGAGGGACAGAGTGCCGAGGTGATGACCGACATGCTGGAGTCCTACATCAAGGGGGTCCGGTTGCAGTCGGTCTATGCGGAGGTCGGGAAACTGTATAACGAGAACAAACAGGACAAGGCGGAGAAGACTCTTCGGGAATATGCCGAGTGGCTGGCAGGGTTCACGCTGAAGAGCACCTCGTTCGTCGATGTGGCCACGACTTTCAAGGAGCGTTTCGAGAGGAACCGCCGGCGCGAGGAGGAAGAGGAACGCTCGGCCGCCCCTCGTGTGTCCCGCTTCTATATCCCGTATCTGGATGCGCTCAATGCCGGACGTAACCTGCGAGGTCAGCTGACCTGTTTCCTGGCCAGCACAGGCGTGGGAAAGTCGCACATCGCCAAATGGATCGGTGTCAGGGCGGACATCGATGACGGGCTGCATGTGCTGCATTTCCAGCTGGAAGGTTCGGAAGAAGAGGCGTTGAACGCCTATTCCGGCGGACTGATTTCCAGGAACGCCTACTATTACGAGCGGGGAAAGATTTCGGATACGGAGATGAGACATCTGGAAAAACTGGTCGCCTCGTATGCCGGAAGCATCACGGTGCGCAGTTACCCGCGTTTCAATGCCCAGGTCTCGACACTCGACATCAAGAACGGCATTTCGGAATACAGGAAGCTCAAAGGATATAATCCGGACATCGTGATTGTGGATTCGATGGACTTGCTGACGGATGCCAACCGCCGTTCATGGGGAGCCGACCATGAACGGGCGAAGCGTATCGCGGTGGCTAATGACCTGAAGGACCTGGCGGCGGACGAAAAGGTATGGATGGTGGTGACTTACCAGTCTACCATCGAAGACCGGGAGTGGCTGAATGACGAGCGGAACGTGCTGACCGAGTACAACTGTTCGGAGGCCAAAGGTCTGGCCCGCCCGTGCACGCACCTTGTTTCGCTCAACCAGTCATCGGCTGAAAGAAAGGAGAACGTTATGCGCCTGCACGTGGCCAAAAGCCGGTTCTTCAAGAAAGGAGACACTATCAGGATTGCCACCGACTACGACAATGAGGTGTTCTATGACGGGCAGAGGACACTGAATCTGAACAGGGAATAAAAAGCCATCGATCCGGATGCGGCGTGTCGGTGGCTTTTTGACTTGTAACGACTGGAATGTTGAGAATATATGGCAGCTTACATGCGTAAAACCAATTCCGGACAGATACGATTTTTATTGTATGCCCTTTGTATTCCGCCATATCGTCCGTTCCCCATGTTATCAACAGCAGGTTTTCACATTTCAATTCCTCTGCCGCCTCCAAGACTTTCAGTTTCCGCTCACGGGTCTTGGCGTTCGAGATATCATACGACCTTTGTTCGAGGAAAGTTCGAATGACCTCGCAAATACAAATCCGTTATTTGTAGTAATTGGAAAACGATACTTTTCATTCAGTATGTTTATTGTACTGCACAAAAAATACGCTTTTTTTATGTAGAGAGTGATCATTTTAGAAAAGTACATCTCTACACCTGATAATCAGCCAATGCTGATTATCAATCTCCTTATTTATATATTGTTTTATCGATTAGACAAAAGCAGTCATTTTTTGTCCAGCCGGGAAGACAATTTCTCTTTTCCTTTGGGTGGAAAGACCTTCCATGATTCTGCCGGTCTATTTTTATTGGGCTAATCCGGATTCTTTTTCCAAACATTTCAAACCAACCTGTAGCGGTCACGACTATACCTTAATATGGAACTGTCGGTACAGGAATATCAATATCTGGTTTCGGAGATAACCCGCGAGACGGGTGCCAAACGGGACGGGAGCGGTAAGAACCTTATCGTTCCGCGCTGCCCGTTCTGCGGAAAGTCGGGCGGTAAGTTCGGTATCTACATCGGCAAGGCGACTGCCCACCGCCGGCCTTTCATGGCCCACTGCTTCTCCTGCGGGGCATCCACCCGTACATTGGAGCAACTTCTGGCGGCTATCGGTCGCATGGACCTGATGGTTTTGCAGACAGCTGACATTGCCGCACCGTTGAACCTGCACCTGCTGGAGAAGGACGAGGCGGAAGAAATAGACGACGAACTGGTGCCGGTCGAATTGCCGGACTTTTACAAGCGCACTTTCCGGCATCCGTATTTGCAGCGGCGCGGCTTCTGTTTCGACGATTACGAGTATTTCCCGGTCGGGATAACCGGCAGGCTCAATCCGCGCTACGCGGACTATGTCGTCTTTCCGGTCATCGATGACTGTACGGTTGTCGGCTATGTCTCCCGCCATACCTGGCCGAAAGAGGATATAGACGCCCACAACCGCAAGACCAGACATAGCGGCGGGTACAAGATCCTGCGTTACCGGAACTCCACGGAAAACGACTTTTCCAGACTCCTTTATAACTACGATGCCGTCCGTATGGATGAAACCGATACGGTCATCCTCGCGGAAGGTATTTTCGATGTCATCGCCCTGACCCGCAGACTCGAACTCTATGACAATTCCCATGTCGCAGCCGTGGCCACTTTCGGAAAGAAAATATCCGATGTACAGATCTACAAGCTGCAATCGAAAGGCGTCAGAACCGTAGTCATCGGTTACGATGGTGATGCCGTCGAGTCGGTAAAGCGGACGGCTGAACGGCTGAAACCCTATTTCGAGGTTTTCATCGCGGACATTGCTGATGCCGCCAAAGACTGGGACGAACTCACGGAAGCGGAAATCTACGGGATTTTCGCCTGCCGCCTGCTGTCCGTCCTTGAATACAAACTCAAAAAAGTACAGGAAAGATGATACAGGAACTTTTCTCATGGCTCGATGCACAACGGATAACCTATATCCCGGTCGATACGGAAGTGGTGGATATTCCCGGCTTCGGGCGGCTTTTCACGGCCGACCTGTCGGGAGTGGAATCCATCTTCCGCGGCGACGGGGACAAGCTCGTGTTCAACCTGATGGAAAGTCCGGATGTGCTGATGGAAGAAGGAATCTTCCATGTGGCCTTCCCGTTCGGCAGGAACTGGTACTACTATGACCTGCGGGAAGAATTCCGTTTCAACCTGCTGAAATATATCGGCCGGCCCAAGCCTCCGGTACATGATGTACCTTTCGTGAACCTCGGCATCCATACCTCCTACGAGCTGCTGAACGCCTGCTGCTCGCCGGAAGATTTGTGCCGCAAGGCGAAATGGCTCGGGCATACGGCTGTCGGCATCTGCGACCGCAATACAATGGCCGCCACGCTGAACCTTCAGAAGGAGTGCGCCAATACCGGGCTGAAACATATATTCGGCTACTCGCTGACAATGATGCACGAAGAAGAACGTGTCGGGCTGAAGATTTATGCCTTGGATAACGAGGGGCTGCATAATCTGCTGCGCATCCAACGGGCCGTCATGGTCGATTCGGAAGACAACACCCTCCGCTATGAACAGCTGCTGATGTATGCCGCAGGTTGTGTGGTGGTTTTCGCCATCCGTTCCGTCTACTGGATGGCCGGACACCCCAAACAGGTGAAGCGTATCCGGAAAGGTGCCGAAGCGGTCTATTACCAGGTCGACGCCAACGAATACAAGGCGGACCGCATCGACAGGGAGCAACTAGAAGCCCTGAAATATTATTTCGGCAACTGTTATGATGCCGACACGGATTCATTTACAGTAGAACCAGTCCTGATTCCGGACTGCTACTACATGGACAAGGACGATGCAGGGTACAGAATCGTGGTGAACAAGATTGCCACGGGAGCCGCCCATGAACAGAGCGATGACCAGTATTTCAAGACAGCGGATGAATTGTATGACACGCTCCGTCCTCTGTTCTCCGGGCAATGGGACTTCGATTCCCTGTTTAGGCGCATGTGCCGTCCCACGGTGGAGATTGCCGGACGTGCGGACGCCTCATTCGAGACCGGGCGAATGTTCATGCCGGAATACCGTATGCGACCGGAAGAGCGGGAACGGTATGGTGACCGCCGTACGATGTTCCTCCGACTGCTTGACGACGGGCTGGACCGGAAAGTGCCGGAACCGGAGCGGGAACGCTATCGGGAACGGCTGGACGAGGAAGTCTATATCATTGAATCGACCGACAATGTGGACTATTTCCTGGTGCAGTGGGATATGGTGCGGGAGGCGCACCGGAGAGGCATCGCAACTGGTATAGGTCGCGGTTCCGCCGGGGGCTCGCTGGTTTCCTACTTGCTTGGCATAACCTCCATCGACCCGCTGAAATACGACCTTATCTTCTCGCGCTTCCTCGTGCCGGAACGCTGCGGGCTCAGCTGGAAAGACGAACTGACGGTGCTTGCCCCGGACATCACACTCGGCAAGGGCGAACGCTATGTGGAGATGGAATCTGAAGGCAAGACTTACCGTCTGTGCACGGATGCCCGGATGCGGGTAATCCGTAACGGAGAAGAGCGGACGATATACGCAGATGAATTGATGTGTGGCGACGAAATCCTTTTTGACCGCCGAGATTGCTTGTGGAACCTAAAGGAACTCGAAACCCATGAATCCGACCTACGAACACCACCGTCCCTATGACGGTTGCGACCTTTACCGGGGCGATGCACTCGATGTGCTGCCCCTGCTGGCTGAAGAAGGCATCACTGCCGACATGGTATTGTCAGACCCTCCATACGGTACGACACACTGCCGGTGGGATGCCGTGATAGACATCCCCGGGATGTGGAATGCCGTACAGGGCATATCCAGGCCCGACACTCCCGTACTGCTGTTCTGCCAGCATCCTTTTACGAGCCTGCTGGGCAGTTCCAATCTCCGCAGGCTGCGGTATGCCTGGGTATGGGAGAAGACGCAGGCGACAGGCTTCCTAAACGCCAGGCGTATGCCGATGAAGGCGCACGAGGACATTCTGGTCTTTTACGACAGGTTGCCGAAGTATCATCCGATCAAGACGGACGGGCACAGGCGCAAGGTCGTGATGGCCGAACACCAGCGGAAATGCGATGCCGGCGAGATATACCGGAAGCACGACAATTTCCGGGATTACATATCCACGGAACGCTATCCGCGCAGCGTGCTGAAGTTCAAGACCGACAAGCAACGCTCCTGCCTGCACGCGACACAGAAACCTGTCGCCCTGCTGGAATACCTGATACGCACCTACACCGATGAAGGGGACATCGTCCTCGACTTTGCGATGGGCAGCGGCAGCACGGCCGTGGCCTGCCGGAATACGGGACGCCGGTTCGTCGGCGTGGAGATAGACCGGGAAATTTTTCAGACAGCACTAAACCGTATAACCCATGGCTGACACCCGGGAAATCTGGGTGGATATCAAGAACTATGAAGGAAAGTACAGGATCAGCAACCTCGGGCGTGTCAAGAGTCTGGAACGGCAGGTTTCGCATGACGGCATTACCTGGATACAACCCGAACGCATTATGTGCCATTGGTGCGGGACGACTTCGCTCTATGACTGTGTCCGGCTCTACAAGGGCGGTGTCGGGAAGAAGTTCTCCGTGCACCGTCTGGTAGCACAGCATTTCCTGCCCGACTGGAATCCGGGACTGGAGGTGAACCATATCGACGGGAACCGCGACAACAACCGTGCGGATAACCTGGAGATGTGTACGCACCAGCGGAATATGGAACATGCCATAGCGGGTGGCCTCAAACGGGATTACGGCGAAAAAAGCGTGAATGCCAAACTGACCAACGGGCAGGCGGAAGAGATACGGGTGAGATATTCTTCCGGCCAGGCTTCCCAGAACAGCCTGGCAAAACAGTACGGCGTCAGCCGCCAGACGGTAAGCGCGATAATACGATACAAGAAATATATACGATAATGGACGAGGAAGAAATTTGGAAAGATATTCATCATTACGAGGGAATTTATCAAGTAAGCTCCTGCGGTAGAATTAGAAGTGTCGGAAGATATGTCCGTAATGCCACATCCCAATATTGGAGGAACGGACAAATCATCAAACCGTGGGTCGGGGGTACATCCCCGTATTACAATGTTTCTTTGGCCTCTGACGGAAAAATATGTAAAAAATTAATCCATAGACTTGTCGCAGAACATTTTCTTGATGATTGGAATGCGGCAAAGGAGGTTAATCATAAGGATGGCAATAAGCACAATAATCGAAGTGACAACCTGGAAATGTGTACCAGGCAAGAAAACGTCATGCATTCTATGGTGCATAAACTCAGGGATGATTATGGAGAGAACAGTGTGAACGCCAAACTGACAAATGAACAAGCGGATCATATCAGGCGGTTACACCGGTCGGGAGTCATGCAAAATGAACTGGCTGAACAATTCAAGGTTTGCAAACAGACGATATGCGATATCGTCCACTATAAAAAGTATAAAAAATGAAAGTGACAAACGTAACAATTAAAAAAGCGAATGAAGCATTCACCGTAATGGATTCGTTCGTGGGGAAAGGACTTGTGGAGGGCGGACATTCCGCCCTCCCGTAAGGCGGATATAGATGTCGACTATGCCTCCGACCGGCGGCAGGAGATCAAGGATTACCTGGAAGAACGGTACAACGCGGACGGCCGCCAGCGTGTCTTTTCCGCCGGCACCTTTACCACGATGAAACTGAAAGCCGCCTTGAAGGACGTGGCACGCGTACACCGCGTGCCTCACTCCATCGTGAACTATATTACCGCCATGATAGATGACGGCACGGACTGGACAGGACTGTTCAGACAGGCTGCCTCCAACAGAAAACTTCGGGACTTTATCCAGACCTATCCGCTGGTCATCGAGGACGTGCAAGGATTGCTCGGACAGCCCAAAGCGGCCTCCATACACGCCTCGGCCATCGTTGTCACACCGGACACGCGGGACGGCAGGCCCGCCGAATGCTTCGATTTCCTGCCGGTCCGCAAGATGGACGGGGCACTGGTATCGGAGTTCGACGGCTATTCGGTCGATGAGATCGGATTGTTGAAGGAGGATGTGCTGGCGACAAAGGAACTTGCCAAACTGAGTGCCGTCATCGCGTTGGTCAACCGGAATTTCGGGCAGGAACTCACCATCGGGCGTATCACGCAGGATATGCTGGAAGACGGGAAGACCTACCGGCTGCTCTCGGACGGTAACACGCAGAATGTGTTCCAGTTCTCTTCACCGGGCATTACCCGGTTTATCCAGGATGTACAGCCGGAGTGTATCGAGGACCTGATCGCCGTCAATGCCCTGTACCGCCCCGCCACGCTCGACATCGGCGCCACCGATGATTATGTCCGTTTCAGGCGTGGCGAGGTGGCCCCGGTCTATAACTACGGCTGTTATGAAGCGACGAAGAACACTTTCGGAATCATGGTCTACCAGGAGCAGTTCATGTCCGTTGCTCATACGCTCGGGGGATTCGACCTCGGGAAGACCGACCTCCTGCGCAAGGCCATAGGAAAGAAGAAAGCCGACCTGATGGCCACGCTGAAGGCGGATTTCATTGCCGGAGCCGTCGGGAACGGATGCCCGGACTATGAGGCGGAGGAAATCTGGCACAAGATAGAGGTAGCCGGGAAATATTCGTTCAACCGTTCCCATGCCGCGGCATACGCCCTTACAGCCTATTGCGGGGCATGGCTCAAGGCCAATTACCCCTCGGCATTCTACACGGTGGCATTGCAATGGGCGGACGACAAGGAGATTCCTTCGTTGATGGCGGAGATGGAACGCTGCTCGTCGGCCAAGATCGTGCCGCCGGACATCAACCGCTCCGGGACGGAGTTCTTCACCGACTATGCCACCGATGAAATCTTCTGGTCGCTTACCCGTATCAAACAGGTCGGTGTCAAGACAGTGGAATACATCGTCACGGAACGCGACCGGGGCGGGGCATATACCGGTATCGAGAACTTCATCCACCGCATATTCCGTTACAAACTCAAGAAATACAGTTACTGGGACGACCCCGACAACGCGGAAGAGGCCGTGAAAGTCCCCGTGAACGCCCGGCATGTCAAGCACATGATCCTTGCCGGATGCTTCGACCGCATCGAAAAAGTCGGGGCGGTTACCGAACGCTGCGCGCTGCTCGAACGCGCAGCACGGGAACTGGGATTCTCCCTTTCTGAAAAAGACTTCCCGCAGGACATGCGCGGGCGGCATTTCTTCTGGTCGCAGCAGCAGATTGCCGTGTCGGGTATCGGCAGCATCGACTACCGCCGCATCTTCGACAATTCGGAAGCCAGCGGGCAGGTCAAGGGAAAAGCCTCCTACCTGACCCTGGACGAGGTGGCACGGGACGAGAACGACGGCAGGCGTGCGACTGTCTGCGCCACGGTGGTGGATGTAACCGAACATACCTACAAGGACAGGGAGACGGGAAGCCGGAAGCGTTTCGCCAGGCTGACACTCTCCCAGAACAACCGCCTGGCGGAGTGCGTGTGCTGGAACGACTATTACATGGAGCACCGCACCGAGATCCAGTCGCTTAAGGACCGGGTGGTCATCCTCACGGCCGTCATCCGTTACAGCGACTACAACGGCTGCAATACATTGCAGACCTATAAGAACTCATTGTTATTCATCCAATCCTGAGAAGATATGGCACCACAGACTGAACAGAAAATATATGTAGGCATCGGGCTGGATTTCGAGACCGGAGGGCTGGACTGCCGTGAATGCGCCTGCACGCAGATCGCCCTGCAGGCCGTCCGTTTCGACACATGGCAGGTATTCGACCGCTACCAGGCGTATATCGCCCCCTACGGGAAACAGGACGCGGGACTTCCCCGGCGCAAGGTGTTGCGTACCCGCCATGAGCAGGCGAAAGGACAGGAATATGTCCCGATGAAGTACGAACAGGCGGCATTGGACTATTCCGCCATTACCATGGAGATGCTGCGCACACAGGGTGTGGACATGAAGAAAGTCGCCGGAGAAGTCATCGCCTTCGCCAAACGCGCCACCCTCTCGAAGGGCTATCAGTGCAAGCCCGTGCTGGTCGGACAGAACATCGCCTTCGACATCGGATTCCTGCAACAGCTGGTGAACTATGCCGGACTGGCCGCCGAGTTTGAAAAGACCTTTTCCGGGAGCAGGGACTATTACGGCAACTTCCAGCCGCACTACATCGACACGCTTGCCTTGGGGCGGCTGGCTTTTGCCGCCGATCCGGAGGTCACCTCGTACAAACTGGAACTGGTAGCCTCAAGGTTGGGCGTGGAACTGGACGATGCCCACGATGCGGCTGCCGACGTGACGGCCACGCTCGACATCCTGGGGGTCTATACCTCCCGTCTGCGCCAGACGGAAGGGACGGCAACCGCCATGCAGAAGAAAGAGAAAACCCGTAAATATTTCAAGATATGAGTATGGACACGAATAAGGAAGCCCCAGGCATTGACCGGGAACGAATTCCCGAGACCATCACATTCCGCACGGCGGACCGGATGACCTACGGGGCGCTGGGCTATGACGGGAACGAACTGATGGCGTTCATATCGGGCTACGACCTGGAAATCAAGTTCAACCTGCGGCTCATCAACTCGCTAGCGGATGCGGAGGCGTGTGCCGATGCGTTGGCCCAGGTATTCTATGACGCATTAATGGAACAATTGTTATGCAACGAAAAGGCGGGTTTTGTAAAACCTCCGGGACACAAACCCGCTACTCTTTCAGAAAAGGAAGGAAGAAACGATGTCAGACAAGATAGCGAACACGCAGGATAGGCCGGAAGAGAAACCGCTCACGGAGCAGGAGCTGCAATTCTGCAACCTCTATGTGAACGGCGGGCTGGAATATGCCGGACGGCCGAAAAAATGCTTTGTGGAGGTATTCGGTGAGGATACGGTGAAGAATCCGTACGCTTCGGCCAATTACTTGATGAACAAACCGCATGTGCTGGCGCATATCAAGGCGCTGCTCTCCTCGGAACGGTTCGAGATGGAGACGATGGCCGTGAAGCTGCAGGTGGCCGAGACCCTCAAGGCCGTCATGGACGAGACGGCCACTTCGGACTATACCGACCGTTTCGGAGTGCCGCTTTCCCCTGCGCCGCTCAGGGCCGTGTCGGTCAATGCCGCCAAGGCGCTGATGGATATCTTCCCCATCAGGCACAAGGAGGAGAACCGCCTGCG
>OLGL01001701.1_pt1 | contig 20313 bp, 23 predicted proteins | sample 1605041 | NCBI WGS metagenome assembly OLGL01 (sample SAMEA3888905, study PRJEB22519) | human gut metagenome | biome: human gut; feature: human-associated habitat; material: faeces | place: Denmark | collected 2010 | reverse complement strand
GGTGCGGGAAACGGGACAAGCCTCTGTGTCTATGCTGCAGCGACGGCTGAAACTGGGGTATTCCCGGGCGGCCCGCTTGGTGGACCAGATGGAGGAACGGGGGATCGTGGGGCCCTTTGAAGGCTCCAAGCCCAGACAACTGCTCATCACCCGCGCACAGTGGGACGAAATGCAGATGGGGGGCGCTCCGGCAGTTGAGGATGCGCCGCCGTTTGACACAGGCGATGAATAACAAAGGCGGCGGGAATTCCCGCCGCCTTTTGTTTAAAAATTAACGGGCTTTTTCCACTTGACAAATGTCAGAAAGTGTCTATAATGAATTTCAAATCGACAAAAGCCATGACAAAGTCAGCCGTTTCAGACCGACCGTCAGCGAGGGGGGACAGTGCAAGCCCCCGGTCAGGAGAGATGGTACGCCGCTTTGGAGCAGCCCGCGAGGAGCGGGACGACCCATCCCCGTTACAGGATGACATGAGATACCCGCGCAGCGCGCGTGCGGGTAAATCAGGGTGGTACCGTGAAGTTTTTTCGCCCCTGACAGGAGTCAGGGGCGATTTTTATTTTCCATTTTGGAGGAGGATGTCCCATGAAGTTTTCCAGTAAGATCTTGAAGTGTCAGTTATCTCCGGTTCGTAAGTTCAACCCCTGCGCAGATCAGGCAGTTGCCGCAGGCCGGACCATTTACCATCTGAATATCGGCCAGCCGGATGTAAAGACCCCGGAGTCCTTCTATCAGGCGGTCCGGGAATTCCGGGAGCCGACGCTGGAATACGCACCTGCCTCCGGCCTGCCCGCCTATATCGACGCTGTGCGGGGCTATTACGCCAAACTGGGCGTGAAGCTGGAGCGGGAGGACATTCTGGCCACCTCCGGCGGCGGTGAGGCCCTGGAATTCATCATGGCCTGTATCCTGGACGATGGCGATGAGCTGCTGGTGCCAGAGCCCTTCTACGCCAACTACAATACCTTCACGTTTATGAGCGGCGGCGTGATCCATCCCATTCCCACCTCCGCTGACAACGGCTACCGGTTCGCGGACCGGAAGCTGATCGAATCCCAGATCAACGAGCGCACCCGGGCAATTCTGGTCACCAACCCCGGCAACCCCACCGGTCTGGTGCTGACCCACGAGGAGATGCGGGTCATCGCGGACGTGGTCAAGGAACATGACCTGTTCCTGGTGGCGGACGAGGTGTATCGGGAATTTATCTACGATGACGAGCCCATGGGTACCTTCTGCGAGATGGAGGACATCAAGGATCATGTGATCGTGGTGGATTCCATTTCCAAGCGGTTCTCCGCCTGTGGCGCCCGCATTGGCTCCATCATTTCCCGGAACCGGGAATTTATGGCCGAGGCCATGAAGCTGTGCCAGGGCCGTCTGTGCACTGCCACCCTCGATCAGGCGGGCGCCGCCGCCATGTACGAGCATGTGCAGCCTTCCTACTTCAAGGAGGTCCGGGACGAGTACAAGAAGCGGCGGGACGCTGTGGTAGAGGAGCTGAACAAGATCCCCGGCACCAAGTTCCATACGCCGGACGGCGCCTTCTACATGATGGTAACGCTGCCGGTGGACGATGTGGAAAAGCTTCAGTATTTCCTGCTGGAGGAATTTGAGGACAACGGTGACACGGTGATGTATGCCCCCGGCAGCGGCTTCTATGCCGATCCCGCCGATGGCCGCAGCGAAATCCGGATCGCCTATGTCCACAACTGCGACTATTTGCGCCGGGCCATTCAGCTTTTGGGCAAGGGCATTGCCGCCTATAACGCAAAGCGAGGCGCCTGATGCTGCGGCACATCGTGATGTGGAAATTCCGCCCCGGCACGGAGGCGGAGCGGGACCTTTTCCTTACTGGCTTGCAGGGACTTTACGGAGCTATCCCGGAGCTGAAAAGCTGTCAGGTCCTCCGGGGCATGGAGGGCAGCGACTATGACGCTGTGCTGATCTCGGAATTCGCGGACCGGGCGGCGCTGGAGACCTATAAGAATGATCCCCGGCACAAGGCGGTCTCCGCTCTGTGCAAATCCATCCGGACGGACCGGGCGGCGGTGGACTGTCTGCTGCCGGATCCGGAGGAATAAGGAAAAAACGCCGGTCTCTTTCAAGGCCGCTGAACAGACGGCGGAGCACAAGCTGAAAACAGGGAGGATACGGCAATGGCCGTTTATACGGAAACAAAAACCTACCACACCAAGGCCCACATGGGCATGATCGACGTCACAGAGGATTTCCGTCATGCGGTGGAGGAGGCAGCCAGGCAGAAGAATATCCGGAACGGCACGATCACCGGTTTTACCACCGGCGGCGTGGCGGCGCTGACCACGCTGGAATTTGAGCCGGGACTGGTGGGCCATGACCTGAAGGCTGCACTGGATGTTTTTTCCCCTTACCGTGACGAAAAAGGCCGGGTGATCCACTATCAGCACCATGACACCTGGCATGATGACAACGGTTCCTCCCACATCAAGGCGCTGCTGCTGTCCCCCTTCATCACGGTGCCCATTGTGGCGGGACGAATGACGCTGGGACCCTGGCAGAATTTGACCTTGGTGGAGTGCGACACCCGGGATCGGGTGCGGGACATCGTGTTTCAGGTCATGGGAGAGTAAGCAAAAAGCGGAACGGATCAGAACGCATCAGCAAGAAAGTCTCGGCTTGCCGGGGCTTTCTTTTTTGGGAAAAGCAGGTATAATAACAGAGAAAGGATGTGGTTTCATGCTGCAATCCACCCTGTGCTATCTGGAGCGGGGAGACGCATACCTGATGCTCCATCGGGTGAAAAAGGAACATGACGCCAACCGGGATAAGTGGATCGGCATTGGCGGCAAGTTTGAGGACAAGGAAAGCCCGGAGGACTGTCTGCTGCGGGAATGCCGGGAGGAGACAGGCCTGACCCTGACGGACTACCGCTACCGGGGACTGGTGACCTTTGTGAATACGGAGTGGCCCACGGAGTATATGCACCTGTTTACCGCTACCGGTTGGACCGGAGAACCTCACGTCTGCGATGAGGGGGATCTGGCGTGGATCAAAAAGGCGGAGCTGCTGACCCTGCCTATGTGGGAGGGAGATAAAATCTTTCTGCGGCTGCTGGATTCCGACGAACCGTTTTTCTCCCTGAAATTGTGTTACGCTGGGGATCGGCTGGAAAGTGCGGTCCTGAACGGGAAGCAGGTAGAGCTGTGAAAAAGGTATTGCTGTTTGGATTTGAAACGCTGCCGGAGATCTTAACGGTGGCGGGTATTGTTCAGCAGTTCGGCGGAGAGGCCGTGCCGGTGGCGAAGGAGAGCTGTGGTTTAACGCTGGAAGCCTTAGCCCAGGGAAAGACTGGCAGAGAGAGTGGTGTGCCCATCGGTGGGAAGATGCTGGTATTCTGCGGTTTGGAGCGGGAGTTGGACGGCCTGTTGGCGGCGCTGCGTCAGGCCGGGGTCGTGTGCCTGAAGGCGGTGCTGACGCCGGACAACCGAAGTTGGACGCCGGGACGGCTTTACCGGGAGCTTCAGCGGGAACACCGGGCTATGGGGAGGGGATAGAATGAAAATTCTGATCTCAGCGTGTCTGCTGGGCCTTCCCTGCCGGTATGACGGCGCATCCAAGCCACAACTCTGGGTGGAGGAACTGGCGCGGCGCCACGAGTTGATCCCGATGTGCCCGGAGCAGATGGGCGGTCTGCCCACCCCGCGAAATCCGTCGGAACGGCGGGGAGACCGGGTGGTGATGCGCACCGGGGAGGACGTGACGGAGCAGTACCGCCGGGGGGCGGCGTGTGCCTTGCGGCTATATCAGCTGCTGGGCTGTAAGGCGGCGGTGCTGAAGGAGCGAAGCCCTTCTTGCGGCTGCGGAGCCGTTTATGACGGCACATTTACCGGCACCCTCACCGCCGGGGACGGCGTAACGGCGGCACTGCTGCGGGCACACGGAATCCGTGTGCTGGGAGAGAGTCAGGTTTTGGAGTTGTTGGCGCCAGACGGAGAAAAACCGTAAAAGACAGGTAAAATGATTCCAAAATGTATAATCGTGCCGAAATATGACGAAGCGGAGATGGGAAAAGCCATCTCCGCTTCGATTTTAGAAAATTCAAGGGGTGTCGATGTGGGCGCGGATGCGCTGCATGATCATCTCCAGAGCCACCAGATTGCGGCCACCCTCCAAGACGATGATGTCGGCAAATTTGCGGCTTGGCTCCACATACTGCTCGTGCATGGGCTTTACCGTGGTGAGGTATTGGGTGACGACGGATTGGAGGGTCCGGCCCCGTTCCTCCACATCCCGCAAAGCACGGCGGAGGATGCGGACGTCGGCATCCGTCTCCACAAAGATCTTAATGTCAAACATATCCCGGAGAGTGGGGTTCTGGAAAATCAGGATGCCCTCTACGATGATAACCTTGGTAGGGAGAATTTCCCGGGTCTCCTCCGTGCGGTTGTGCTCCACATAAGAGTAGACCGGGCAGCGGATGGGGCGGCCCTCTTTCAACTCCTTCAGATGCTCGATGAGCAGCTCCGTATCAAAGGCGGCGGGGTGGTCATAATTTACCTTGGCCCGTTCTTCCAGAGTCTTGCCGTCCTGACGCTTATAGTAATTGTCATGGCCGATGACGGTGACTTCCGGGCCGAAATGCTCTTTCAGATGCCGGGTGAGGGTGGTTTTGCCGGAGCCGGTACCGCCGGCGATACCGATCAGGATGGTACTCATGAGGAACCTCCCATTTCATATAAAGTAGCAGGCACGTGGGGTGCGTATTGGTGATGGCAGGCGTATTTTTCACGTTTGGTTGACAGTATATAATTTTATTATAGGTGTCCGATAACATGAAAGCAAGAAAAAGTATGAAATTCCTGTGAAATCGACCCGGCTCTACTTGACTGAATGCACAAAAATCGGTATTATGTAAAGTATGAATTTACGAGAGTCTGATACTGTCGAGTGCGGATACAAGGAGGACCACTATGGCGATGAAGCGCTGTCCCGACTGCGGGGAGAAATACTCCGATACCTATAAGTATTGCCCCTTCTGCGAGGAGGAAGAGGTTTTGCGAAAGGGCAAGGACCGGGGAGGCCGGCGGGCCCGGCAGAACCGTCATTTCAGCGTGCTGACGCCGATACTGGTGGTGCTGATCCTGATCATGGCGGGGATTTTGCTTTTCCTGCTGCGGGATGACAAAAGTCCTACCGGCCCCAAGGACCCAGTGACGCCTCAGCCCGGCGTGGTGACGCCGGTGCAGCCGGATGACAGCACGGAGAAGGATACCTCGGAACCGGGCGAGACGGAGGAGCCTGAGGACAATACGGATCCCGGCGTGATGCCGGATGAACCGGATACCACCACGCCCATTACACCCACAACACCTACCACGCCGGGCACAATGACCGGCAGTACCGCCACTGTGGTGAACGCCGCTACCGGCGTCAATGTCCGACCGGACCCCAGCACCAGCGGTACGCCCATTGCTTCCCTGAAAAACGGCGACGAGGTGAAGGTGGTGAAGGACGCCGGGAACGGCTGGTATGAGATCACGTTCTCCGGCCCCGGCGGCCGGGATACTACCGGTTATATGAAGGGTGAATTCCTGTCAACCACAGCGGGGACTACTTCCACAGGTGCATCCGGCACCACCACGGGCACAACAGGTACAACCACGGGTACTACCACAGGTACGGCCGGCAACACCACAACCACGTCCGGGGCCCTGAAAACCGGCAGCGGTAAGGTGATCAATGCCGGCGGCGGTGTGTTCGTCCGTTCCGGTCCTGGCAAGAGCTACGATTCCATTGCATCCCTGACAAACGGCAGCGATGTGAAGATCGTATCCAGCGCCGGTGACGGCTGGTATCAGATCACCTTCTCCGGCAACGGCGGAAAAACCACCACCGGCTACATGAAGGGAGATTATCTGGCCAACAGCTGAACATACGCTTTTCCGACAGCTCCCCGGACGCGGCGCGTTCGGGGGGCTGTTTCCCCATTGCCAAGGTGGGAAAATCATGGTATGATGCAGCTATCGGTCCGCCGGAGGCGGACAGCAGCCGGAAAAAGCGGCTGTACTCTGTGAGAGGAGCTTTGAATTTTTCATGACCACCAAGGAATTTCAGGAGCGGTCCGATCTGCGGATCTTTCTGTCTTATTTCAAACCCCATAAGAAGCTGTTTGTGCTGGATATGGTCTGCGCCCTTACCATTGCGCTGATCGATCTGGCCTTTCCGTACCTGTCCCGCTGGTGTATGTACGAGTTGCTTCCGCAGAACGCATACCGCACCTTTTTCACGGTGATGGCAGTGGCCGCAGCGGCTTTTGCGGTGCGGGGCGTGTTGACCTATATCATCGGCTACTACGGGCACACCTTTGGTATTCTGGTAGAGGCGGACATCCGCCGGGACCTGTTCCGCCACATGCAGGAACTGGATTTCGGCTACTATGACCGCAATCGGACCGGCGCCCTGATGAGCCGCCTGACCAGCGAGCTGTTTGAGATCACGGAGCTGGCCCATCACGGCCCGGAGGATATTTTCATCTCCGGCGTGACCGTCATCGGCGCCCTTGTCATCATGTTTACGATCCAGTGGCGGCTGGCGCTGGTGATCGCCGCCATTCTGCCGGTGTTTTTGATCGTGGTGTGGACCTGCCGCCGGTCGATGAGTCAGGCGTCCCGCCATGTGAAGCAGAAAACCGCCGCCATTAACGCGGGGATCGAGTCCGGCATTTCCGGTATCCGCACGGCAAAGGCCTTCGCCAACGAGGCGGAGGAACTGGAGAAGTTCAATGTCTCCAATGACGTTTATAAAACCTCCAAGAAGGAATTTCATAAGGCGATGGGCCGATTCAACGGCGTGATGGAATTCTTCCTGTCCATTCTCTCCGTGGCGGTGATCGCCGCCGGCGGCGTCCTCATTATGCGGGGCGAGCTGAACACCGTGGACCTGATCACCTTCAGTCTGTATATCACAACCTTTGTGAATCCCGTGCGGAAGCTGGCCAACTTTTCCGAGCTGCTGGCCAACGGCACTGCCGGTTTTTCCCGCTTTCTGGAGCTGATGCGGACGGAGCCGGCCATGAAGGACGCACCGGACGCCGTGGAGCTGACCGACGTAAAGGGACAGGTGGATGTGGACCACGTCAGCTTTGCCTATGAGGGAGATCTGGATGTGCTCCACGATGTGGATCTGCATATCAAGGCGGGAGAGACGCTGGCGGTGGTGGGCCCCTCCGGCGGCGGAAAGTCTACCCTGTGCAAGCTGATCCCAAGATTTTACGATGTGACGGACGGTGATATCCGCATCGATGGACAGGATGTGCGCCACGTGACCCAGCGCTCTCTGCGGCAGCAGGTGGGCGTGGTGCAGCAGGACGTATTTCTGTTTGCTGACAGTATTCTGAACAACATCCGCTGCGGCAAGCCGGAGGCAACCGAGGAGGAGGTCATCCGGGCGGCGCAGCTGGCGGAGATCTATGACGATATTCAGGCCATGCCCGACGGTTTGGAGACCTATGTGGGTGAGCGGGGGACGCTGCTCTCCGGCGGACAGAAGCAGCGGATCTCCATTGCCCGGATCTTTTTGAAAAATCCGCCAGTGCTGATTTTAGACGAGGCCACCTCGGCGCTGGACAGCGTGACGGAGGCAAAATTGCAGGAGACCTTTGAACGGCTTTCCCAGGGGCGGACCACCATCATCATCGCCCACCGACTGTCCACCGTGCGGAACGCGGACCGCATCGCGGTGATCGAGGACGGCCGGGTGGCGGAGCTGGGGCGGCATGATGAGCTGATGGCGAAAAACGGCGCTTATGCCCGGTTGGTGCGGACACAGGAGCTGCGCCATGGATAAGAGCAAGCTGCTGGACCAGTGCGGCGCTCTGGGAGAGGACCGGACGCTGCTGGCCCGGGTACTGGATCGGGCCAAGCAGGCATCAGAGCGGAATATCCCGGCGGCAACGGACTTTTTAAGCCCCGCCCAGCAGGCGCAGGCCGCCGATCTGCTTCATGCGGCGGGAATTCCGGAGACAGCATATATCCGCTGGGGCGGCTATGACGGCGCGGAACGGGCGGTGCTCCTGTTCCTGCCGGATTGGATGGACCCTTCGGACGCCGGAACGTACAGCCCCATCCGGTGTCTGCGGGCGGCCTTCCGGAAGGAAGAGAATCTGACCCACCGGGATTTTTTGGGCAGTCTCATGGGCATGGGGATCGTCCGGGAGAAAATCGGAGATATTTTAGTAGGGCCGGACAGCGCCGATGTGCTGGTGCTGGATACCGTGGCGGAATTTCTGGCGCAAAGCTGGGAGTCCGCCGGACGGGTGAAGCTGCGGGTGGCGGAGATCGACCCCGGCTGCGTCCACATCCCGGAGATCCGACGGGAGGAACGGTGGGATACGGTGTCCTCCCTGCGGCTGGACGCCGTGTGCTCCACCGGCTTCCGCATGGCCCGGGGCAAGGCGGCGGCGCTCATCGAAAGCGGCCGGGTGCAGCTGAACTGGCGGGAGTGCACGAAGCCGGATCGGACGGTTTCCGAGGGCGATACGGTCTCTGCAAGGGGCTTTGGGAAATTTGAGCTGACGGAGGTGGGAGCCTTGACGAAAAAGGGCCGTATCCCCATCACCGTGCAATGCTACAAGTGAGGGGTGGTTTCTATGCTGGAATATGAATTTGAACGGGTGGACTGCACCGGCTCCGGCGGGTACAGCTTTTTGGGCGGCGTTGGACTGGCAACAGTGGGCCATCAGGAGATCATCCGGAAACGGGCAGCCGAGGGCTGGCGGTTTGCGGGCTGGATCCCGGCCACCCAACGGGCAGGCGGCTTTATAGAAACGATAGACCTCGTTTTTGAACGGGAAACCGCGGAAAAGGAGTAAATATGGAACAAAAGCAAATAGAACGGATCAACGAATTGGCGAAGAAGGCAAAAAGCCCCGAAGGGCTGACGGAGTGGGAGGAGATGGAGCGTTCCGCACTGCGGCGGGAATACATCGACTCTGTGCTGGGCAGCCTGAAGGGACAGCTGGACAATACCTATATCGTGGATGAAAAGGGCAACAAAACAAAATTACAGAAAAAGGGAGAGAAGTAACATGGGAATTCTGTCAAATCTGGAACCGAAGCGGGTATTTGAAATTTTTGAGGAAATGTGCGCCATTCCTCACGGCTCTACCAACACCAAGGCCATCAGCGACTGGTGCGTGGCATTCGGCGAAAAGCTGGGTCTGGAACATTATCAGGACGAGGCCAACAACGTGATCCTGATCGCCCCGGCCACGCCGGGCTATGAGGACGCCCCGGCGGTGATCTTGCAGGGCCATGTGGACATGGTATGCGAAAAGGAGGCGGGCTGCGCCAAGGATATGGACAAGGAGGGCTTGGACCTCTTTGTGGACGGCGATCTGGTAGGCGCCAAGGGGACGACTCTGGGCGGCGATGACGGCATCGCCGTGGCCATGGCACTGGCGGCGCTGGAGGACACCACCTTGCAGCATCCCCGGCTGGAGGTCGTACTGACCACCGACGAGGAGATCGGTATGTTGGGCGCCGCCGTGCTGGATGTAACGCCGCTGCAAGGCCGGACCATGCTGAATATCGACTCCGAGGAGGAGGGGATCTTCACCGTGGGCTGTGCCGGTGGCGGCAGCGTGTTCTGCCATCTGCCGCTGATCCGGGAGGAATTCGCCGGGGAGACGCTGGCGGTGCGGGTGTCCGGTCTGGTGGGCGGACACTCCGGCGTGGAGATCAACAAGGGCCGGGCCAACGCCAATGTGCTGATGGGGCGGCTGCTGCGGGCCATGGCCGCCGTGACAGAGCTGCGTCTGGTGTCCGCCGAGGGCGGCAGCAAGGGTAACGCCATTCCCACGGCGGCGGCGGCGGTGGTCACCGTGGCTGACGGCAGTGCGGCCCGGAAGGCTGCGGAGACGCTGGCTGCGGAGATGAAGAAGGAATACCGGATCGCGGATCCCGGTCTGACGGTAGCTGTGGAAACGGTGGAGACCAAGAGCCTGCCGATGGACGAAGTGACCACCGGCAAGGCGCTTTGCATGCTGACCTGCCTGCCTAACGGGGTGCAGGCCATGAGTATGGATATTCCCGGTCTGGTGCAGACATCTTTGAATGTGGGCATCCTGAAATGCGGAGACGACGAACTGACGGCGGTGTGCTCCGTCCGCAGCAGCGTAGCCAGCCAGAAGCAGATGGTCCGGGACCGCCTGCGGTGCCTGACGGAGCAGCTGGGGGGCCGTGTGGACGTGGTCGGCGACTATCCCGCTTGGGAATATCTGCCGGATTCTCCCCTCCGGGAGCGGATGATCGAGGTCTACCGGGAGCAGTACGGCAAGGAGCCGGTGGTGGAGACCGTTCACGCCGGTCTGGAGTGCGGATTGCTGGGCGAAAAGCTGCCGGGACTGGACTGCGTGTCCTTCGGCCCGGATCTGACGGACATCCACACCCCCAGAGAGCGGATGCACATCGCGTCCGTCCAGCGGACGTGGAAGCTGCTGTGTGAGGTTCTGAAGCGCAGCAAGTAAACAGGAAAACAGAGGCAACCCCGACGGATAGTCGGGGTTGCTTTTTTGGGGCGGATGTGATATCTTATTTGAAAATGATTCTCAAATTGCAAGGAGACCACTGTGAAAAAACTGTTGATTTGTATGCTGGCACTGGCGCTGGCGCTGTTGGCAGGATGCGCACCGGCATCCGTGCAGGAACCGGAGGATGGAAAGCTGCACATCGTAGCGACTGTATTTCCGGCGTATGACTTTGCCCGGGCCGCCGCCGGAGACTTAGCGGATGTGGAATTACTGCTGCCGCCGGGGACGGAGAGCCATTCCTATGAACCCACTCCGGCGGATATTTTGAAGGTGCAGAGCTGCGACCTCTTTTTGTATCTGGGCGGAGACTCCGACCAGTGGGTAGAGACGATTCTAGAGGCGGCGGAGCCAACGGGCCGGACACTGGCGCTGATCGACTGCGTGGAGACCCTGGAGGAGGAGCACGTAGAGGGGATGCAGGAGGAAGTGGGCCATCACCACGATGAGGGCGAGGATGACCATGACCACGACCACGACCACTTAGGGACCGTGACGGAGATCGATGAGCATGTTTGGACCGCCCCGGCCAACGCCGCGGCCATCACCCGGCAGTTTGGGGAGGTGCTGGCGGAGTTGGACAGTGCGAATGGGGAGCGGTATCGGGCCAACGCAGAGAAATATGCGGAGGAGATCGACACTCTGGATGGCGAATTTCATGCGTTTTTCGACAGCTTGCCGGACCGGACCATAGTGTTTGGAGATCGGTTCCCACTGCGGTACTTTGCAGAAGAATTTGATCTGCGGTACTACGCGGCGTTTCCGGGGTGCTCTACCCAGACGGAACCGTCCGCCGCGACCGTTGCCTTTCTGACGGACAAGGTACGGGAGGAAGGGATCTCGACGGTCTGGTATATCGAGTTTTCCAATCATCTGGTGGCGGATGCCATCGCCGAGGCGGCGGGGGCGGGGACCGCTATGTTCCACACCTGCCACAACGTTTCCCCGGAGGAATTGGCGAGGGGAGAGACGTATGTGACGCTCATGCGGGGGAATCTGGAACGTCTGCGGGCGCATTTGAACGAAAGGTGAGAAAATCTGCATAAGGAAAACGAAAAAGCACGGCTTTGCCGTGCTTTTTTTGCGTGAATTCGCAAATGTCAGGGGCCAAACAGGAGCCGCACGGTGAGGGCAGCGGTGAGAAAGCCGGTGAGGTCTGCCGCCAGCGCCGCCGGGACGGTGTGGCGGGTACGGACGATGCCAGCGGAGCCAAAGTAGACGGCGATGGTGTAAAAGGTGGTTTCTGTGCTGCCCAGCATGACGGCGGCCACCCGGCCGATGTAGCTGTCGGGCCCGTGGGAGGCCATCAGATCGCTGGCGACTGCCAGTGCGCCACTGCCGGATACGGGGCGGACCAGCATCAGCGGCACGGTCTCCGCCGGGATGCCCAGAAGGTTCAGAACCGGGGCGCACAGCCGGGCCAGCGCATCCATGGCACCGGAGGCCCGGAACATACTGACGGCGGTGAGCAGGCCCACCAGAGCGGGGATTACGTGGAGCAGAACGGTGAGACCGTCCTCCGCGCCGCGGGTTAGGGCGGCGTAGACGTTGACCCGGCGCCCGGTGCCGCAGGCGGCGGCTCCCGCCAGCAGCAGGGGGATGATGAGGTCGGAGGGGTTCATGCAGGGCCTCCTTTCCGGCGGGAGAGAAGGCGGGCGGTGAGCAGGCCCACCGTGACAGAGGCGAGAGAACTGATCCAGACGGCGGGCAGAATGTCGAAGGGGGCGGCACTGCCGAAGGCAGCCCGGACGGAGGCCACGGTGGTGGGCAGAAGCTGGATGGAGGCGGTGTTGAGCACCACCAGCAGGCACAGCTCGTCACTGGCAGTGCCGCCGCAGTTTCGGGCCATCCGCCGGGCGGCTTGGATGCCCAGCGGCGTGGCGGCGTTGCCAAGGCCCAGAAGGTTCGCGGAGACATTGGCGGAGACTGCCGCCAGCGTTTCCTCGTCCCGGCTGGCGTTGGGCAGCAGGCGGCGCAGCAGCGGACGGAACAGCGCGGCGATGCGGCGGGACAGACCGCAGACATTCAGAATCTCCATGACGCCGCTCCAAAGGCAGAGGATGCCGGCCATAGAAAGGCTCAGCTCCAGAGCGGACTGGGCACCGTCCAGCGCGGCGGCGGCCACGGCGCTGAGGTTCCCGTGAAAAAAGCCCCAAAGGAAGGAGAGGATTACCAGACCGGACCAGATATAAGACATTGCCATCGTTCGACACTCCCAAGCATTGATTTTGAGAAATGGGTGCACTGCAACTGTATGCGGGAGACGGGCCGGTCATTCTGAAAACGCGGAATTGGAGGTCGTCTCGCGGGACATCTTCAAAAGACAGAACAACTCCTCCGCCTTTTGGCGGAGGAGCTGTTTATGTACGTCAGTTTTCGGATTCTGCCATGCGGTAGCCCACGCCCACTTCGGTGAAAAGGTATTCCGGTTCGGCAGGATTTTTTTCAATCTTCCGGCGGATGTTGGCCATGTTGACCCGAAGAATCTGGTTATCGCCGCTGGCCCGGGGCCCCCACAGCTCCTTGATGATGGAATCATAGGTCATCACACGGCCAGCGTGCTTGCCTAACAGAGCGACGATCCGGAATTCGCTGAGGGTCAGCTTGGCGTTTTCACCCCGGACGAGAACCTGATGCTTGTTGTAGTCGATGGTGAGGTCGCCTACGGTGTAGGTGCCCTGCTGGGCGATCTCACTGTTGCCGGTGGCGGTGCGGGTGTGGCGGATGGCCGTCCGCACACGGGCCAGCAGCTCATCGGTGCCAAAGGGCTTGGTGAGATAGTCATCGGCCCCCAAATCCAGAGCGGAGACCTTGTCCTGCTCATGGGAGCGGGCGGAGACCACCACCACCGGCAGGGTGGACTAGCTGCGGAGCTGACGCAGAATGTCCAGACCGTCCATATCCGGCAGGCCCAGATCCAGAATCACCAGATCCGGGCAGTGGGAGGAGATCATGGACATGGCCTCGGCTCCGCTGGCGGCCCGCATAGCCTCGTAGCCATTGGCGGTGAGAATGGTGGAGATAAAGCGGGCGATGCTCTTTTCGTCCTCAATGACCAAAATCTTTTCACGGATGTTCATAGGGTTTCCTCCTCGGATAAATCAGTGGAAATAGCGGGATCGGCGGGGGGCATGGGCAGGCAGAAGATAAATTCCGCGCCGTCCGGGTGATTATGGGCGGTGAGACGCCCGCCGTGGGCCTTGACTACGGCGCTGCACACCGAAAGCCCCAGACCCATGTTCCGCTTCCCATCTCCCGTGGGGGGAGAGGCGTGGCGGATAGAATAATCGAATAAGTGGGGCAGGAGGGCCGGGGAGATGCCCTGACCGTTGTCCCGAACGGAGAAGGCGGCGAAGTTATCCTCCGTTTTTTCCGCCTGGAGATGGATGGCGGTGGTGGTTTTGCCGTGGATGACGGCGTTTTCAATCAGGTTGGAGAGAACCTGCTCGATGAGGATGGGGTCCATAGGGACCATGAGCAGCTCCGCCGGGACCTCCACAGAGAATTTGATGTCAGGAAGCCGCTTGCGGGCCTTTTGAACGGCTTCCGCTAAAACCTCCTCTACCGGCTCTAATTGCTTGTTCAGCTCCGTCCGGTCACTGCCGATGCGGGTGATGGAAAGGAGATTTTCCACGGTGCGGATCAGCCACTGGGCCTCCTGCTTCACATCCTCCAACAGGGAACGGCGGTCCTCTTGAGAGAGGTTGGGATTGTCCAGCACGGCGGAGGTGGAGCCGATGATAGAGGTCAGGGGGGTGCGGATGTCATGGGATACGGAACGGAGCAGGTCAGCCCGCATCCGGATCTTTTCATTTTCCATTCGAAGCTTGTCCAACTGGCGGGTTTTGGTGGTCAGAGCGGAGGTGATGACAGAAACACTGAGAAAGGTCAGGAAGGACAGGGGATAGCCAGTGATGGTCAGGTTGAAGGCCCAATAGGGGAAGGTGAAGAAAAAGTTGACGGCGATGACGCCCAGCACCGCAGAGAAAAGACCCCAGAAATAGCCGGTGGTCAGGCGGGAGGTCAGCAGCACAGTCAGCACAAAAACCGGCGTGGCGAAGCCGGCGCTGGGGTCCAGTCTCTGCAGTAGGATACAGAAGGTCACGGCCACAAAGAGGATCAGCGCGGTGACAATGAGGTCCCGCATGGAGAAGGGGAATAGGGTGGCCAGGCTGGTCTTGGATTTGGAATTGGGATGAGACATAGGAAGCCTCCTTGCTGGTTTCAGTATAGCAGACGGATCGTTAAATTGTTGCTAAAAATTAAATGGGAGGAAAGAGAAAACGTGCAGAGCTTCGGCTGCGTCTTGAAAAGACGTTGCACAGAGAGATGCACTTTTTCTGAAAATCTGCCGGAGGGATGGAATGGGGGGACGGCTTTGGAGAAGAAACAGGAGGATGGCCGCTTTTGCAGGGCCTATCTGCGGACCATGGATCCGGAGCAGGCTGCCGCAGAGATCGGCAGACGGGACGGCTACGCCATGCTGGGGCAGAAAGGGACCCAACAGAAGCTGGAACGGATGCGCTGCGATGCGGCAGCGCAGCTGAAGCGGGAGGATGTACTGCGGCAGCTGGCACGGCTGGCCTTTGGCCGGGTGGATGATGCGGTGACACTGGCGCTGCGCCGGGGAGAGACGGAGCCGGAGGGACTGGAACTGTCGGCTGTGTCTGAACTAAGGGTAACAGAAAAGGGCGTAGAGGTCAAGCTGGTGGACCGGGTCCGGGCGTTAGAGACGCTGTGGAAGCTGTTGGAGGCCAGCGAACCCCAGCAGGCGGATCCGCTGCTTCAGGCGCTGGCGGCGCTGCCGGAGGAAACGGGAGACTGGAATGAGAAATGATATGATCCGGTTTTCCCGCAAGCAAAGGCAGGTGCTGACTTGGTGGCGGCAGAACCGTTGGCAGGCTATCATCTGCGATGGGGCAGTCCGCAGCGGAAAGACGTTTTGCATGGGACTGTCTTTTTTCCTGTGGGCCCAGAGTTGTTTTGACGGACGGCAGTTTGCCTTGTGCGGCAAGACGGTGGGGGCGCTGCGGCGGAATTTGCTGACGGAACTGGTCCCCTGCCTGCGGCGGATCGGTATGATCGTGCGTGAAAACAGGAGCGCCAATTCCATGACGGTGGAGTTTGGCGGGCAACGGAATCAATTTCTGCTGTTTGGCGGGAAAGACGAGTCCAGCGCGGCGCTGATCCAAGGGAGCACATTGGCGGGACTGCTGCTGGACGAGGCGGCGCTGATGCCACGGTCCTTTGTAGAGCAGGCGGTGGCCCGGTGCAGCGTCCGGGGCAGTAAGCTGTGGTTCAATTGCAATCCGGAGGGGCCGGAACACTGGTTTTACAAGGAGTGGATCGAGAAGGCGGAGAGCCGGGGGGCGCTGCGGCTGCACTTTACGATGGCGGATAATCCCGGCCTGTCGCCGGAGATCCGGCAGCGGTATGAGCGGCTGTATACGGGCGTGTTTTACCGACGGTTCGTGCAGGGAGAATGGGCGGCGGCTCAGGGTCTGGTGTATGACTTTTTCGACCCAGCCAGAGATGCGGCACCGGCGCCGGAGGGGGCCTTCAGCCGGTGGCGGGTATCCGTGGATTACGGGACGGTGAATCCGCTGTCCATGGGTCTTTGGGGGGAACGGGACGGCGTTTGGTACCGGGTAGAGGAGGTCTATTACGATTCCCGCCGGGAGGGACAGCAGAAAACCGACGCGGAGTACGCGGATATGCTGGAGCGGCTGGCGGCGGGGCGGGAGATCCAGCGGGTGATCGTGGACCCGTCGGCGGCCAGCTTCATCGAGACCCTGCGGCAGCGGGGCTGGCGGGTAAAAAAGGCCAACAACGATGTGGCTGACGGCATCCGGGTGACGGCGGATCTGCTACAGCAGAGGCGGATCGTGCTGTGTAATACCTGCCGGGACTGTCTGCGGGAGATGGCCCTTTACTGCTGGGACGAAAAGGCGGGAAAGGATGCACCGAAAAAGGAGCACGATCACGCCATGGATGAGATGCGGTACTTTGCCATGGATCTGTCAGGCGGGGAAAAGGGCGGATTTGCGGCAGTCAGCGTGGCGAGGGGCAGATACCGTTAGGAAATATATAAAATGTTGTACGGGACTGTACACCAAAAGCGGGTGTGGACGGGAGAGTAGGAGACCGATTTCCGAAGGGAGGAGAGGTTCGTTTGAATTTTTGGAAAAGGAGAGGCGATGAAGCGGCAACGGCCCAGACTATGCAGCTGCGGGACCGGGAGCGGCATCCCTATGCGGGGCTGCGGAGCTTTACGCCTCAGCGCGGCGGAGAGCTGCGGCTGTATCAGGCGGTGCGGGAGGCTGTACCGGTGGTGGACGCCGCCGTGTGCAAGCTGATCCGCCTCAGCGGCGGTGCGCTGGTGTTCTGTGAGGATCCGGAGACAGAAAAGCGGCTGCGGGACTTTTTAGAGCGGGTCCCGGCGGGGCGGGGACAGTACGGTATCAACGCCTTTTTGGAGCAGTACCTGGAATCGCTGCTGATCTGCGGCGGCGCCGTAGGCGAGATGGTGCCTGCGGCGGGAAACCGGGATCTGGCGGCGCTGCTGTGCGGACGGATGGACCGGATCGAGCTGAGAGAGGGAGAAAGCCCGCTGGATTTTCAGATTTTCGGGCCGGATGAGCGGGGGCGGATGGCAGCGCTGCCGTATCAGGAGCTGCTGCTGTTCACTCCGCTGCATCCGGAAGCCGAGCACCCCTACGGCGTGTCGCTGCTGCGGGGATTGCCGTTTATGGCGGATATTCTGATGAAGATCTACAACACGGTGGGGGTCAACTGGGAACGGTGCGGCAATATGCGGTTTGCCGTGACCTGCCGGGACGGCGACGGCAATGCCGCGGAACGGGGGCAGCTTCTTGCCAGCGAGTGGAGCCGGGCTATGCAGGATACCAGAAGCGGCAGTGTCCGGGACTTCGTGGCGGTGGGAGATGTGGATATCAAGGTCATCGGCGGCGACGCACCCATTCTGGACAGCCAGGTGCCGGTGCGGCAGATCCTGGAGCAGCTGGTGGCCCGGACGGGCATCCCGCCCTTTATGCTGGGGCTGTCCTGGAACTCCACGGAGCGGATGAGCGCCCAGCAGGCGGATATGCTCACCACGGAAATCACTGCTATTCGACGGACGCTGACGCCGGTGGTGGAGCAGATCTGCCGGATGCGGCTGCGGATGCAGGGAGAGACAGCGGCGTTCCGGGTGGACTGGGAGGATATCAACTTACAGGATGAGGTGGAGGAAGCCAAGGCGGAACTGTACCGGGAACAGGCGCGGAAGCTGCGAATCGAGAATGACGCGGCGGAAGGAACTAAGTGACGTGCCTTGGCTTCTGCGAGCGTAAGCGAGCCGCGGCGTTGCCGCGCCAAGGGTTTTGCGGAGCAAAACCTTGAAATGGTCGGGCTTTGCCCGGACATTTGAGTGAAATGCAGGGTTCCCATGTGCCCCCGGCACATGGGATGCGACCAGCCAGATCGACAACGTGATGGACGGCGACCTGGACGGCTTCCTGAATGCCTACCTGACGCAGCTGGCCACCGGCGAGCTGAAAAAGTAAATGCCAGAAAAGGCGCGGCTGAAAGGCCGCGTCTTTCTTCCGAAAGCTGATATGAAAGGAACCAATCTAATTTATGAGTAAGCAAAACGCCGCAAGTGCGGCTCCCCAGGAAAACAAGATGGGCGTTCTGCCGGTAGGCAAACTGCTGGCTGGTATGGCGGTGCCCATGATGATCTCTATGCTGGTACAGGCGCTGTACAACATCGTGGACAGCGTGTTCGTCTCCCGGCTCAGTGAGAACGCCTTCAACGCCGTGGGTCTGGCGTTCCCTCTCCAGAGCCTGATGATCGCCGTGGGCGCAGGTACTGCCGTGGGCATCAACGCCCTGCTTTCCCGCTCTCTGGGCGAGAAGAAGCAGGAGATGGCGGACCGGGCTGCCGGCGCGGGTATCTTCCTGCTGCCCATTTGCAGCTATCTTGTCTTTGCCTTCATCGGCCTGTTCCTCTCCCGGCCCTTCTTCATGGCGCAGGCCAAGGCAGTGCCGGAGATCGTGGAATACGGCGTGCAGTACACCCGGATCTGCTTAGGCCTTTCCGTGGGTATTTTCAGCCAGTTCTGCTTTGAGCGGCTGCTGCAATCCACCGGCCGTACCAGTCTGGCCATGTGCACCCAGCTATTGGGCGCCATCATCAACATCGTGATGGACCCCATTCTGATCTTCGGACTGTGCGGCGCACCCCGGATGGGCGTGGCCGGCGCTGCTGTGGCCACCGTTGTTGGACAGATCGTGGCGGCGATCGTGGGCCTGATCGTGAATATCAAGTGCAACCACGACATTCACATCCGCCGGGAGAACATCCGCTGGGACCCCATCGTGGCCAAGGAGATCTACCGGGTGGGTATCCCCTCCATCATCATGCAGTCCATCAGTTCTGTGATGACCTTCGGCATGAACAAGATCCTCTTCGTGTTCACCCCTACCGCCACTGCCGTGTTCGGCGCGTATTTCAAGATTCAGAGCTTCGTATTCATGCCTATTTTCGGTCTGAACAACGGCATGGTGCCCATTATCTCCTATAACTACGGAGCTGCCCGGCCCCAGCGGGTGTGGAAGACTGTGCGGCTCTCCACCATCACCGCCATGGTCATCATGGTCCTTGGCTTTGCCATTTTCCAGCTGTTCCCCTCCACGCTGCTGGGCCTGTTCGACGCATCGGAGACCATGCTGGCCATCGGCGTTCCCGCCCTGCGGATCATCAGCGTTTCCTTCCTGCTGGCAGGCTTCTGCATCATTGCAGGCTCTGTGTTCCAGGCCATCGGCAATCCGGTGTACAGCCTGATCGTTTCCGTGTGCCGTCAGATGGTGGTATTACTGCCGGTGGCGTGGCTGCTGTCCCGGACCGGACGGCTGGAGCTGGTGTGGTGGGCCTTCCCCATCGCGGAGGTCATGTCCTTCACCCTGAGCACGATCTTCCTGCGCCGCACCGTCAAGTCCGCCAACGAGGTCATGAATTCCAGCGCGGACTGACCGCATGCCTGATTTAAAAGTACACCCCGTTCTTCTGAAAAAGCGGAAGAACGGGGTATATTTTTGCGCATAAAACTGCATGCATGAGCAACGCACCGCGAACATGCACAAATGCCAGTGCATGAAGTTTTCGTGCATCATTCCCGGTTGCCCTGCGGGGGCGAGGGAATGGCACATTTCTTATTTTACTGTGCTTTTGCATAGCAAAATCCCCCGGAAGAGACCTTCCGGGGGAGAGATGTATGTAGGATTTCAGGACAGGAGCATTTTGTCATTGGCCTCGTCAGAGCCGCTGGCGCGGCTGAACAGGGCCAGCAGGTCGGGGACCGTCAGCTTCTTCTTGTCCTCACCGGAGATATCCACCACCACCCGGCCGGCATCCATCATAATGAGCCGGTTGCCGTGGGCGATGGCGTCCTTCATGTTGTGGGTGATCATGAGGGTGGTGAGGTTGTTCTCCTGCACGATCTGGTCGGACAGAGCCAGCACCTTGTCAGCGGTCTTGGGGTCCAAAGCGGCAGTGTGCTCGTCCAACAGCAGCAGCTTGGGCTGCTTCAGGGAGGCCATCAGCAGCGTCAGCGCCTGACGCTGACCGCCGGAGAGCAGGCCCACCTTGGCGGTAAGGCGGTCCTCAAGCCCCAGATCCAGCGTTTTCAGCAGTTCCCTGTAATCTGCCCGCTCCAAGGCGGTGATGCCCCACTTCAACCCCCGG